>OZSS01000116.1_pt1 | contig 34501 bp, 31 predicted proteins | sample 1779911 | NCBI WGS metagenome assembly OZSS01 (sample SAMEA2603589, study PRJEB24840) | metagenome | biome: Water; feature: Photic zone; material: Seawater sample | place: Mediterranean Sea | collected 2013-11-12 | depth 10 m
CTTTGGAACCAGTCTCATCAGAAAAGTAGGCGATTCCCAAGCCAAAGTATAAAACTCTCACCTTGATCTCTCCATCTTCTACCCGGAGTAATTTTTCATCCATTGCGATCGAGCTGTTGAATTTGTCGATTTTAGCGAGAGCACCGACGACCGCCTGTAATCTTTGACTAACTGAAGCTTTCAAAACCTGTTTTTTATCTTTTTTGGGAATTCGAAGGAGGAAACTTTGTAAATCATCTTGCAGGGGAGGGGGGAACCTCGGGACGAGATAAAGAATTTGAGATTCCAGTTTTTCAAGGGTTTTTGAAACGGGCAAGATGGCAGCTTTCAGATCTTCATTTTCATCCGCTAGTTTGATCCGTTCTTCCTCACCTGCAGAATTTTCCTTTTCGACAGAATTAAGTTTTTCGTCAATGGTCTGAATTTCTTCTTCCAGTAGCTCAAGAAGTTCCTCAAGGCTGGCTTTTTCAATCTCCCAATTCGAAGATTCCTTAGAAATTAGCCTTTCAGTTGCAATCCATTCCTTAAAAAGGCCAGGTGCCTTGGGGATATCACCGAAGATCTGGTGATAAGCAAGTGATGTACCCGCAATAATAAGAATAAATAAAAGGCTGGAAACTTTCATAATTAGAATAATTTGATTTCAATGATCCACATTCTTCATCTCACTGGTTGGCTAACAAGAGGATTATCGCTTTCTGTCTTGTAACGTTACGACTCTGTTACAATTTCGGCGCAAAAGGATTTTTTTAATGGCATTAGATGAAGTTATTTTCGATCCACCGTGAAATTTTAATCAAGTTGTCAAAATCGAATTTATAGTGATAAAAGAAATTTATGTATATCATACTTGCTCCAAGCGGTTATGTGGGTTCAAAGTTTTTTGAATTTCTCCAAAGAAATGGAGATGAAGCGTTGGGAGTCAGTCGAAATGATCTTGATTATTACAATCCCGCCACCCTCAAAAGTTTTCTAAAGTCCAAAAATCCTCGCTTTTTAATAAATGCTGCCGGCTACACCGGTAAACCGAATGTGGATGCCTGTGAATCTGCGAAGTCGGATTGCTTACTCGGCAACTCCGTACTCCCTGGGATTATTCGGGAAGTATGCGAGGATCTTAATATTGTGTGGGGACATGTCTCCAGTGGTTGCATCTTCTCTGAGAGGAGAGAGGATGGGAAGGGGTGGTCGGAGGAGGATGCACCCAACTTTTCCTTTCGTTCCCCTCCATGCAGTTTTTACAGCGGGAGTAAGGCTTTAGGGGAAGAAGTTTTGCAAGGAGCGAGTAATGCTTTTATTTGGAGGTTGCGGATCCCCTTCAACCAGGAAAAAAATCCACGAAATTACCTCCAGAAACTTTTAAATTACAACCGCCTTTTGGAGGCTGAGAATTCAGTTTCTCACTTGGAAGAATTTGTTGAAAAGAGTATGGATTGTTTTCAAAAAGAGATTGAACCAGGGATATATAATATGACCAACCAAGGCTCTATTACCACTCGACAGGTTACGAATTGGATGCTTGAAGAAGGGGTAACGGACAAGAATTTCAATTTTTTCGAAAATGAAGCTGAGTTTATGGATCAGGCAGCTAAAACACCTCGTTCGAATTGCGTTCTTGATACTAGCAAGTCACAGAAAGCTGGTATTGGAATGAAATGTGTAGAAGAAGCTATGAGAGAATCGATGAGAAAGATGGCAGAAAGGGTTCTAGTTTGAAGAAAATTTTAGTAACTGGAGGCTATGGTTTTATAGGCTCTAATTTTATTCGCATGCTTCTTACAGAGGATGCGAGTGAACTTGTGATCAATTATGACAAGCAGACCTATGCTGGAAACCCAGAAAACCTTGGAGATTTTGAAAATTATAGGGAATACCAATTAATCAAGGCAGATATTTGTGACCAAGAAAGTATCGCAAGAACATTGTCTGATTACGAGGTGGATGCGATTGTAAACTTTGCGGCAGAAAGTCATGTGGACCGTTCGATCGATGGCCCGGAACCTTTCGTGCAAACCAATGTGGTCGGAACGCTTAGGTTATTGGAAGCAACGAGAGCCTATCTTCAAGATTCTGGTTCAGCAAAAAAAGATACCTTTCGGTTCCTGCATGTGTCCACAGATGAAGTGTATGGTTCCCTCAAACAGGAAGATCCGCCTTTTTCCGAGGCCACCTCTTATGCACCGAATAGCCCATACTCTGCATCCAAGGCGTCTGCTGATCATTTAGTTCGTTCGTATTTTCATACCTTTGGGCTTCCGACCCTAACTACAAATTGTTCCAACAACTATGGACCCTATCAATTTCCTGAGAAGCTCATTCCTTTGATGATTTTGAATGCCTGCGAGGGAAAACCACTTCCCATATATGGAGATGGCTCGAATATTCGTGATTGGCTCTTTGTGGATGACCATTGTGCAGGAATCTTGCGTGTCCTGAAAGAAGGTAGGGTGGGGGAAACCTATTGCATCGGTGGTGCTTCCGAAAAAACGAATCTGGAGGTAATTGATACCCTGTGTGCAATTCTTGATAAGAAAAATCCTGAAGGTACCCCCCACCAAAATTTGAAAACTTTTGTCAAGGACCGACCCGGTCATGACCAAAGATATGCGATTGATTTTTCCAAAATTAAGGATGAACTCGGTTGGCAACCAACCTATTCTTTTGAGCAAGGAATGGAAAAAACCGTAGACTGGTATCTCAACCATCAAGAATGGTGCAATCATGTTACCACCGGGGTATACCAGCGGGAAAGGCTCGGGGCTTCATGAGTGATAGAAAGGGAATTGTTTTGGCAGGCGGGTCGGGAACGAGGCTATATCCTTTAACCATGGCTGTAAGTAAGCAACTCATGCCCGTGTATGATAAACCGATGATCTACTATCCGATATCCATTTTGATGCTTTCAGGGATTCGTGAAATCTTGATCATTTCCACTCCTCGGGACTTACCGATGTTTCAAGAATTGCTCGGGGATGGTTCCAGGTTTGGCGTTTCTTTCGCTTATGAAGTGCAACCTAGTCCGGACGGTTTAGCACAAGCCTTTATCATCGGAGAGCAATTTCTTGGAAATTCACCATCGACCTTGATTCTGGGAGATAATGTTTTTTATGGTCACGAATTGGAGAAAACTCTTAAGACTGCGGGCCAACAGTCAACAGGAGCTTCCATATTTGGATATCATGTATCAGATCCTCAGAATTATGGTGTAGTGGAGTTTGATGATTCAGGTAAGGTGATTTCTTTGCAAGAGAAGCCCCAAAACCCAAAATCTAATTATGCCGTGCCTGGATTGTATTTTTATGATCCACAGGTTTGTTCGATTGCTAAAGAACTCAAACCTTCTCCCCGTGGAGAACTTGAGATCACCGATCTGAATAGGAATTACTTAGAACTTGGTCAGCTTTCCGTAGAAATAATGGGGCGAGGGACTGCATGGTTAGATACGGGAAGTCATGAAAACTTGGCTTCCGCCACTGATTTTGTGAAAGTAATTGAGGAAAGGCAGGGACTCAAGATCGCCTGCCTTGAGGAAATTGCACTTTACAAGAATTGGTTATCTTTTGAGCAACTCGAAGAGTATGCATACAACCATGGTTCGTCTTCTTACGGATCTTACTTAAAATCCATCCTTACACGGCACTCAAAATAACAAAAAGACCAAATACATATCAACGCATCATGATATGTTGATGAATAAACTTGATTTCTATTTATCTTTCTGATGAGATTTAAGAATGTCAAAATCCTTTATTTTTTCTTCTGAATCCGTAGGCGAAGGTCATCCTGACAAAGTGTCGGATTCCATTTCTGATAGTATCTTGGATGCTTGCCTTGAACAAGACCCTCACAGCAGAGTTGCTTGTGAAACTCTCGTTAAAAGTAATTGCGTCACGATTGCTGGAGAGATTACAACTTCATCTAAATTTGATTATGAAGCGGTTGTACGAAGTGCTATTAAGGAGATCGGTTACACAAACGACGATGATATTTTTCATGCAGACAAGGTATTCATTACCAATCAGTTAACGGCTCAGTCTCGAGATATTGGGCAGGGTGTTGATGCTAATGCAGCCGAAGGAAAAGGAACCGCGGAACAAGGTGCTGGTGACCAGGGGATTATGTTTGGGTATGCTTGTAATGAGACCGAAGAACTCATGCCTGCCCCGGTTATGTTTGCCCATCGAATCCTTCGTAAGATGGCAGAAATCAGGAAAACGACTCAGGAGGCAACTTGGCTCAGACCAGATTGCAAATCACAAGTAGCTTTAAAGTATGACGATGGTAAAATGGTAGGAATTGAAAATGTTGTGGTATCCACCCAACATGCAGATTCGGCCGAAAATGAGACGATTCGCTCCTTTATTACGGAAGAAATTATTAAGCCCTCACTTCCACCGGAGCTTTTATCGGCTAATACCGAATATTTGATTAATCCTACCGGTCGCTTTGTTGTTGGTGGACCTGAAGGAGATTCCGGTCTTACCGGAAGAAAAATTATTGTCGACACTTACGGAGGCTGGGGAAGGCATGGGGGTGGTGCTTTTTCGGGTAAAGACCCAAGTAAAGTTGATCGTTCTGCTGCCTATATGTGTCGATGGGTTGCTAAAAATATTGTTGCCGCTGGACTTGCGGAGCGCGTGGAGATTCAAGTTGCCTATGCAATTGGCCATCCTCATCCAACTAGTATAACTACCGACTGCTTTGGTACGGAAACAGTAGATGAATCAAAAATTCAACAAGCAATCCTGGAAGTTTTCGACTTCAAGCCTGCAGCGATTGTTTCCCAGCTCGATTTGCTCCGTCCAATTTATGGACAAACCACGCATTATGGACACTTTGGAAAATCTGATCTCCCATGGGAGCAATTGACTAAAGTGGATGATTTAAAATCTGCAACCTCCTAACCTTTTTGATCTTTTTTTTCCTTACCACCGTTATCTTACTAAATGACCACTATGACAGAAACTATCACCCCCACACTTGATTATAAAGTTGCCGATATAACCCTTGCTGAATTCGGCCGAAAAGAGATATCCATTGCCGAGCATGAAATGCCAGGATTAATGGCTACCCGTGAAAAATACGGCCCTTCTAAACCACTTGCTGGGGTTAAGATAATGGGTTCCCTTCACATGACGATCCAAACTGCGGTTCTGATCGAAACCCTAGTTGAATTAGGTGCCGATGTTCGATGGTGTTCCTGCAATATCTTCTCCACGCAAGATCATGCTGCAGCAGCCATTGCAGCTGCCGGAATCCCTGTATTCGCCTGGAAAGGGGAAACCTTGGATGATTATTGGGATTGTACCTGGAATGCACTCACTTGGCCTGACGGTTCAGGACCTGAGCAAATTGTCGATGACGGCGGTGATGCTACTTTACTCATTCATAAAGGAGTTGAATTGGAAAATGGCAGCGATTGGGTCAATTCCGACTCAGATAGCGAAGAAGAAGAAGTAATCAAAAAATTACTCCAAAAAACTCATTTGGAAAAACCCATACATTGGTCGAAAGTCGCTGAGAAGGTAGTTGGTGTTTCGGAAGAAACTACAACTGGCGTTCTTCGTCTACTCCAAATGCAGGATGAAGGAAAACTTCTTTTTCAAGCAATTAATGTAAACGACTCGGTAACTAAATCCAAATTCGATAACAATTATGGATGTCGTCACTCTCTGGTTGATGGCATCAAACGTGCCCTCGATGTACTTATTTCTGGGAAATTGGCCATGGTTTGCGGTTATGGGGATGTGGGTAAAGGTTCTGCTGATTCCCTTGCCAACGAAAAAGCAAGAGTGATGGTTTCGGAAGTGGATCCCATTTGTGCTTTGCAGGCTTGTATGTCAGGTTACCAAGTTACAACCATTGAAGATGCTTTGGAAACAGCAGATATTTTCGTAACCACTACGGGAAACAAAGACATCATCACGGCTGAGCACATCAGCAAGATGAAAGACCAAGCCATTGTCTGTAACATCGGTCACTTTGATAATGAAATCCAAGTTGCTGAACTTGAACAGATGGAAGGGGTCACCAAGGAAATTATAAAAGATGACTCAGTACCTGGAGGACCAGTGAGTCGCTTCACATTCCCGGACGGTAAAAGCATTTATTTACTGGCAGAAGGTAGGCTGATAAACCTCGGTTGTGCCACAGGTCACCCAAGTTTTGTAATGTCTAACAGCTTTACCAACCAGACCATTGCACAGATCGACATTCGAAATAACCCGGATCGTGAAATTGGTGTAACCCGTCTTAGCAAGGAATTGGATGAGGAAGTTGCCCGTCTACACTTAGACAAGCTCGGTGCAAAACTTACTTATCTTAGCAAGGAACAAGCTGATTATATCGGTGTACCTGTAAATGGTCCTTACAAACCTGATCATTACCGTTATTAGTCTTTAAGTTTATATTTAAACATATCAGACTGCACCTTGAAAAGGGTGCGGTCTTTTTTTTGATTCGTTGACCCAAGTTTCAAGGCAAGATAGGTTGCACCTGATAAATGTTTTACGATGAAACTAAAGTTTATTTAAAAGCAGGAAAAGGGGGAGATGGATGCATGTCCTTTCTCCGTCAAAAGTATATTCCAAAAGGTGGGCCTAATGGGGGAAATGGGGGTCGTGGAGGAGATGTAATTCTTCTAGCGGATGAAAATGTATCGGATTTGAGAGCTTTTCACTTCAAGAAACACTGGAATGCAAAGAATGGAGAACCGGGGAAGGGGAGTGACCAAAATGGAAAAGGGGGTACCCATTGTGTGCTTAAAGCTCCTCTTGGTACTGAAGTCCGTGATATTTTATCCAATGAAATTGTTTGTGAATTACTGGAGCATGAGCAGGAGTTTTTAATCCTGGAAGGAGGAAAAGGAGGACGTGGGAATGCAACCTTTAAATCATCGGTCAATCAAACTCCCAGGCAATTTACAGAAGGTAAACCAGGAATGGAAGGGGATTACATTTTTACCTTAAAAACGATCGCTGATGTTGGACTAGTGGGCTTTCCAAATGCAGGAAAATCAACGCTTTTGAATGTATTATCAAACGCGGCTCCAAAAGTTGCGTCTTATCCATTTACGACCTTAGTACCAACCGTGGGTGTCATTGATTACCCCGAAGATTTTTGCTCGATCACCATGGCGGATGTGCCCGGTCTCATTGAGGGTGCAGCAGAGAATCGAGGCTTGGGTCATCGTTTCCTGCGTCATGTTGAAAGATGTAAAATTTTGCTTTTTCTTTTGGATATGGCGGCAACGGATGGACGGGATCCGATTGAAGATTTTGAACACTTACAAAAGGAGCTTATAGATTATGACCCCCGCCTCGCGGATAAGCCTTTTCTGGTGGTTGGTAATAAAAACGATGAAGAAAATGCTGCAGAAAATATCATGCGATTCCGTAATTCCCTGGATCATTTCGAGCCTCTTTTTATCTCCGCAGTTTTGGAGGATGGATTGAAAGAGTTGCGATCCGTTCTCTTAAAAAAATTAAAATAATCGAGTTTCTTTTTTTTGAACTTGATTAACACAAACGCTTGTGCAAATAAGATCGTATATGAATCTTAATTTATTGGCGGAAAAAAAAGGGGAAAATCGAGGGGAATTATCTCCATATTCCAATCGTTTTGATGAGGAGGAGCCTTCGATGCTGATTCCTCGTATAAAAAATGAATCAGATCAAAAAAGGGCGGAGCGAATTCTTGAGCAGATGAAATCCTCAAGTGAGCGGCTCGATCGGATTCTGTCAGTATTCGAGCGAATCAATCGTTGAAGATGGTTCGAAGAATTATAAAATCCTTGAGTTCAATTGCTTCCCAGATGGGTAGCAAAGGGGGTGCTTCTGGAAAAGGAAAAGCCAAGAAAAGGGGAAATGCTAGCTATTATCGAGATATGCAGCGAAAATCGGTAGCTTCCAGGCTTTCGAATACGGCACAAAAAAAGAAGACCACTACTTAAGCCATTCCTTTTTCTCGATAATGAATTGCCATTGTCCCCGATATCGGGACAGGAGTCCGATTCCAGAAATCGTTGCACCCTTCCTTTTAGAAAATAACTTTTTCCTAATTTCGGAATCGAAGCTGAAAAGTCCTAAACGATGTCCCGCTGCTTCCATAAAAAGCGGTTGGGTCATGGCTATTTTTCCTCTGAACTTAAAAGCAGTACCATAATTTTCAGGCTTCAAAGATTGAGGCTTCCAGAGTTGAGCCTCTTTTTCCGCCTTTGAAAAGTCAATCAGGCGTTCTCTGGTTTCAATGATGGGAAAACTTTTTCCTTTTTCTGGGCGCATGCCTTTGGCCTGAAACATCGCACAGATAGGAAAGTGATCACTTGCTCCAAACCCGTCCAATTCATTGGACCATTTAAAGGGAACTTTGCCGGCAGTTGTCATATTAAGCCCTGAAAATTTTTCGACTGAAAAAGAATCGGACACATAAGCAATCCCTTTTTCGTCGTACAGCCCAACCGGAAGTAAAAGATGCATTAAAGTACCCCATTTCCCCTTCCATGCATCCGAACCTCGCTCTTCTGCTTTCAATTCATGCCACAAATTATAAAGGGAGCGGGAGGGGCGAAGTTCTCCTGCGGGTTCTTGGTTTCCGGATAGCAGAATATCATTAATGCCTGAACTTTTTAACTCCTTTCGATAAACTACGGATTGATTATAATGAGAGTTTAGATCTCCACCCACCAGAAAGTCATGGTAGGGATCTGCCTGGAGCAGGCGATCAATTCGTTTTCGAAGAACCTCTGCATTTTGCAGCCTTATTTTCTCCATTTCGCTGGAAGAAGCACCTGATTTCCAATGGTTGTTAAACAAAGTAAAGGGCATACCTTCCACTAAGATCGTAGTTTCTAAAATCGGTCTTGCCCGGTAAAGTGAATGGAGTCGAGTGGTTTTGATTGGAAATTTTGATAGGGTAAGGCATTGCACTGCGGGCCAACTTTCGGAAGATGAGGAAGGATTATATCCCAGAGCGATGTGGTATGGTCCAAGGCCATTGCGGTGCAAGTGATCAAGGAGACTTTCTGCGGCAGAACTTCCACTATTCGGGCTTCGGTCTACTTCAATTTCTTGAAGAAGTAATACTTCAGGCCCTGTGGTTCCACCTATTTTCTGTAAGACCTTGATGATGGTATCCAACTTATTTTGAAATTCGGTTTCTCCATAAACATCCGATTGATAATCATCATAGAGAGAAATACCATCGGTATCGAAAAGATTCTCCACATTATATGCGACAACTTTGAAAGACTTCCCTGCAAAAAGGGATGAACTCAAAAGAATCCAAAAGATAAAGGCTGAGATACCGGCAAACGAAATCTTCATAACCCCCAATTTGAGCAGGGTGAGATTATACTGCAATCCGATTCTCTTCGGTTCGGATAAATACTGGTTTGGAATCCGTGGATTGATCCGGGTCTAAATGATAGCCCTCTTCTGAAAATTGCTTTAGCCCTTCTATATCTTTGATTCGATTGCGAATGAGAAAGGAGCTCATGTAACCCCGTGCTTTTTTTGCATAAAAGCTGATGATCTTAAGGTTTCCATTTTTTTCATCTTTGAAAACGGGGGAGATAATATCCGCAGAAATATCTTTTTCCCTGGCTGCTTTGAAATATTCTTGGGATGCTAAATTGACCAGTAATTTTGATTTAGATTTTGAAAGATCTTGGTTGATCGATTTAGCCAAACGGTCCCCCCAAAAGTCATACAGGTCTTTACCTGCTGGATTGGCGTATACGGTCCCCATTTCCAAGCGGTGAGCTTGGATTAAATCCAGAGGGCGTAATATACCATAGAGTCCGGATAGAATCCGGAGATGTTTCTGGGCAAAACTAAAATCTCCCTTTTTGAAATTCCAAGCCTGTAGCCCCTCATACACATCGCCCTTAAAGGCAAGAACTGCCTGTTTCCCATTCTTTTCCGTATGCCTCTTACTCCACTCCTGGTATCGGCTTTGATTCAGGTTTGCCAGTTTTGAACTTATCCCCATCAGTTTGCCGACCTCTATTGCAGATAGTTTGGCCAGTCCATTGATCAAATCTTGAGAAAGAGAAAGGAAATCCGCCTGCGTGCAAACAGAGCTCTCGGCGGGAGTCTCGAAGTCCAAAGTTTTGGCGGGCGAAAGCAAGATAATCATAATTGTCTTTTATTATATTTCGCTAGGCAAAGTCAAACAAGCCTGTTGATCAATTAGTCGAAGAAGAAACTTATAAGATGGAATTATTTTTCGTTCTTGGTTGCCCCTTGCGAAAAATATCTTTTTCTCAAAATTTTAAATCCCAATATCCTATCTTTTTTCGTGTATCCCATCCTCATATTTCTACTCTTACTTGTTAACTGGATTGTGTTATCGGGAAAATTTGATGCCTTCCATTTGGGACTGGGTTTAATTTCCTGCGGTGTGGTAACCTGGTTATCTCAGGATCTACTTTTTGAAGACCGTCGAAAAAAAGCAAAGGCCAGGCTGGAAGAGGCCTGGGCATTTATCAAATACTTACCGTGGATAACCTGGGAAGTGGTGAAGGCAAACCTGCATGTTTTCAAGTTGGCCATGACCAAGGCGGGCTATGAGGAAATGTCTCCCCGGGTGGTAACCTTTGAAACTTACCTGAAGACTGACTTTGCGAAGTTTGTATTTGCAAATTCAATCACCCTGACCCCGGGCACTATAACCATGCCGATCCGTGGGGATGTCTTTCATGTTCATACCATGAGTCAATTTCTGGAGGATGATTTGTTGGAAGGCGGAATTGAAAGAAAGGTGGCTGAAGTCTTTGAGCCGGAGGTTTTAAAAAGTAAATGACTCATTGGTTTGCCATTGTGATGGGGGCTTCCCTTTTTACCCTGATGATTCCGGTGATTTATCGGATTTGGGTAGGTCCCACCGGATTTGACCGAATTCTGGGAGTCAATGTGATTGGGACCAAGACCGCGGTTCTCTTGGTTATCATTGGTACCCTCTTTGACCGGGTGGAAATGTTTGTGGACTTTGCGATTGCGTACGCCTTATTGAATTTTGTGGCTGCCATTGTGATCTCCCGTTATCTGAATCGAACGATCTCCCTGAAGGAGATGGAAGCGAGAGAACAGAAAACTTCTGGCAATTGAATATGATTGAAGAGTCCCAGATTCCTTGGGTGCTTGCTTCCAGTTCGGCTATCGGAGTTGAAGCCACATCCACAGGTTTTTTTCCCTTACAATGGCTGGGAGTCTTATTGGGATTAGCCGGCCTGGTCTTTTTTCTGGGTGCGGCGGTGGGCATGGTTCGCTTTCCCGACTTTTATACCCGGATGCATGCGGCCGGGAAGGGGGATACCCTTTCCACCATGTTGATGCTTTCGGGTTTTGCACTGGTTACCATGGAGGACTTCTCGGTCGGGAGTTGGTTGATATTGGTAAAGATCATGGCGGTGGTCTTGTTTATTTATCTGACCAGTCCAACCAGTTCACATGCCTTGATGAGGGCAGCATTTGAAGATGATGAGATGCCATTGACCGAGGCAGATCTTAAGAAATCGAAAGGGATAAAGGGGAGAAAGAAAAAGTAATGGGCTTGGAACTTTTCAATACATTTATTTTGCTCCTCTTGGTGGTTGCTGCATTAGCTGCCCTGCGAATGAGGGATCTGATCACCGCATCCGCGGTTTTTGGAATCTACAGCTTTTTAATGTGTTTATTATGGGCGGAAATGGGAGCGGTGGATGTTGCCTTTACCGAGGCTACGGTAGGAGCGGGAATTAGCACCGTGGTGCTGGTTGCGACCATCTTTAACTTAAAGAGGAAATCCAACGACTGATGAAGTGGATTAGCTTAGTACCGGTTTTGGCAGTTGGTGGCTTGCTTTTATTCGCAGCCAAGGATTTCCCGGAGTGGGGAGATCCACAATCTCCGGCCTCCAGCTCACCGGTCTCGTCCCACTTTATCAATAACACCGGGGTGGATACTGAGGTTCCCAATATGGTGACCGCAGTATTGGCTGATTATCGCGGCTTTGATACCATGTTTGAAACCGTTGTGGTCTTTATCGCGGGGGTGGCAGTGATTGCAATCTTGAAGGGTTCAGGCCGCCGCCGGGGAGGTGTGAGGAAAGATCACGAAGTGGAAGCGGAACCCGACCTCATCGTAACCAATACGGTACGCCTGGTGGTTCCTGTGATCCAAATCTTTGCCTTTTATGTTTTGGCCCATGGCCATGTCAGTCCAGGCGGAGGGTTTCAGGGTGGGGTGGTGATGGGTGCCAGCTTCATCCTCTTGGCCTTGGCTTGGGATCTTGACCATGCCCTGGTGAGAATGTCTTTGCCCAAATGCATCATAATCGCGGCTGCGGGGATTATTCTTTACGGAGGGATTGGGTTTTTATCGATGTTACTGGGGGGAGAATTTTTGGACTATGCGGAGTTGGAAAAGGTTCTTCCGGTTTCACGGGAAATGGCTCGTTATCACGCCATGTTGGGGGTCGAGATCGGGGTCGGATTTACCGTGACTTCAATCATGTTTGCCCTCTACGCAAACTTATCTTCGGAGGGTCGCTTGAAGGGTGGGCTGTAAGCTCGCTTGGATGATCCGCGGAAATTCGAAAAATGTTTGAAGACGGTACAGTCCTAAACGAATTACTCGTAGAGCGTTTGAATTATTTCATTTATGTGGTGCTTTTGCTGATTGGATTGCATGCGATGATTGCAAAGAAAAACCTGATCAAAAAGTTAATCGGAATGTCGATTTTTCAGACTGCGATTATTCTCTTTTATGTCTCGATTTCAGTAAAGGATGATGCCACGATCCCGATTTACAAGCCCGAGCATGATCCGCATGGTGAGCATACCCATGCTCATGATCTGGAAGTTAACTCGAGTGATGCTGAGTTGGGAGCCGGTCACGGACCGGTTGCCTTGCAGTCCGCGGAGACTGCTCAATATGCCAATCCTTTACCGCATGTGTTGATGCTTACCGCGATTGTGGTCGGGGTTGCCACCCTTGGATTAGCCCTTGCCCTGTGTCAGCGGATTTATCAGGGCTATGGAACCATTGAGGAGGATGAACTTTTGACCAAGATCGAACGGGCGGATGCCAGGACAAGTTTATCCCCGCTTGCTAAGGCAAAGAAGGTTCGAAAGCTCTCCAATCGAAGTTCCAGAAAGTCGGTTGTCGAAGAGACAGGTAAGGAGAAGACCAAAGGGGTAGCATCCAAGAGAGCAACTAGCGGCTCCAGGCAAAAATCTTCGGCCCCGAAAAGAAAAGCTGCTGCTGATCCCAGCCAGGCCGAACCTCGTAAGCCGGTTGCCCAGAAAAAAACCGGGAAAAAACCGGGTGGTTCATCCAAACCGAAGAAAGGTTCCGCATAGATGGAGAATGCTATTGCCTGGATTTTTATCTTTCCCTTATTCGGAGCCGTGGCCTGTGCTTTATTGGGAATGGTAAACCGAAAATTTTGTAATCCCGTAGCGGTCTTGTCGATGGCGGGTGCAACCTGGGCGGGCGTGGAGACCTTGCTACAGGCGGTGGCATCTCCCCAGGCACAAGTCTCTTACATTTTGGGCGGTTGGACCCTGGACCTTTTTCCACGTGGAGTGGGGATTGAATTCAGAGCGGATCTACTCGGTGGTTTGATCGCCCTGGTAGTGTTGGGCGTAGGTTTTATTGTTTCGATCTATGCGAAACTGCCAGTGGAAAGTGAAACGCCCAATAAGGAATCCTTGTTTTACACCTTATTCCTCTTGCAAATCACTGGCTTGGCCGGAATTGCCTTAACCGGGGATGCTTTTAATCTTTATGTGCTGATCGAAGTGGCTGCATTAACTGGATATGGATTGATCGCCATGGGTAGCAACCGGGCTGCCGCCGCCACCTTTAACTACTTGATTCTTGGTACGATTGGTGCATCCCTGTATCTCTTGGGCGTTGGGTATGTCTACATCAAGACGGGCACCTTGAATATGGTCGGGATCCAAGAGGTAATCATGGCGAACCACTTGATGGATTCGGCTTCGATGCAGGTTGCCTTTGTTTTGATCGGACTTGGGATCTTGATAAAAATGGCTTTTTTCCCCTTTCATGCCTGGTTGCCCAATGCATATTGCAACGCCCCAAGCACGACATCCTCCTTGCTTGCTCCCTTGGTTACCAAGGTCATGATCTATGTGATGATCCGAATGGTTTTGACGGTTTTTGGGGTCGAATTCTCTTTTGAGTCCACCCTTTGGGCAAAGTTCATGCCATGGTTGGTGGTCTTTGCGATTATATGTGCTGCGGTCATGGCATTAGCACAGCGGGAAATCAAAAAGATGCTGGCCTATTTAATTGTCGCTGAAGTTGGATACATGGTCGGTGGCGTATGGATTTACAACTATTATGGCTTGATTGGTTCGATCTTTCACATTATCAGCGATGCTTGTATGACCCTATGTCTTTTCCTCGGGGCGGGCATTATTCTTAAAAAATGTAAAACCACTCACTTTGATGGCTTGCGTGGTTTGTTCGCCAAGATGCCACTTACCATGATTGGTTTTTTTATCGGTGGTTTTTCGATTATCGGTCTGCCTCCAACCTGTGGTTTTTTCAGCAAGTGGTACTTGATAACTGGAGGTATGGTATCCCAACACTGGGAATATTTGGTGGTCCTGATGTTTTCAACCATGGTGATGGTGGTATTATTTTTCCGTCTGATCGAACGTATCCACTTAGCGGTTAGCGAGAGTGGAAAAAACCTGGGCAAGGGACATGGCGACCTGGGATTAACCAAGGAGCAAACCAAATTTGATGAGGCACCGCTTTCGATGCTGATCCCCTTACTTTTAGCTGCTTCCATCGTTTTGATCATTGGCATCTACAACCAGGATGTTGTGAATCAAATCGAACGCTTTCTTGAACCCTTTAACCTGCCTAAAGGAACCAGGAATTGAGATGAGTGATCCTGCGATTATGGAGCCTGCTGTTCATTCGGTTGATTTGATCACTCCGTGGATTGTGGATGATATCCGTCCACTGATTGCTTTCCTGGCCCCCTGGATTGGCATGATTGGAATCATGTGGGCGGGTGAGAAGCGTCCGAATTTGCGTGAAACTTTTACCTTTATTGCGGCCATTGTCCAGGCGACGGTAGTTGTATCAATGGTTCCACTGGTTCTGAGCGGAGCGATTATTGAATGCCACATCTGGCAAGTTTTTACCCATGTACCTTTGCTGCTCCGGGTGGATGGCCCGGGTTTGCTCTTTGCCTGTGTGGCCTCGATTTTGTGGATTGCCACCACGCTGTATGCGATTGGATATATGCGTGGACTCCATGAACATGCGCAAACCAGGTTTTATTCTTATTTCGCCCTTTCTCTTTCAGCTACCATGGGAGTGGCTTTTTCGGCGAATCTACTCACCATTTATTTCTTCTATGAAATGCTCTCGGTATCCACCTTTCCCCTGGTTACCCATATGCAGGACAAGAGTGCGAGAACGGGAGGCCGGACTTATCTGGGATATCTGCTGTTCACTTCGCTTTGCTTGCTTTTACCAGCCCTGAGCTGGTGCTATGTATGGTTGGATGGTGGGCAGGTAGCCATGGATTTCATGGCGGATACTGGTAAAGTGGATTTCTTCTCAGATACCACTCTGATCATCCTTCTGGCATTATTTACCTTTGGCTTTGCCAAGGCTGGTCTGATGCCTTTTCATTCCTGGCTCCCCGGGGCCATGGTGGCTCCAACTCCGGTTTCTGCTTTGTTGCATGCGGTTGCGGTGGTCAAGGTTGGGGTGTTTTGTGTATACCGAGTGTATGCGGATATTTTTGGTTCTGAAGTACTATCCAATTTAGATGGCGAGGAATGGATGATGGTGATTGCATGTGCTACCATCCTGATCTCCTCCCTGATTGCCCTTTCTCAGGATAATTTAAAAAGACGCCTTGCATTCTCGACCATTGGACAACTTGGATATGTGATCCTTGGGGCTACTTTAGCAACCGAGCAAGGCATGGGGGGTTCCGTTCTCCATATTGCGATGCATGCTTGTGGCAAGATTACTCTTTTCTTCTGTGCCGGTGCCATCTTTGTGGCGAGTGGAAAGAAGTATGTCAGCGAACTTCGTGGCCTGGGACGGAAAATGCCGATTACCATGATTGCTTTTATGATTGGTTCGCTGAGTGTGATTGGTTTACCTCCACTCGGTGGTTTTGTGAGTAAGTGGTATCTTGCCTTGGGTGCTTTGGACCGGGATGCGGTCTGGGTGGTTGTCGTCCTCTTGATAAGCTCACTGCTTAATGTTTTTTATCTCTTGCCTGTGGCGGTGACCGCTTTTTTCCGAAACCATGAAACCGAGAGCGAACTAAGCGAGATCAAAGAAGCACCATGGGCCTGCGTCGTTCCCCTTGCCTTGACCGCCCTTGTTTGCTTTATCCTTTTCTTTCTCTCCGGTCCTTTGCTTAAACTTGCTGGTATTGTCGAATAATAGGAAATCCCAATCAGATGAGTAACCCAAAAAAGAAGAAAAAAGAAAGTAGACATTGGCTGGATAATCCAGCAAATGTAAAAAAATTGATCCGCGGATTATACTGGCTTTGCGGTTTGGTTATTGGAATCGATATAATATTCAGTTTGTTTTGGCATAAGCATGCAATCTTTAAAGAGGATGTCAGTTTGCATACCCTCGAAACTTTACCCACATTTTACGGAATTTATGGTTTTGTTGCCTTCGTGGGGTTGGTTTATGTATCCAAATTAATGCGAAGTTGGAAGGGCAGTAATATTTTGATGCGCGAGGAAGATTATTGGAATAAATAAGATGAACATTCTGGCAGCAAGTAGTATGGAAATAGGAGCTCATCCCGCGACGGTTTTACTGTTGGGTGGCTTGATCGCAGCGATTCTCCGGGGGCGTTCCGCCTCCATTACCTTGGTGGTCGCTCCCGTCCTTGGATTCTGGCATGTGTATACTTTGGAACTTGGGAGTGTTTCTCATCTTTCCCTTTTTGGGTATGAAATTATTGGGGCTGCGGTTGATCAGCAAGCCAAGCTCTTTGGGTACCTTTTCCATGTAGCTGCTTTAGTTGCCGGTATTTATTCCTTTCACATTCGTGATCCATGGCAGATATCGATGGCTTTGTTCTATGCTGCCAGTGCGGTAGGGGTAGCATTTGCAGGCGATTTACTCTCCTTATTTTTATGGTGGGAAGCGTTGGCGATTACCTCAGTCTTTCAAATTTGGGGTCGGAAGACCAAGGAGGCGGAGGACTCAGGATTTCGATATTTGTTCTTCCATGTCTCGTCCGGTCTTATTCTTTTAGCGGGAATTCTGGTTCGTTATCATGGGGAGGGTGCCTCAGCTTTTTCCTTGGCTCCCCTGACGGAAGCCTTGGAGGCCGGGGATGCCGGGGCGATTCTCATTTTATTGGCGATTGGAATCAAAGCTGCATTTCCTGGTTTGCATACCTGGCTGAAGGATGGCTACTCGGAGGCTACCCATACGGGGCCGGTATGGTTGTGTGCTTTTACCACAAAGTGTGCAGTTTGTATGTTGGCCCGTTTGTTCCCCGGAGCGGAAATTCTGATCACAATTGGTGGGGTTATGGCAATGTTTCCAATTTTTTACGCGGTGATCGAAAATGATCTGCGACGGGTACTTTGCTACAGCAAGATCAATCAAATTGGGTTCATGGTTATTGGGATTGGAATTGGAACGGAATTGGCCATCGATGGTGCGATTGCCCATGCCTTCACTCATGTTTTATACAAGGGGTTGCTCTTTATGAGTATGGGGGCGGTACTTTTCAGAACCGGGGAAATTCGAGGATCTCATCTAGGTGGCCTCTACAAGTCCATGCCTTGGACTACCGGATTTTGTATTGTGGGTGCAGCTTCCAGCTCTGCCTTTCCACTGTTCAGTGGGTTTGTAAGTAAATCTATCATTATAACTGAAGCGGCTCAAAATGGACACGTGGTGATTTGGTTATGCTTGCTTTTCGCTTCGGTTGGTGTGATCAACCATGCGGGGATCAAGATTCCTTTCTTCGCTTTTTTTGCTCATGATTCAGGGATGCGACCCAAGGAAGCCCCGCTCAATATGTTGATCGCCATGGGAATTTCCTCTTTCCTTTGTATTTTCCTGGGCTGTAATCCTCAATGGTTGTATGAAATGTTGCCCAATGGAGCGGCGGGGTATCACCCCTATGATGCAACCCATGTAATTACCCAAATCGAAATTTTATTGTTCTCCGCCCTTGCTTTTACATTGCTCAACCTGTGGGACAAATATCCACTGGAACTTCCATCGGTTAATCTGGATGCTGATTGGGTTTACCGAAAAATAGGCCGGGGATTTACGCTCTCTATGAGTAGTTTCTGGAATGGTATGAACGATTTTTCTCACCGAGTCTTCATCGATGGAATTGTTCATAAGGTAAATACCTTCACCAAGGCTGGACAAGTCCATGTTCTCAGTTTTTTAGCCAATCCCCTGCATGAGATTGGGCTCTTAGGAAAAGAGAGTAAGCAAAAGACCAAAGCCCGAATCAAAAAGCGGGCGAGTTTGGGGCTACACCCGGTGGGTTTGACCGCCTTTTTTGGGCTGGTTTTCCTGGTGGCCTTTTTGGTACTGGCTTAACTTCTATTTCTGAGGATCTTGTTTCTAAATGTGGTAACAAGCTTGCTTAGCATGCTTTGATTCTTGCCACCTCTAAGCTCCACTGCTTGATTAATTGAGGTGATGGGGAAATTTTTTGGATGGCTTCAACTTTTAGGGCTGGGAATGGTATTCATTCTTCCCAGCGGTTGTAATTTAATCGATGGTAATGCCCATTATATTTCGGGTGGTAAAGTTTGGGAGAAGATCAAAAAAGAGGCCCCCGTCCTTGGCTTGGAGCCCTCTTTTGTTTATGCGGTTTGTCATGCGGAGAGTAGTTTAAATGCCAATGCGGAGTCATCGGTTGCCAGGGGTATGATGCAGTTAACCGAAGCGGCATGGTCCGATGTTACCAAGCTTCATTACCGGCAAGCTTTTGAATGGGAGACCAATGTGGAAGTCGGGATGTTGTACCTACACCGCTTGAAAGGGATGCTCGGTAGCCAAGGTTTGTTTTCCTATCCAAGGCTGGCAGCGAGTTATCGATATGGATATGGGGCTTTACGAAAAGAAAAGTTCATGGTGAGTCGTCTTAAAACTCCGGTAAATCGAATTTATCGTAAGCTTTTTGCCGGTGAGCTTGCACCGGTCAAGACTCCAAGCGATTAATTTTCGATAGAAAAAAGAGAAAAATGGGGGCGAAGAGCAAGGTCAAGCGAAGGAAGCAGGGAGAAAATGCTCCGGAACCGCCCCCTTCCTTTGAACCCGAAATTAGTTCTTTCCTGGTTTGGGTTCAGTTAGAAAAGGGCTTGTCGCCTAATACCGTGGATTCCTACGAGAGGGACTTAATCCAATGTTCCCTACATTTAAAAGCCCAGAGGATTTCAGGTTGGCAAAAAGTGGGAATCGAAAATCTTTCCGCTTGGTTATCCTCGCTTACAGAGCAAGAATATGCAGCCACAAGTTTATCCCGAAAATTATCCGCAGTGCGAATGCTTGCCAAGTTTTTGAAAGGCGAAAATAAGCTAAATAAAGACTTCACTGAGTTGTTGGTGAACCCTCGGAAAGCAAGGCATTTACCAGGCAGTTTAAGCATTGATGAAATGGAAAGTTTTCTGGAAGCTCCCGATTTAAATACTCCTCTTGGGAAAAGAGACCGGGCTCTCTTTGAACTTATGTACGGGAGTGGGTTGCGGGTTTCTGAAATTGGTAGCCTTCTGATGAATTCAATTGATACCAAAGAGGGATTTGCTCGCATTTTTGGGAAAGGTTCCAAGGAAAGAGTTGTACCGGTAGGGCGGCATGCGGCCCGTGCGGTTGAGAATTATCTGCATGGGGGCCGTCCTTTTTTGGTTAAAGATGGAACCGGAGGTGAACTTTTTTTAAGTATTCGCGGAAAAGCAATTTCCCGAAAAATGATCTGGTTTCTTGTTAAGGATTATGCCCGAAAGGCAGGGATTGAGAAAAATGTAAGCCCACACGGGTTGCGCCATTCGTTTGCCACTCATTTACTGATGGGAGGGGCGGACATTCGATCGGTTCAGGAAATGCTTGGGCATGCGGATGTTGGGACCACCCAGATTTATACCCAAGTAGAGGCAGAGAGGTTGTTGGATGAACATGCAAATTTTCATCCTTTGGCCAATTCATAGAGTAAAAAATTCTGCGTATTTCCTAACGTGCGCAAAATTTTATTGAAACAATCGGGGATCAAGGATTCATACAAGGTGCTGTGAAGGTTATGGTATATGTATCTCCCAAAGCTACAGTTTTGGATCCACAAGGCGCCGCGGTAGAGCAAGCGATTAAAAGCTTGGGCCACGCAACAGTTCGGAGTGTCCGTGTGGGTAAAACCATAAGCTTTGAGATGGATGCGGAAGACACACCGGAAACGAGAGCTACCATCGATCAATTGTGTGACGGGTTGCTGAGTAATCCTGTAATTGAGGATTATCACTACGAAATCGTGCGGGAGTGAGGATTTTTCGCTACCTTGACCAAGCTGGTAGTATGGGCTTTGGTCGATTTGACGAACAAGGTCAAACCTACTTGATTCTTAAGAAAGAGGATGGTGATTTTGAGTCCACGGATCAGCGGATCACTCCTTTTCAGCTCCTTACCCCGATTGATTTTCGCTGCATTTATGCAATCGGCTTAAATTATCGAAGTCATGCTGAGGAGACTGGGATGGAAATTCCAGATCACCCCATGGTTTTCATGAAAGCGTCGACTTCGATTCAGAACCCCGGAGATCCCATTGTTCTCCCCAGATTTTTAAGGAGCGATAAAGTTGATTTTGAAGGGGAATTAGGAGTGGTCATTGGTCGGCCTTGCAAAAATGTCACGCCCCAAGAAGCTTTGTCTTATGTGCTGGGTTACACGTGCGTAAACGATGTCAGTGCAAGGGATTGGCAGAAAGAAAAAGGAGGAGGGCAATTCTGCCGTGGAAAAAGTTTCGATACTTTCTGCCCGGTTGGTCCTTGCTTGGCCACTGCGGACGAAATACCTGACCCTTCCAAGCTGACCATTCGTTCTTTTGTAAACGAAGAGAAGATGCAGGAATCCTCTTTGGACGACATGATTTTTGATGTGCCTACCTTAATCTCATTCCTTAGTGGAAGTACCACCTTGTTGCCCGGAACCCTTATTCTAAGCGGTACCCCTTCCGGAGTCGGGGAGGCTAGAAACCCAAAGCGCTTTCTGGTTCCAGGGGATGAAGTTACCATTGAAGTGGATGGGGTGGGAATCTTGACCAACCCAGTAGTGGAAGAAGTTTTCGGAGGCGATGAAGTGAAGCAGGAGGAGAAAAAGTCTTGAAAGTGGCGATCTTACAATTTCCTGGTTCCAATTGCGATTGGGATGCGGAGCATGCAGTGGATCAAGTAATGGGTATTCCCGCTAAGAGAGTCTGGCATAAGGATTCGCTGCCCAGTGAAACCGAGGCAGTTGTGGTGCCGGGTGGTTTTTCTTTTGGTGATTATTTAAGGTGCGGTGCGATTGCCCAATTTTCTCCGATCATGTCGGATTTAAAGAATTTTGCTGATCGTGGTGGGCAGGTGCTTGGCATTTGTAATGGTTTTCAAATCCTTTGTGAAGCGGGCCTTTTACCCGGTGCTTTGATCCGCAACGACTGTTTGGATTTTCGTTGTCTCAATCAAGCCCTCCAAGTGGAAGACTCCAATGAACGTTTCAATTCTTCCAAGATCAAGCATTCAATTTTCTTACCTATTGCCCATGGAGAAGGAAATTACCGGGTGAAGGATTCGACTTTGGAGGAGATTGAATCCAATGGTCAAGTATTGCTCCGGTACCTTGATAACCCCAATGGCTCAATCAATGACATTGCGGGAATCCGCAACCGTAAGGGTAATGTGTATGGAATGATGCCCCATCCTGAAAGGGCGGTCGAACCGCATCATCCATGCGAAGATGGAATCCTGATTCTAAAATCTTTTCTTGATCCCCTTCAAACTTCTAGCCTGGTAGAGCTGGTATCTCCGTGATGGATTCTTCGATAAATTCCATGATCCCGAATCCTGATCCTTGTCTCAATGTGGAAATCACTCGGGAATTAATCGCCCAACACGGTCTTCTACCCGAGGAGTACGAGAATATTCTAGAAATTCTGGGACGCACCCCTAATCTGACTGAGTTGGGAATATTCTCGGTGATGTGGTCCGAGCATTGTGCCTATAAAAATACCCGGAAGTTATTAAAACTTTTTCCGACCGAAAAGAAGGACAAGAATGCGATCGGCCAAGTTTTGGTTAAAGCTGGCGAAGAGAATGCCGGAGTCATTGACGTGGGGGAAGGTTGGGGGGTGGCCTTTAAGATCGAATCGCATAATCATCCGAGTGCAATTGAACCATTTGAAGGTGCTGCCACCGGTGTAGGTGGGATAGTTCGTGATATTTTTACCATGGGTGCCCGACCGGTTTTACTTACCAATTCACTTCGTTTTGGAGATCTTGAAAACGAGCAGGTAAAACGCTTATTTCGTGGAGTTGTGAGTGGAATTTCGCATTACGGAAATTGTTTGGGTATTCCAAACATGGGTGGGGATATTTATTTTGATTCCTGTTATGAAGGAAATCCATTGGTCAATGCCTTATGTGCCGGGATTTTACGACATGAAGAGATCCAGAAAGGTGCAGCAACTGGAGTCGGTAACCCCGTATATTATGTCGGTCCTGGCACCGGTCGTGATGGTTTAGGAGGGGCTAGTTTTGCATCCAGAGAGTTAACCGAGGAGAGTGCGGAGGATAGACCCGCCGTACAAAAAGGGGATCCTTTTATGGAAAAGCTCTTGCTTGAGGCTTGCCTGGAAATGATGGCAATTCCTGGCCTGGTAGTGGGTATTCAAGATATGGGGGCGGCGGGGTTAACCTGTTCGACCTGTGAGACTGCCTCAAGAGGGAATTCTGGAATTGAAATCGATCTTGATCTTGTTCCTCAGCGAGAAACGGGCATGAATTCTTACGAAATCATGCTCTCCGAGAGTCAGGAACGTATGTTGGTCATCGTAAATCGGGGTCGTGAACATGAATTGGAGGAGGTTTTCGAGAAATGGGACTTGCATGCTGCCAGAATTGGTGAAGTCAAGAATGGAGATCGCATGGTTGTTCGCCATAAGGGTGTGGTGGTGGTGGACTTACCTGCGAAATCCTTGACTGATGAAGCGCCAATTTACGATCAACCTGCGAGTGAACCAGTCCATGTTACCGAGGCAAGAAATTGGCAAATTGATTCCGTTCCGGAATTAGAGTCAAACGAGGTGGCAGGTGCTCTCGAAAAATTATTGGGACATCCAACCATTGGATCCAAGAGGTGGGTCTGGAAACAATACGATCACATGGTGATGTCTGGCTGCACGGTTGAGCCAGGAAGCGATGCGGGTGTGGTGCGGTTGAGTATTGCTGGTATCGACAAGTACCTTGCGATTGCAAATGATTGTAATCATAGGTTTTGCTTTCTCGATCCCTACCGGGGCGCTCAGATTGCATTCGTAGAATGCATGAGGAATTTGGCATGTTCCGGAGCCAAAGCATTGGCGGTTACCGATAATTTAAACTTTGGTAATCCCAACAAACCGGAGGCTTATTATATGCTTAAGGAGTGTGTCAAAGGGTTGGCGGATGCTTGTGCTCATTTTGATGTCCCGGTCGTGGGTGGAAATGTCAGTCTTTACAATGAGCATGGGGATGGGGCGATCGATCCAACACCAGTGGTTTCCATGGTGGGTCTGATTGACAAGTCCGAACTGGTTACTCGTTCAACGATTTCGGGTGCTGGACAATCGGTTGTTCTATTGGGTGGTTTTTCAGATGAATTGGGAGGTAGTTATTTTCTTCAAACCCAGCACGGACTGAAAGATGGAAAAGTCCCCATTGTTGATCTGGAAGCGGAGGCTAAGCTTCAGGGCTTGTTGATTGGTGGAATTGAATTGGGATTGATATCTTCCGCCCATGATTTGGCAGAAGGTGGCTTACTGGTTGCGATGCTTGAAATGCTTTTTGGAGATTTAAATCTTGGGGCGGAAATCAAAATGGATACCCTGGATTCTAATGCCCGATTGGATGCCTTACTTTTTGGAGAAAGCCAAGGTCGTGCCCTAATCGGAGTTTCCCCCGAGAACCTTTCCTCCTTGTTGGATTTGGCAAACCAATCCGGCGTGTCTGCTCAAGTTCTTGGCCAAACTACAGAAAATGAAGTGTTTTCTCTTAAGGTAGATGATGAAGAAATCTTAAATTCTGATGTTTCCAAGTTGCGGAAGATTTGGGAAGATGCAATTCCTTCGATGATGCAGCTAAGTCAATGATTTGAAATGAGCGACGAAATCGGACACCATTGTGGGATTGCTCTCGTTCGTTTGAAAAAGCCTCTGGGTTATTACACGGAGAAATACGGAAGTTCACTATGGGGTTTTAATCAACTTTTTCTGCTGATGGAAAAGCAGCATAATCGTGGACAGGATGGTGCTGGGATTGGTTCGATGAAATTGAAAATGCCGGCTGGGGAAGCATTTATGTTCCGTGAACGGAGCACGAGTAGTAAAGCCTTGGCCAAAATTTTTGGAGGACAGCACAAGAGGCTGGCAAAACTTATTAATGGAGGGAAATCATTTCATGAATTCCCAGATACCATTAAGGAGCATTTCGATTATGGAGGTGAGATCCTGTTGGGACATCTACGCTATGGCACTTCAGGAGATTATGGTTCGACCACTTGCCATCCTTATTTCAGAAAGAGTAATTGGCCCGGTAAGAACTTGATGGTTGCAGGTAACTTCAACCTGACAAATGTAGAAGAATTAAATCAAAAATTAGTAGAGCGAGGACAACATCCGGTTTTTGATACTGATACCCAAGCGATATTGGAGGAGACTGGTTATCATCTGGATGGTGTAAATGATGAGCTTTGTGCCGCGGCTCAGGAAGAAGGCGTGGCTGGTGAAGATCTCTCCCGGTGGATTGGTGAACGAATCAATTTGCCCGAGGTTTTCCGCAAAGCTGCTTCTCATTGGGATGGTGGTTATGCATTGGCAGGAATTATTGGTAATGGGGATGCGTTTGCGATGCGGGATCCCTTAGGGATCAGGCCTGGTTTTTATTTTGAGGATGATGAAGTGGTTGCCGTTGCTTCTGAAAGAGCACCCCTGATGACGGTTTTCGATAAGGAAGCGGATGAGGTTGAGGAAATTAAACCGGGTACCATTATTGTAATCCGGGCTAATGGTTCCACGGAAATGGAGAGCTTTTCAGACGATCCAGCCCGTCAAGTAGGTTGTTCTTTTGAGAGAATTTATTTCTCCAGGGGAAATGATCCAGATATTTATTCTGAACGTAAAACCTTAGGAGCTTTATTGGTTCCTCAGGTTCTTGAATTAGTGGGGAAAGACTTTTCCAAAAGCGTATTCAGTTATGTGCCAAACACGGCGGAAAGTGCATACTATGGTTTTATGGAACAACTCCGCTTAGTTCGAAGGGCGGAGGTGCAACAGCGTTTGATTGATGCCAAGAATGACGGAAATCTTACCGATAAATTGATTAATGAATTGGTAATGGACAACTGGCCGAAGGGAGAAAAAATAGCCAACAAGGATATTAAACTTCGAACCTTCATTTCTCAAGAATCTGGCAGGAATCAGTTAGTATCCCATGTTTATGATATTACCTATGGTGTGGTGCGGGAAAAGGAGGATGCACTAGTTTGTATCGACGACTCTATCGTTCGCGGTACCACTCTCAAGGAGAGTATCCTTAAAATCCTTGGACGATCCAAACCAAGAAAGCTAGTAATCGCCTCGACTGCGCCACAGATCCGCTATCCTGATTGTTATGGGATTGATATGTCCGAGCTTGGGAAATTTATTGCTTTTCAGGCTGCGGTAGCCCTTATCCAAGAGCAGGGTTATGATGGATTGCTTGATGAAGTTGCAGAACAGTGCCGCGAGGCGTTAAAGGGGTCCAAGCCTACTTTTGTCAACCACGTGAAGCGAGTTTATGAAAACTTTAAGGTTAAGGAGATTTCAGCGAAAGTTGCAGAACTGGTTAAACCGAAGTGTCTGGATGGTATCACAGATGTTGAGATTGTATTTCAAGGAATCGAGAACTTGCATGAGGCCCTACCTGACCATTCTGGAGATTGGTACTTTACTGGAGACTACCCAACTCCGGGCGGGTACCGAGTAGTCCATAAGGCATTTCTTAATTATTATGAAAATAAGGATGGTCGAAGTTATTAATCAACCTTTATGGAGTTTCAACTGGAAGCAGAGGATTGCTCCTCCTTTTTGTTTCATAAGTTCGTTACTCACTCGTTGCCAAAATTTTGTCAAAAATCCTTTGACATCACGATTGTGAATTCCGATATATTTTAAGGTGGATGGATACTAGTTATCAAACACTTGTGCTTAATCGCCTTTGGCAAGCGGTAAATGTTGTGGGAATCGAGCGTGCTTTTAGCCTACTTTCTCTCGATCATGCACAAGTAATTTATGCAGAAGATGGAAGCTTTCGCGTTTTTGACGCGGGTGCTTGGTTCGAGCATTGCAAAGATCTTGATTCGCAACCCGGAAACCGAGTTGTACGAACGATTAACCAACAGGTTTTGGTACCCAGTGTATTACTGCTTCGTTCCTATGATCGAATGCTGATGCAAGAGATGAAATTCAATCGGCAAAACCTTTTGGAAAGAGATGATTACAAATGCCAATATTGTGGTAAGAAATTGCCCACAAAAGAATTGAACATGGATCATGTAATTCCTCGGGATCGGGGAGGGGGAACCTCATGGGAAAATGTAGTGATTTCCTGTATTCGTTGTAACAGTAAGAAAAGTAATCGGTTGCCCAAAGAAGCGGGTATGCGGCTTTTGAAGGAGCCCAAGAGACCATCTCGTCGCCCTTTTATGTCCTCCCTCCTTGGTAAGCCAATGGAGGATACTTGGTCTCATTTTATTCAAGGAAAGCAATAATTTAGTTTTCCACGCTCGCATTCTTTGAGCTTCGAATTATCTTATGGTTTGTGGATTCGAAAATTATTCATAGGGATTCAGATCGCAAGGCTGTAGATGTACTTTATCGCATTAGTGCATTGTCTAGTAATGAGAGTAATCCCATACTTTCCTTGGGGAAGATATTGGATGAAGTTATTGGCGTATTTGGTGCCAGTTCAGCTTCGCTTTGCATGCTCAATGCTGATTCGGATAAGCTTTTAATTGAAGTTGAGAAAGGGCTTTCTAAGGAAAGTAAAGGTTTTGAGTTGCCGATGGGGGTTGGAATAACCGGTTGGGTAGCGATGCATGGTGAGCCTTTTTTATCCGGGGATGTAGCAAATGAGGAAAAATATTTTTGTCTGGACGATCGGATTCGGTCCGAAATGGCTGCACCTTTGACAGAAGGAGGGAGAACGGTGGGTGCTCTTAATGTCGATTCGATGGAATTAGAAGCTTTTGATCCTGATGATTTGAGATTATTAGTTCTTGTCGCAAATGAAGCGAGTCGTGTGTTGGAGAATATGTGGATGATTCAACAACTTCGGAGGAAAGCGGATCAATTGCAGACCCTCGTACTTGTCGGTCAGGATATGTCGGGAACGAGAAAAGTGGACGGGGTTCTAGAGTCGATCACCCGCGAAGCTTTGTTGCTCTTAGATTGTCGTTTTTCAGCTTTCTTCCTTTATGATTCCGAAAAGGATTATCTCCGCTTGCATTCTTTACAGAATGAAAACGGTTTACTTCCTTATGAAGAGAACCTTAAACCGGCGGACAGTATACTTGGATCGGCTTTACGAGGGCATCGCCAGGTTCAGACTCGAGACCTACTCCGAACAGAAGAGCACCATTTCGTTGCTTTAATAAGGCAAGAAAATTTACATTCCATGCTTGTTACCCCAGTGGTTTACGAAGATGAGCCCATTGGTTTACTTAGTCTTTATGTCGACCGAAAACATCGTTTTAATGATGACGAGCGATTGATCGTTCGAGCATTGGCTGACTTGGGTGCGATTGCAGTGCAAAATGCCCGTTTATATGGCAGGGTCTTTTCCTCTGAAGAGAGTATGAGGAAAAGTGAGCGGTTGACGACATTGGGAACATTAGCCGCTGAAATTGCTCATGAGATTCGAAACCCTCTCATGGTGGTACGTTTACTTTTTGATTCCCTTGAATTGGATAAGGAATCGGATGAGAGCAAAAATAAGGACTTATCCATTATTCGGGAAAAGTTAAACCACTTGGATCAAATTGCGGGCCGAATTTTGGATTTTGGAAAAAGTAGAGAATCTTTTCGAAGAAATTATTCAATCCATGAAATTCTCAAAGATGCCTCTCTTCTTATCCGATTAAAACTTGAACAATCTCAAGTTGTGCTCTCCATGAACGATTTGCCTGAAGAGTTATTAGTTTTTGTGGATAAGGGTCAGATTCAACAAGCTTTATTAAATCTGGTACTTAATGCATTGGGTGCGATGCCGGAAGGGGGAGAGCTCTCGATCCAGTCATCGGTTAATAATTCTTCGAATCGTGTTGAGATATTGGTGAGGGATACTGGAAAGGGAATCCCTGAAGACTTGAGAGAGCAAATTTTTGACTCCTTTTTAACGGCTCGAACGGATGGTACTGGGCTTGGTTTAACCATTTCAAAGAGAATATTGAGAGGTCATGATGGCGACCTTGAGCTTGTGGAGTCCGGGGAAGGTGGAACAGTATTTAAATTAAGCCTACCCATTTCTCAGCAGTAGGACGATTTTATTTAAACCTCGTGGTAAAACTTTCCTTCGTGTAAGGCGGCACTTAATTTCTCTCTCAATTCCAAAAAACGGATGGGGGAAAAGGGTTCTTTGCTTTCTAATGGTTCGATATTGAAGACATCTGTGGCAATTCCTTGTTCCGTAGCAATTCGTGCGAACTGGATACTAAAACCACAAGTCGAAATGGTTTTGGCAATCAAATGTAACAAACCAACTTGATCTGGTGCCCTGACCTCTACAATGGTACGATTGAGGGAAATGTCCCGATACACATCGACTTGCGAAGCGATTCTTTCCCCAAGCTTGTCTTGGTTTGAAAAGCGCTGTAATCGATCCGTCTTCTTCTTTTTCTCAGATATTAATTCGTCAGGGGAAATCTTATCTGCAAGAAAAGAGCGAATAGATGACTCGCATAGTTGTCTGATTTTAGGGTCGTCTACGACACCGCCATTCTTGTCTTCCACATAAAACACATCAATCGCAAGGCCATCTTTTCGGGTGACCGCTCGAGCTCCAAGTATATTCAGGCTAGCCACGGAGAAGGCACCGGTTAGCTTTTCAAATAAACTATTTCGGTCCCTTGTTACGATATCTACAATGGTTAGCGAACGTCGCAGATCATTTCTCCAATGAATGATCGGGGTGGGAGATTCAGAATCATTTTCCCAGTAGCGATGAATCATATCAACATGTAAGGCGACTTCTTCCTTTCCCGAGTGCGAAAAGTAACGAACTGGAACCTGTTCAAGATGATCCATAATTTCTTCTTTGGAGACCCCTTCAATATCCATATTTTTGTAGGCATCCTTGAGCTTGTTTGGATCTTTCAATGCTCTCTTCCCTTCTAAAACAGCAAGGGTGTTGTTAAAAAGTTGAGTGTGGAGTTCTTCCTTGTGGGAATTCCATAAGTCAGGTGCGGTGGCATTGGCGTCACAAAAAGTATGGACATAAAGGAAGCGAAGTCTTTGCTCGCCTTCCACAAATTTAGCAAACGAGTCGATTACATCAGGATCTTCAAGGTCAAATTTATTTGCGTAACGTACCATCTCCAAATGATATCGAATTACAAATAGAATACGGTCAATCATCTCATCGGATACTCCGAGTCGATCCATCATATTAACCGCAATCTCAACGCCTCTCTCGCAGTGTCCTTTTGGACCTTGATCTTTTCCTAAGTCATGCAGAAAAAGAATGAGATAAAGTAATCCGGGGACCTCATTTTTACGCAAGGCTTCCAAGTAATGCTTCGAAGCTTTTTTCTTACCCTGAAAAATATGATCAAGGGTAGTGATGCAGTGTAAAACATGGATGTCAGCAGTAAACCTATGGTATAGATCATGTTGTACTTTGCAGGTTAATCTTCCAAATTCGGGAACGAAGCGACCAAGCACTCCAAGTTCGTGCATTTCACATAGAGTTGGGCTTACGTTTCCTATTTCTTGTAAAATTGAGCGAAAGGTGACATTCGCGGATGTGGAATTGATGAGATTAGAATCGATCAAGGACAAGCGGTTTCTGACTAAGGATCGTAAGTCAGGTGACAGTTTCGCGGATAGTCTTTGAGAATGGCGGAATAGCCGAATTAAGCGTTCCGGGTCTTCATCAAAAAGTTGAGGATTTTGAGTGCTAAGCTGCTGCCCATTCAATTCAAAGCCATCAACTTCTTGAGTAGGCGGAGATTGATAAGCCTTGATTACATTTTTAAAACTTATGGAAGAAGTGGATCCGCTGCTGGCATGTACTAGGCGTTGCTCCAGAATCCCTGATAATTGATTGATGGTTCGAGCTTTTGAATAATAGTCGCCCATAAAAAGTTCGACTCTTCGAAAAATGTCCTCTTCTTGATACCCAAGGCCTAGTGCGACTTCCGGTTGTTTTTCGAGGTGCAGAATATCAACCGGCCGTTTGCTTCGGAAATGTAATTCATTTCGAACCCGCAAAAGAAAAGAATATGCTTCTTCCAAAGAATTGGCTTCTTGCTCCGTTAAGTATTTCTTATTTACCAATCCATCCAAACCATGCTTATCAAACTTTACTTTAGTCATCCAGAGGATACCCTGATAATCTCTTAATCCCCCAACCCCGTTCTTCACATCAGGGGCTTGAAGAAAAACAGTACTTCCTTTCTCAAGCCTTCTTTTTTGTTGGTGCAAAAGAAGTTCTTTGAGGTATTCAGATGGATTATTTCTTCTGCAGAACTTATGAAACTTTTCAATAAATTTTTGGGCTATTTTTCGGTCGCCGCAGAGAAATCTTGCATCCAGCATAGAGTTTTTGTTACGAATATCCTTTTGAGATTCAACGAGGGCTTCTTTAACTTCTCTCGATGCATGGCCCACTTTTAATCCGGTATCCCAAAGCGGATACAGAATTTCCCGAGTCATGGTTTCTTTTAGAATATCCAAGGATTTCCCCATGGAGGTTCTAGGGTATAAAAACATCAGGTCAATATCACTGTGTGGACTTAATTCTCCCCGCCCGTATCCACCCGTTGCAAGAACGCACATTGGTTTTACCTTCCCCATGCTTTCTTTGGCTACTTTTATCGCATAATTAAAGAGATTTTGAATCAAGACATCCAGAATGACGGCACGGGATCGGGTTAGTCGTAACCCTGAGTCTCCCTTTTGATGGTATCGGAGTAACATTTCTCTCTCCAAACGAAGAAACTCTTTGATCTGTTTTATCCTTTCCTTATCAGATTGCCCCGAATGAAAAGACAACCTGAGCTCAGCATGTTGTCGTGTTCTTCTAAATAGTGGGTCGTTCTCCATGTTTTATGGGAAATAATTTCCATATCGATTCTTTTGTTTTGGAGCGAGCGAAATCACAACTCTTTCGAATTGCTCCCAAAAATTAGCTGTAGTATAAAACAATTAATGTTTTTAAAACTTCCGATATCTTTGGGCAAAAAGGTTCCCATTTCTAGCCTTTTTCTGATCAGCACTTTGTTTTCCGAACCTTTTCTTGCTCCAAATGATCCTTTTATTAGGCATGAGATCAGGATGCTTGGAGATGAAGGTGGCTTAAAGAGTATTCAGAACACATGGCCCATCGATTTGGGTGGATTGAGTGCCATGCAAAATGAATCTGACTACAAACTGCCCAGTAGTCTTTTGGACAATCGAATCTCATTGGAGTCGAATTCTGGGTGGTCTCCGATTTCTACCACCGTCGGTTTTGCTGATGATCGCGTGACCGCTCGTGGCTTTGGTCCTGAACCAAGGTCCAGCTTTGCCACCAATGCCTCGATTTCTTGGTTGAATGATCGATTTGCCGGGAAACTTTCCATGAATGTTTTTTACGGCATGCCCCGTGATTGGAAAGGCCGAAAAGAGGAAGGTTTTGCTCTGGATGGTTCTTACATTGCTGCCCGCTTGGGTAATTGGTCTGCAAGTTTTGGCCAGCAAGAACGCTGGTGGGGGCCAGGTTGGGATGGTAGCTTGATTTTGTCAACGAATGCACGTCCCATACCTGCGATTTCTATTGACCGTCGGGTTCCTGAGCCATTTGAGACCAAATGGTTGTCTTGGATCGGTCCATGGAGTTTTCATTCCTTTATCGGACAAATGGAAGACGAGCGGGATTCTTCCATCGATTATCCCAATCATTATCTGTGGGGTATGAGGGGGGAAGTGGCTCCAACCATTGTGGATGGTTTAGAAATAGGCTTTTTTCGAACTTTGCAACTGGGAGGAGATGGCCGGGATGTTCGATTCAAAAGTTTTATTGATGCCTTTCTTTCTCAGGACAATTATGGTGCCAATACCGGACTTACCGACAGATCAAAGGAGCCGGGAAATCAGTTAGCTGGTATTGACCTTCGTTGGAAAGTGCTGGATGCTCCGATTGCATTATATGGACAAGTTGCCGGCGAGGATGAGGATAATTTCTTTCCCAATTCCTTAATGTTTCAATATGGATTAGAAGGTTGGACAAAGTTAAATGAGTCTACCCTTAGGATTTTCGCTGAATATGCCGACCTCACTTCTTACTGGTGGACGGGAGATCCCCGTACCAGAAACATTTCTTATGGGCATCATATTTACGGAGAAGGTTATCGCTACCGGGGGCGTCCGATTGGACACTGGGCAGATCAGGATTCGCAGATTTTAAGCATGGGGGGTATACTTGTTAATGATGAGGGGACAGGGTGGGGAAGTACGATCCGGTTTGGAGACTTGAATGCGGGTCCTCTTCGTAATGCTCCTCCTCATCAGGGTAGCTTGGGGGGATAGTTCCGTGTCAGACGATGTCACTACTGATTACCTCTCATTTGATATATTCAATGCCCGCCAATATCCGCAACATGGACTTTCGGTTTACACATCGATCGGTTGGGAATCTCTTGATGTTGTCGGAGGAAGTAAAGATAATGGGCTTTCCGCATTTTTATCATTAACCCGAACCTTTTGAGATTCTGAATTACTAAAATTTATGACAAAAATTAATTTATTTTTATTTCTGATATTTTCATTAATGTCTAAAGGTCTTTGGTCCCAATTAGACCCTTCCCTTACAGCCAAGTTTTCTCAGCTTAGCCCTGAACAGAGACAGCAGTTGATTAATAAGCAATCTGCGGGAGGGGGCAATCTTGGTCAATCTTCTCCCACAACCAATCTTCAAACCCAGGCATTGCAAGTGGAAATGCCGGATGAAGAATCCTTTGAATCCCGATCAAATTTCTTAAAGGAATTGGCGGAGATGGAGGCTATGGTTTCTGCGGATATAGACCGTCTCCAAAAAGAAAAGGAAGCAGGGGTGTCTTTTTTCGAAAACGAGAATGCTTTATCTGAAAGTAAGTCACTTCTTCAAAAAATTAAGCAAGTCCAACGACGGGAAATCGAAAAGAGGGCCGATGAATTCGGCAGTGCGGAAGCTGATCCTATCAAGCCTTTTGGTTACGACTTATTTGCTTCGGATCCAAGTACTTTTGCCCCAGGGAACGAAGTGCCAATTCCATCGGATTATCGTATCGGTCCAGGAGATGTAGTGGAAATTCAACTCTTCGGTCAGCGAAATGACTCTTACAGTCTTGGAATTTCCCGTGAGGGTATGATTCGTTTTCCAGGCATAGGTCCAATCAATGCTTTTGAGAAAGGCACAAGCTTTATTGACCTTAAAAATCACTTACGGGAAAAAATTCGTGAACAGCTTGGAGAGGGGGTACAAAGTTCGATCACTTTGGGGGCTTTCCGAAGTATTCGAATTTTTCTTCTCGGTGAAGTTCGTAAGCAGGGGGCTTACACGGTGAGTGCACTTTCGACTACCATCAATGCTTTACTTAGTTGTGGTGGGATTAAGGAGACGGGTAGTTTGCGGACTATACAGCTAAAGAGAGCCGGGAAAGTCATTGCGACTTTAGACCTGTACGACCTGCTTATGAGAGGAGATACCAGTGCGGATCAATCCCTGCAACCGGGTGATGTTATTTTTGTCCCGGTGATCAAAAAACAAATTACTGTGAGCGGAGCTGTTCGCCGCCCGGCCAAGTATGAAATCAAGGGAGATGAAACCCTCGCCTCTGCAGTTGCTATAGCTGGTGGTGCCCTTGATCGCTCCGAGTTAGACATGATTCGCTTGGAGCGAATGGATTCCAGCTTTCGCCTCAATGTCAAAAATTTAAGTTTATTTAAGGATGAATCCTTTGCGGTTAAGAAAGGTGATCAGATTTCCTTGGGCTTTGCTGGAAATGCCATCAAAAAC
>OZSS01000117.1_pt1 | contig 34472 bp, 35 predicted proteins | sample 1779911 | NCBI WGS metagenome assembly OZSS01 (sample SAMEA2603589, study PRJEB24840) | metagenome | biome: Water; feature: Photic zone; material: Seawater sample | place: Mediterranean Sea | collected 2013-11-12 | depth 10 m
TAGATACAAAAGGGGGTTAGTAAAGTGTCTTCAAAAGTTATTGTTGCTGGAGTCGGCATGATTCCATTTAAAAAGCCTGGAGCAAGTGATTCCTATGATGTGATGGGGGAAAAGGCAGCAAGACTAGCTCTTGATGACGCTAATCTTCAATACAGTCTTGTTCAACAAGCCTACGTTGGATATGTTTATGCAGATTCCACAGCAGGACAAGCTGCTTTATATGGCTTAGGCTTAAGTGGAATTCCAATCTTTAATTTGAACAACTACTGTGCTACTGGTTCAAGCGCTTTATTTTTAGCAAGACAAGCCGTTAAATCCGGAGAAGTTGATTGTGCACTGGCACTTGGTTTTGAGCAAATGACGCCTGGTGCGCTCCCTTTAATTTATGATGACAGACCAAATCCGCTGCGTCGTTTTTATGATGAGATGATTTCACTGCAAGGGCTTGATGACGAGATCCCATGGGCTGCACAATTTTTTGGCGGGGCTGGCCTAGATTACATAAAAGAATACCAGATTGAAAAATCAACACTTGCAAAAATAAGAGTTAAAGCCAGTAAACATGCTTCCAAAAACCCACTATCAATCTTTACCAAAGAAGTAACAGAAGAGGAAGTGCTTCAATCACCTTTAATTTTTGATCCATTAACAAGGCTTCAATGCTGTCCTCCATCATGTGGAGCTGCTGCAGCTGTTGTGTGTAGTGAAGAATTTGCAAAAAAACATAATTTAAATACTGACGTAGCGATCATTGCCCAATCAATGGTGACTGATGGCCAATCAACTTTTGACGATCATGATATGCGCAAAGTTGTTGGTTACGATATGGCAAAAGAAGCGTCACTCAAAGTTTATGAGGATAGTGGATACGGGCCAAAAGATATTGATGTATGTGAGCTGCATGACTGCTTTACAACAAATGAGCTTATTTCATATGAAGCTTTGGGCCTTACTCAAGAGGGATCAGCAGAAAAGTTTGTAATTGATAACCAAAATACATATGGTGGGGAATGTGTTACCAATCCTAGTGGCGGGTTGTTGTCAAAAGGACACCCTTTGGGAGCAACAGGGCTAGCACAATGCTTTGAGCTTACCAATCAATTAAGACAGAATGCCGGAGATAGACAGGTAGATGGAGCTCAATTAGCTCTTCAGCACAATTTAGGTCTTGGTGGAGCTTGTGTCGTAACAATGTACCAAAGGAATGTTTAATGCCATTCAATAGAAATTACATTAACCATGTCTTTCCTGAGAAGAAAGTTGAAGTTGAAAAAGGCAGGCTAGCTTTTTTTTCAAAAACAATAGGAGAAACTAATCCAATTTACTTTGATGAAATGGCAGCACATGACAAGGGACATCCCTCATTACTTGTGCCTCCAACTTTCTTATTCTCTTTGTCAATTGAGGGAGAAACATTCACTGAAAAATATGGCCCACTTGGTATGGACTTATCAAAACTCTTACACGGAGCACAAGATTTTAACTATTATGGCTCAGCTTATGCAGGCGATAATTTAACTTTCCAAGCCAAAATAATAGATATATTTTCAAAAAAAGATGGTGCATTGGATTTTCTTATTGAGGAGACAACAGTCAAAAATCAGAATGGGTCACATATAGCAACACTGAAGCAAACCTACATAATGAGAGAGGGATGAGATGTCTTTAGGAATTGGTGATTCATTTAAATTAACAAAAAACCCTATCTCTAGAACAACACTTGCCCTGTTTGCTGGGGCATCAGGAGACCATAACCCGATCCACATAGATACAGATTTTGTTAAAAAGGCTGGTCTTGATGATGTTTTTGCACATGGCATGCTTGGTATGGCTTACCTTGGCCAACTTCTTACTAATAATTTTTCTCAAGAAAGCATAAAAAAATATTCAGCTAAATTTGTTTCTATAACGCAGATTGGAGCAGAATTTAGTCTTTCAGGACATATTATTGAAGAAATTGTTCTAGATGGCGATAAATGCTTAAAAATTGTAATTAAAGCAGAAGACCAAGACCAAGATATAAAGATAGTAGGAGAGGCAATTATTGCCTTGTAAATCATAATTTCTGTCTATTTCTTTAATAATTCATTAAAATAACCACTGATTTATTTTGGAGGGTCAAATGTCATTAGATTTTAAAGATAAAGTTGCTATTGTTACTGGTTCAGGTAACGGTATTGGAAAAGGTTATGCTCTTGAGTTGGCTAAAAGAGGAGCCAAAGTTGTTGTTAATGATCTAGGCGGGACTGTAGATGGTTCTGGTGGCTCATTGTCTGCTGCAGACGCAGTTGTACAGGAAATTGAGGCAGCTGGCGGTGAAGCAATAGCCAACGGTGCTAATGTAGCAAAACAAGAAGATGTAAAAGCAATGGTTGAGGCAACCATGGAGAAGTGGGGCAGAGTAGATATTCTTATCAATAATGCCGGTATTCTTAGAGATAAATCTTTTGGAAAAATGGAATGGGCAGATTTTGAAGCAGTCATAAATGTACACTTACTTGGATCTGCTTTATGCGCTCATAGTGTTTTTCCAATTATGAAAGAACAAGAGTTTGGAAGAATTGTGATGACATCATCTTCATCTGGTTTATTTGGAAACTTTGGACAAACCAATTATGCTGCTGCAAAAATGGGTGTAGTAGGTCTAATGAATACTCTAAAACTCGAGGGTGCCAAATATAACGTACATACAAATTCTATTGCACCAACTGCTACGACTAGAATGACAGAACATCTCTTTCCAGCAGAGTTTGCTGAAAAACTAGATCCTAAATATATAATTCCAGCTGTGATTTTTCTAGCAAGTGAAAAAGCACCTAATGGTGAAATCCTTGAAGCAGGTGGTGGTGTTGTTGCTAACACATATGTCATGGAAACAATGGGGAAATACTTCGGCACTGATGAGAATTTCACTGCTGAAGCAGTAGCTAATCATTGGGCAGAAATAGCTGACACAACTGATGCTAGAAGATTAACTCAAGGTGGCGAGGTTGCTATAAAACACTTTGAAAAAATACAGCAATCAGAAAGCTAAAATTCTAAGGTAAAAAAGGGGCTCTTTTTGGCCCCTTTTTCATTTATTCTTCGGCCTGTACCATGCCATTCCCCATTCATTCTAACTAGAACAGTATCTTTAATTGATAAAGTGTGTATTTTCTCAGAAATATTCTGTTTGCTAGTAAAAATTGATAAATAAATGCCTAAAATATTAAAACTTTAAGATTTATGGTAAAAACTTTTTATTTTTAATATAAAACTTTAATGTATTTAGTGAAAATATGAGGAGCACCGCCTATAGCTGCAGATCTACGGCAGTGCAAACTTATTTAGTCGTCAAACTTCAGAGAGCCACCAACTTGATACTCAATAACTCGAGTTTCAAAGAAGTTTTTCTCTTTTCTAAGGTCCATGATTTCTGACATCCATGGGAATGGGTTGTCAGCACCAGGGTAAGCTTCTGGAAGGTTAATTTGAGTAAGCCTTCTGTTGCATACGTACTTAAGATACTCTTCCATTGTTTTTGCATTCATTCCTAGAACGCCCCTTGGCATTGTGTCTCTTGCGTATTCAATTTCTAGCTCTGTTCCCTCAACAATCATATCAGTTGCTCTCTTACGCATTTCATCATCCCAGATATGTGGGTTTTCATTGATAATTGAATTAATTACATCAATCCCAAAATTCACATGCATAGATTCATCCCTCATGATGTATTGAAACTGTTCAGAAACACCTGTCATCTTATTTCTTCTTCCCATGGATAAAATTTGTGAGAAGCCACAGTAAAAGAACATTCCTTCAAGTACACAGTAATAAGCAATTAAATTACTAAGAAACTCTTTATCTGTTTCTGGTGTGCCTGTAGTGAAAGTTGGATCCTCGAGATTCTTAGTATATTTTAGTCCCCATGCTGCCTTTCTCTCTACGCATGGCACTTCTCTATACATGTTGAATATTTCACCTTCATCCATACCAAGTGATTCAACACAATACTGATATGCATGAGTATGTATTGCCTCTTCAAATGCTTGTCTGAGTAAGTACTGTCTGCATTCTGGATTTGTGATATGTCTGTAAACCGCAAGAACAAGGTTATTTGCAACCAATGAATCAGCAGTTGAAAAGAAGCCTAAACTTCTTTTAATAATAGTTCTTTCATCTTCGGTAAGACCATCATCAGACCTCCAAAGAGCTATATCATCAGTCATGTTTACTTCTTGTGGCATCCAATGGTTTGCAGCACCATCTAGATACTTTTCCCATGCCCATTTATATTTAAAGGGAACAAGTTGGTTGAGATCTGCCCTTGAATTAATCATGGCCTTTTGTCCAACTTGCACCCTACCTTCAAGAACTTTGTCCATTCTTTCCCTAACTTTTTGCAATTCTGCTTCGGTAGGGTTTTTCATGGTTGTGTAATTTTCCACATTCTGCATAGCAGGTGAACTAACATCTTCAGTGACTAATGGTTCTTGTGTTGTTTGCTCTACAGCCTTTTCTTGTGGTGCAGCTTCAGCCTGTGTTGCTTCTGCAACCCTTGGCTCTGGTTGTTTTTGCTCTTCTTTCTTTACTGGAGCATCTTCGTTATAAAATTCATCCCAACTTAACATAATTTCCTCCTATTATTGGCATGCCTCGCAATCTGGATCGAGTATGCTGCAAGCTTGTGGTGCTTGTGCAGCGACATTTTGTTCTTGTTTTGTTTCTACAGCATTTAGAGTACTTCTATCAACAGTTGACTTTTCAGTTGCTGTAGCACCCATAGCTCTTAGGTAATAGGTTGTTTTAAGACCTTTGTACCAAGCCATTCTATATGTGACGTCAAGTTTTTTCCCATCAACATTCCCTATATATAAATTTAGAGATTGAGCCTGATCTATCCATTTTTGTCTTCTACTTGCAGATTCAACGATAAATCTTGGTTCAACTTCAAATGCTGTTTTAAATTTTTCTTTAATGTGTTCAGGTATTCTATTAATTTGACTTAAGGATCCCTCATAATATTTAAGATCACTTAGCATGACATCATCCCATAGACTTTCCTTTTTGAGTTCTTCTATTAAATATGGGTTCACAACGGTGAACTCACCAGACAGATTAGATTTCACGTATAAGTTTTGATATGTCGGCTCTATTGATTGTGAAACGCCAGTTATGTTGGCTATGGTTGCAGTTGGCGCTATTGCCATGACATTAGAATTTCTCATACCTGTATCTTCAACTACTGCTCTGAGGGCTTCCCAATCAAGAGTTGAGTCTGTATTTTGGTCAATAAAGTCTTTGCCTCTTTGCTCTGCCAATAACTCAATTGAATCAATTGGAAAAATACCTTGATCCCATAATGAGCCTTCATATGATTCGTATGTACCTCTTTCTTTTGCAAGCTCTGCTGATGCTTCGATAGCAAAATAACTGATAAGCTCCATTGATCTATCTGCAAACTCAACAGCTTCATTTGAGTTATATGAAATACCAAGTTTGTAAAGTGCATCTTGGAAACCCATCATGCCAAGACCAATTGGTCTGTGTTTTTTGTTTGAGTTTTCTGCTTGTGGAACAGGGTAGTAGTTAATATCAACTACATTATCAAGCATTCTAATAGCTGTTTTGACAGATTTCTTAAGTTGTTCAACATTAATCTTTCCATCTTGAATGTGCTGTGGAAGGTTTATGCTTCCTAAATTACAAACAGCAATTTCGTCTTCATTGGTGTTAAGTGTTATTTCAGTACAAAGGTTTGATGAGTGAACTGTTCCAACGTGTCCCTGTGGCGATCTTATGTTGCATGGGTCTTTAAATGTAATCCATGGGTGGCCTGTTTCAAAAAGCATAGATAGCATCTTTCTCCAGAGGTCTTTTGCTTTTATGGTCTTATAAAGCTTAAGTTCACCTGATGCTGCCATCTTTTCATACTCTTCGTATCTTTTTTCAAACTCTGATCCATATATGTCATGTAATTCAGGCACATCGGAAGGAGAAAACAGTGTCCAATTTGAATCACTTTCCAGCCTTTTCATGAATAAATCAGGAACCCAGTTCGCTGTGTTCATGTCGTGCGTTCTTCTTCGATCATCACCTGTGTTTTTTCTAAGATCTAAGAATTCTTCAACATCTAAGTGCCAGCATTCTAAGTAAGCACAGAAAGCACCTTTTCTTTTGCCTCCCTGGTTAACAGCAACAGCCGTATCATTTGAAACTTTCAGGAATGGCACAATGCCTTGGCTTTTCCCATTTGTTCCTTTGATTCTTGAGCCCAGAGCTCTTACATTTGTCCAGTCATTGCCTAAACCTCCTGCCCATTTAGACAACAAGGCATTATCTCTTATAGCGCCGTAAATGCCTGAAAGATCATCAGGCACTGTAGTTAGATAGCATGATGAAAGTTGAGGTCTGTTTGTTCCAGAATTAAATAAAGTTGGGGTAGAGCTCATATAGTCAAAACTTGATAGAAGGTTATAAAATTCTTCCGCTCTGTCATTCTTATCTTTTTCTTGAATAGCAAGCCCCATAGCAACTCTCATTAAAAAAACTTGAGGCATTTCGTATCTAGTTTCTTCAAATGTTATGAAATATCTATCGTAAAGAGTTTGCAGACCAAGGTATGTAAACTGAAAATCTCTTTCCTCTTTTATTGCGCTGCCTAGCCTTTCAAGGTCAAAAGTTTTTAATTCCTTACTGAGAAAACCTACTTCTATCCCTTTATCTATTGTTTTAACTAGTGCTTCCTTGTACATTGCAGCTCTGTTTGCCTTTCTTTCAAAACCTAAAAAGGAACTAACCTCATCTTCTAAATTGTTTAAAAGAAGCCTTGCTGTTACGTAAGAATAATTTGGCTCTTTCTCAACAAGTGTTCTTGCAGTCATAAGCATGCTCTCAGCTAAATCCTTTGGTGATATGCCTTCGTAGGTTGAGCTCTTTATTTCTTGTGCCAGTGATGTTGCATCAACATTTTCTAGCCCCTCGCAAGCTTTTTCTACTGCTAAATTAATTACTTCTTCTATATTGCCTTCAACTTCAACGGGCTTTCCTTCATCAACTCTTTCATTTTTTCGTGCTTCTCTGTAAAGCACATAAGTTCTTGCAACTTTATGATGTTCATTTCTCATTAGTTGCAACTCAACTTGATCTTGTATTTCTTCTATATGAATTGTTCCGCCGGAAGGCATTCTTCTCTCAAAAACATCAACAATATCTTTGGTCATTTGCTCAACTGCTTCATGGATGCGTGAAGAGCCTGCAGCTGTTCCGCCCTCAACGGCAAGAAACGCCTTCATTATTGCGACCTTTATTTTCTCTTCCTCAAAAGATACTACTTTCCCATTTCTTTTTATGACTCTCATCTTTCCTGGAGTCATCACCAGATTTGGAGATAATTCTTCTTTTTCGGTTTCTGTCTGTGTTACTTGTTGATCCATGATTAACTTCTGTATTTTTCAACAGTTTTTTACTACAAGCAAGCATTTCAACACAATATGTTGTGTTTATTTTCATGTTAAGCACAATATACTGGGATTTTCCTGTTGATAACTTATGGATAAAATTGTTAATAATCTGCGAAACCCGTTTCTTTTATGGTTTTAAATGTGTATTCTTTAAAACTTCTTTTTTATGAAAATACAGATACTAAATAACATTGATAAAGCAGGCTTATCAGTCCTTGAAAAGGGTAATTTTGAATTTACTTCAGAGTTAAATGAAGCAGCAGGCATTGTGCTGAGAAGCCATAATCTCCAAAGCATGGAAGTTCCAGAAAACCTTCATGCAATTTCGCGTGCTGGTGCCGGCACAAACAACATCAATGTTGAGCTATGCAGTGAGAAGGGGGTTGTCGTTTTTAATACCCCGGGTGCAAATGCAAATGCCGTTAAGGAAATAGTTATTTGTGCCTTGATTCTATCCAAACGAGATCTTGTTTCCGGAAATAAGAATCTCGATAGTATTGATATTGAGAAGATGGAGGACGAACAAATTAACACAAAGATTGAAGGTATGAAAAAAGAATTTGTGGGACAAGAAATAAGAGGCAAACAATTAAGTGTTATAGGTTTGGGAGCAATAGGCTCACTTGTTGCAAATCAAGCAATAAATATGGGGATGAATGTAAAGGCATTTGATCCCGGTTTGACTGTTGATATTGCTTTAGGTTTGCCGAGCAGTCTAAACAGATGTAGCACCATAGAGGAAGCACTAACAGGCAGCGATTATGTATCTCTTCACATACCACTCAATGACGTAACAAAAGGAATTATAGATAAAGATAAATTTGTAGTGATGAAAGACGATGCTGTTCTACTAAATTTTTCACGAGGGGGGATTGTAAATGAAGAGGATCTTATTGATTCTCTAAACCAAAATAAAATATACAAATACGTTACTGATTTTCCTACAAAAAAATTATTGGAAAGAATTTCTCAGCACAAAGATGTAATGATTTTTCCTCATCTGGGTGCTAGCACAAAAGAAAGTGAAGTAAATTGTGCCGTTATGGCCTGCAGCCAAATTTCAGATTTTTTAAAATTTGGAAAGATCAACAATAGCGTAAATTTTCCAAACATCTCTTCTGAGAAAGTTGCAAAACATAGGATATTTATTACAAACAATAATCAACCTGGCATCATTTCTCAGATAACCGAAGGCTTAGCAGAGGCAGGAGTAAATATTTCTGAATTCGTTAACAAAAGTAGGGGAGAAATTGCATGCAATATCATCGATTCCGATGATGAAATTAACCCAGAGATTGTCTCTAAGCTAGAGAAAATCGAAGGTGTTACAAATGCAAGACTTTGCTACTAAAAAAAATGACTTTATTTTCACCAAAACTCTTGCTTTTCACACAAGAATGATCATCACTCAAAAATTAATGCCATTTATTAGCCGATTTGTGTTTTTTGAATGTATGTCTCTCGAATAGCCTATAAATAGTGGGTTAGTATATATTGCTCATTTTTTGTACAATTCTATGAAAGCTTTCTTCCTTAAGGGGTGTAGTTGTTAAAGGGTGTGTTTTCCCCAAAGTTATCCACAGCTTTTGTGGATAAAAAAATTGTGTTATTTTTGGTCTCATGGAAGAAGAAAATTTTTGGAATAATTTTTTAGAACAAGAGTTTAAAAAGGACTATTTTAAGAGCATAAAAAAACGCCTACTTGATGATAATAATTCAGGAAAAAAAATACATCCAAACCCCTCACAATTTTTTAAATCTCTTATGCTTTGCAAGTATGAGACAACAAAAATTGTTATTGTTGGTCAGGATCCTTATCACTCACCCAATACAGCAAATGGTTTAGCTTTCTCAGTAGGCAGAAATCATAAATTGCCACCATCACTAAGAAATATTTTTATTGAAATCGAAAATGATTTAGCAATTTCGAACACAAGTGGTGATTTATCACATTGGGCAAAACAAGGTGTGATGTTATTGAATACTTCCTTATCTGTTGTTGAAGGAAATCCTGGATCTCATTCCAAAATTGGCTGGGAGTTATTTACTGATAAAGTTGTTTCATTGATCCAAGCCAAAGGAAATATAATTTTTATGCTGTGGGGGAATCATGCAAAACAAAAAAAAGATTTGATTTGCGAAAACAATTTTATTCTTGAGGCTGCACACCCATCACCTTTATCAGCTTCAAGTGGTTTTTTTGGATGCAAACATTTTTCAAAAGCTAATGAGATTCTCAAGTCAATTAATCAAACTACCATTGACTGGCATACGGGCTAATCTGTTCTCCTTCAACAAAGTATTCATTTTTTTCGATGTAATAGTGGTGGAGGGTTAAGTTTTCGAAACTTTTTGAAAAAACTTCTTTACCAATATTCTTGCCTGCGACATCTGTAATTGGTGATTTTGCATTTGCAAATATCACAGCAGCCTTATTTTTTTTACCAAGGTAGGTAACCCTAGCAATGATTTCTTGACCCCTATAACAACCCTTTTCATATGAAATGAACTTTTCTAAATCATAACCAAGCTCTTGTGGTCGAAATTTTCCAAACACCTCACAATCAATATCGTATTGAAAATTTTCCATACATGCTTTTTCCCATTCAGCAGTATTGGTAGATGGATCTTCTGAATGTTCAAAACTTTTTCGAATTGTTTTACTTGTTACTTCAGCAAAGACTCTTTTATCCGTCATTTCAAAACTACATTTGTAAAAAGGAGCATATTTAGTTAAATCATTAACTAAGGTTTCAGCAACGCACTCTCTTACAACTAAATAAAAATTATCATCAAATACTATTGTTGCATTTGATAAAACAAACCCTTTTTCATCACAAAATAACCCAGTCCAGTGTTTAGCATCGGTATTGAGATCACACGAAGCTTGGCCTTGTAGAAATTCGCGCCCTCTATCCCCATTAATTTTAATGGCACAATATTTGTCTAATTGATAAAATTTACTCATGGAAAGTGATTTAACCTTTAAAAAATTAAATTTTAAAGCAAGAAGAGGTATGAAGGAAACAACTGAAATTCTAAAAAGAATTTTTGCAGAGTACAAGACACTGTCTAAAGTGCAAAAAGAAGAATTAGAAGATCTTCTAAATCTAAATGATCAAGAAATTTTTGACTTAATCTTCAAACAAAGAGATGCTTTTGAAAATAAATTTTCTTCGCTTAAAAACTTTTTATATGAATAAATGAACTAATTAATGTGTTAATAATCAAAAGAAGAGATGAAAAAAGATAATATTCCGCAATTGGTTGAGTTATCACAAAATGGTGACTCTGGTGCATTTGAGATATTGTTCACAACCTTTAAAACAAGGTTGCATCATTCATTATTTAAAATTCTAAAGAATTACCATGAGACTGAAGATATTGTTCAACAAGCATTTATGCGTGCCTGGGAAAAAATAGATACATTCAAGGGTAACTCAAATTTTTACACCTGGTTATACAGGATAGGTTTTAATCTTGCCATTACAAAGATTAATTCTTCCAGAGAAAATCAAATTGATGAAGTTTTTGAAACTACTCTGTCAGCCAAGGATAATATTGAAGAAGAATTAGAGAGTAATGAGCTAACAAATATTGTTCAAAATCTTCTAAATGAGGTTCCTGAAGAACAAAGAACAGCTTACATTCTGTGCGAAGTTGATTCAAAAAACTATGAAGAAATAGCTGCCATAACTGGTGTTCCAGTTGGAACTATTAGATCAAGGATTTTTCGAGCAAGACAATACTTACTGGAGAACCTTAAAGACAAATTATGAAAACGATATCAGACTATGATTTTGCAAGATTATCATCCTTTTTAGATGGTGAGCTTTCAAGAACGGAAGTTAATGCTTTAATCGCCGAAATGGAAAGCAAACCAGAATTAAAAAACCTTTATTTTCAAATGGTTGAGTTAAGCCATACCTCTTCAAATTTAAAATCCTTATCCATAAAAAGAAATTTATCCAATCTTACGCTTCAAAACTTATTTTCAATTTTTACACAGAGATTGGTTTTACCAGCCACGATTTTCGCAGTAGGTGCGGTAATGAGTTATTCAGTTCTTACAAATGCACTAAATGAAAATGAAGACAGATCACCAGGAAATATATTAATTGAGCAGAGTATTGCTTCTGTAGAAGCTAAACAAACGCTGGATAACATTGAAAATGCAGAAATTTTGCAATTTGCCTCAAGACATTATGGGGCTCAAGATAACCCTACACTGATGCCAGTGGCTTATACACCTAAATGGGTTCCAGCCGGCTTTAATACTGATCCAAACACTAGGAATAGATTTATAAACAGGCTTAACAAAAAACAATTCTCAGTATTTATTAATAATCCCAACACTCTAAATTTACCTGACGGCACATACACAAGAGAAAAATTTGTTTTAATAAAAAAGACTCATTATCATGGTGACAAGCCTCATACAATTGCAGTATTCGGTGATATTGATATTGAATCAGGCAAAAAAATCCTTAATTCTATTGAAGTAAAACACTAGGACTTAAAATGAAAAAAATACTACTTGGGCTATTTGCCTTTCTATTTTTAAATTTACAAGCGCATGATTTTGATTTTTCTGATCTTGTAAAGCAGCAATCTGACTCAGTAGTTAATATTGAATCTACAAGAATTATTAAGTCATCAGGCAGATCAATGCGTGGTTTTCCAGAAGAGTTGTTTAGAGAATTTGGTTTTCCTATGCCTGATATGGAAGACCCAAGAGGTCAAGAAAGAGAAGCTAAGAGCACGGGGTCAGGCTTCGTTATTTCAAAAGATGGATATGTTATTACAAACTATCACGTAGTGCAGGATGCAGATGAAGTCATCGTCAGATTTCTAGACAGAAGGGAGTTTAAAGCTGAAATTGTGGGAACTGATGAATTAAGTGACATAGCTTTATTAAAAATTGAATCTAATGGGTTTGCTCCTGTTGTTGTTGGTGATTCAGATCAAGTTGAGCAGGGTGATGGCGTTATTGCTATAGGATCTCCATATAATTTCGATTTTTCAGTAACTTTTGGGATTATTAGTGCAACTGGCAGAGGAACTACCTCCGGCCAAGGAATTGGTGACTATGTCCCGTATTTACAAACAGATGCTGCCGTTAATAGAGGTAATTCTGGAGGACCTTTATTCAATCTAGACGGAGAAGTTATAGGGATTAACTCTCAAATTTATTCACGTTCAGGCGGTAATGAAGGTCTTGCATTTGCAATACCTATTAATATTGCCATGGAAGTTGTTGAACAGCTTAAAACAGATGGAAAGTTTTCTAGAGGTTATCTGGGTGTTCAGGGGGGCGAGGTTTCAAGTGACCTAGCAACAGCACTTGGTATGGAAAAACCTATTGGAGCTCTTGTAAGAGCTGTGGTTAAGGATGGTGCTGCTGAGCTAAGTGGCATTAAACCAGGTGATGTTATTGTTGCAATGGGTGGAAAAGAAATCGTTTATTTTAAAGACTTACAGCATACAGTTGGGCGAACAAAACCTGGCACAAATGTTAATGCAAGAGTTTTTCGAGACGGCAGATACATGTCAGTCAACGTAAAGATAGGAGCTTTTCCAGATCAAGAAACTTATGAGACAGCACCAGAGGCGCCTAAAAATCCATCCCTTCCATTAGGGCTTGAGCTTGGAAGCTTGCAAGATGAACGTGAGCCACTAGAGGACACAGAAGGAGTAAGAGTACTAAGAGTTCTTTCTTCCTCACCAGCTTTTGGGGTTTTATTTAGGGGGGATATTATTACAGAAGTGAAATCTGGAAACACAAGCTTTAGTATTGCCTCAATTGAAGATTTTAAAAATGCACTTGATTCGTTTGATACAGGCGACATAATTCTTATAATTGGTAACCGAAATGGAACCAATATATTTGAGCCTGTAGAAATTGAATAAAATTAGAAACTTTTCAATCATTGCCCACATTGATCATGGGAAATCAACGCTGTCAGATAGAATTATTGAGTTTTGTGGTGGCTTATCAAAAAGAGAAATGAAAGCTCAAGTGCTTGATACGCTTGAATTAGAGCGTGAAAGAGGCATTACTATAAAAGCTCAGTCCGTAGCACTAACATATACAGACGATCAAGAGTATCAATTCAATCTAATAGATACTCCCGGCCATGTAGACTTTTCTTATGAAGTTTCTCGCTCACTAGCAGCATGTGAGGGCGCGTTACTTGTTGTCGATGGCTCTCAAGGTGTGGAGGCACAGACATTATCAACATGCTACAAGGCAATTGACCTGGGTCTTGAGGTCATACCCGTTATTAACAAAATTGATCTTCCACAAGCAGAACCGGAAAGAGTCAAAAAAGAAATAGAAGAAATCATAGGCATTGACGCATCAGAAGCCTTATCTGTAAGTGCCAAAGACGGAACAAATTTGAATGAACTTATGCAGCAAATTGCGCACAAAATCCCAGCACCTAAAAAATCTGATGAAGAAAATTTACAAGCTTTAATTATTGATTCATGGTACGACAATTTTCTTGGCGTAATATCACTTATTAGAATTTTCAGTGGACAGCTAAAAAAAGGTGATAAGTTTGTTGTGAAATCTACTGGACAAACATTTACTGCAGACACAATTGGCAAATTCACACCCAAGAAAGTTCCTTGTGATGTTTTAGATCAAGGCGAGGTTGGCTATCTAGTTGCAAGTGTAAAAGACTTAAAGTCTGTTCCAGTTGGCGATACTCTAGTTGCTGCTAAATTTCCAGAAACAAAAGAGCTTGACGGTTTTGAAGAAGTAAAGCCTCAAGTATTTGCATCGTTTTTTCCAATTGAATCAAATGACTACCAAGCTTTTAGGGAGGCGCTACAAAAATTAAACCTAAATGATGCCTCTTTGGTTTTTGAACCGGAAAATTCTGAAATACTTGGGAGTGGCTTTAGGTGCGGTTTTCTAGGCACATTACATATGGAAGTTGTAAAAGAAAGGCTTGAGAGAGAATATGATCTAGATCTTATTACCACTGCACCAAGTGTTGCATATGAGGTAGTGAAAACAAATGGAGAAGAATTGTCCATTAGTTCACCAGCTGAACTTCCTACCCCAAATGAAATTCAAGAGATTAGGGAACCGATAATTAAATCTACAGTCCTATGTCCAAATAAATATGTAGGTGATGTAATTGAGCTTGCTATGTCAAAGAGAGGTGTTCAAAAAGATTTGCAGTATCTTGGTGGACAAGTATCAATAATTTTTGAAATGCCATTATCCGAAATAGTTATGGATTTCTTTGATATTCTTAAATCAAAAAGCCAAGGGTATGCATCTGTTGATTTTGTCTTCGATAGATTTCAAAAAGCTGATTTAGTTAAGGTAGATGTCGCTATAAATGGTTTGGTCGTAGATTCTTTATCATCAATAATGCACAAATCAGAAGCCCAAAGGAAAGGACGCGATATTGCTCAAAGGCTTAGAAATGTAATACCAAGACAAATGTTTGAAATACCAATTCAAATCATGTTGGGCAGTAAAATTATTGCACGAGAAAGCGTAAAAGCTTTCAGAAAAAATGTAACTGCTAAACTATATGGTGGAGATGTAACTAGAAAAAAGAAATTGCTAGAGAAACAAAAAGCAGGTAAGAAAAAAATGAAACAAATAGGTAAAGTTGCTTTACCGCAGGAAGCTTTTTTAAGTTTCTTGTCTACTGAGAAAAAATAATGGATGTTTTTTTTACTTTAGTGGAGCCAATATCAAATGTATTCGTATATATTCTGCTTAACCTCGCAATCTGTGCGATTTCAATTCATTGGTATTGGGGAAAAGTCACAGGAAATTTCCAAGAAAAGCTGCACAAAAATTTACAAAGATTAGCTTTGATAATCTCAATACTCATTATTGGGATACTATTTGTTAGACAGTGGAATATTGGAGATTTACTGGCATTTTACTCAATCTTCTCTGTATCTATTCTCATCCATTCACAAATTGGTGGCCACCAGGAAATAATTAAAGAGAGTCGTGGTTGGTTTACCAATATTTTCTTAGTTTTTTTAATTAGAGGCTATATCTATGAGCCTTGGCAAATCCCATCTTCCTCCATGAAACCAAATTTGGAAGTGGGAGATTTTGTCCTGGTCAATAGAAATGCTTATGGCCTAGAGGTGCCTTTCTCAGGAAGAAAAAAATTATTTTCAAAAGGTCCTGATGTTGGAGAAGTAGTAGTCTTTTTTCCTCCGCACAAACCTACAGTTCCTTTTGTAAAAAGAGTTATTGCAAAAGGAGGCGACAAAGTTACATACATCAATAAAAAATTCTATGTTAATGGTGTAGTGCTTGAGCAACAGCTTATTGATTTTGACTCCAGTGGGGCTCAGCTGGTAAGTGAAACCAACAATAAGAATTATGTTATTAGGCTTATGAATAGAAATAGCTCAACCGGGTCATGGGAAGTTCCACAAGGCATGTATTTTGTAAGTGGGGATAACAGAGATAATTCAAATGATAGTAGGGCTTGGGGAGTAATAAGCGAGGAAGTAATCTGGGGAAGAGCAGATTATATCTGGCTTTCATGGGAACCTGGTGTTTGGCCTAATTTCAAAAGAGCAGGGAATATTAATTGATGACAAAATGTGGGTACGTAACAATAATTGGTAAAACCAATGTTGGAAAATCTACTTTTCTAAATAATTTTCTTGAAGAAAAAGTATCTATAACATCAAGCAAATCACAAACAACAAGATCTAATATCTTTGCAGTTAGAACTTCAAAAGATCTGCAAACTATCTTCATTGATACCCCAGGGATACATAAGAAAAACGACAAGGCATTGAATAAAATTCTACGAAAAAAACCTGGAGAAGTTATTCACGATGTTGATGTAATAATTTTTATGGTTGCAGGCACAAAATTTGATGATATAGATCAAGAGTGCTTTGAGTTAATGAAAACTTCAGATGCAAAGAAAATTTTAGTTATAAATAAAATTGATTTGGTAAAGCATAAACCCGATCTCTATGAGTTTGTTACAAAGCATTTTGGTGAATTCAGTTTTGATGCTGTAATTCCAATGTGTGCAGAAAAATCTGAAGGTATAGAGATTGTCGAGCAAGAGCTAAACAACCTTATGCCAGAAAATGATTTCTTCTACCCTGATGGAGAATTTAACTTTCAAAGCGAAACCTTTGAAATATCAGAAATAATAAGAGAAAAGGTAATTCGCCTTTTGGGAGATGAATTGCCATATGAAACTGCAGTTGCTCTTGATACATTTGATCGGAACGCAAATGAAGTTTCTATTAGCGCAACTATTTTTGTCCTCAAAGAAAGTCAAAAGAAAATTGTCATTGGTAAAGACGGCTCAAAAATAAAAGCAATTGGTGTTTCTGCCCGAAAAGATCTTGAAAAAAAACTCGATTCTAAAGTTGTTTTGAACCTTTGGTGCAAGGTTAAAAAAAATTGGGTTAACAATCCTATAACACTGGAAAGTCTTGGTATTAAGAACTAATGGATACTAACAAGCAGAAAGCTTTTGTCGTTCATTCAAAACCATACAAAGAAACAAGCCTTATAGTTACATTCCTCACGGAGAGAAACGGTAAGGTCGATGCAGTTGCAAAGGGAGCTAAAAGAAAAAAATCAAAATTTTCTGGCAACCTTGAACCTTTCCAGCTACTTAATATTGATTATGGCGGAAGAAGCAATCTTAAAACCCTTTTTTTAGCTGAATCAATTGAGCCTTACAAAGATTTTGTTGAAAGTGAAAACCTTTTCTCTGCTTTCTATGTGAATGAGCTTATAAATTTTTTACTTCCTTATTCCGATGAATCAACAGAACTCTTTAAAATATACCAAGACTGTATTCAAAATTTAAAAGCTGAAAAAAATATAGAGGTAGTTTTAAGAATCTTTGAGTTACAAGTGTTATCAGAGTTAGGTTACGAAATAAATTTAGAATCTGAATTTTCAAACGGTGAACCTATTTCAGAAGAAAAAAAATATAGCTATCGACCTGAGAGTGGATTTTACGAGTGTACTGATGGTCACACTGGAGAAGATCTTATTGGAATAAGTTCTATGGATTTTTCTGAATCATCATTGCGAGTTTGCAAAGTCATAACCAGACAAACATTTGACCACTATTTTTCAGAACTTAATATACAAAGTAGAGTATTTTTTAAATGATTCATTCTATTGGTACAGATTTAGTTGAGAACGAAAGAGTTAAATATCTCTATGAGAGGTATGAAGGAAGGTTTGCAAAGAAAATCTTGTCAAAATCTGAGCTTGAGGATTTTGAAAAACTTACTTTATCGCAAAAAATAAAAAAAATGTGCTCATCTTTTGCAGCAAAAGAGGCGCTCGTTAAAGCATTAGGAACAGGTTTTAGAGGCATTTATCCGCCTGATATATCCGTTATTAGAAATAATCTTGGCAAGCCCGATTTATTTTTTAATAATTCAGCAAATTTTAATGTTCATCTATCAATAACAAATACAGCCAGATATACTTTGTCTTTTATTGTTTTAGAAAAATGAATCTTATACTTCTTGGCATGCCTGGTGCCGGAAAAGGAACCCAGGCCGAAATAATTGAAAGAGAAAACAAAATACCCCAAATTTCTACAGGGGCAATTTTGCGTGAGGTAGGGCAGTCAAATACACCACTTGGAGAAAAAGTTCAGGAATTTCTTTCATCAGGCAAATTGGTACCAAATGAAATAATTGTTGAAATGCTGGTTGAAAGAATCTCAAGAAAAGATTGCAAAGAAGGTTTTTTGCTTGATGGATTCCCAAGAAATATTGATCAAGGCATAGCTCTTGATGATGCAAAAGTATCAATTGATAAGGTAATTTTTTTGAAGATTTCAGAAGACGAAATTATACAAAGAATGTCAGGAAGAAGAGTGCACCTTCAATCTGGTAGAACATACCATATCAAGAATAATCCACCCAAAAATGACGGTTGTGACGATATAACCGGCGAAGCTCTAATTCAAAGAGAAGACGATAACCCAGAAGTTATTAAAAAGCGATTAGAGGTTTATTATGAGGAAACAGAGCCTCTGTTGAACTTTTATAAGACTAAGGGACAGGATTTCCATGAAATAGATGCCTCTAGAACTCTTGATGAGGTTAGAACTGAAATTGGAAAGCTACTAACTTGAATATTTTTGCAATTGATTTAACAACTGATAGACACTTTATTTCGATTAAATATGATGGTGCAGTAACTGACTTTATTTTTGATGAATCTGATCGCTATAAGAGAAATGATTGGAGCAAAAAAATAAATGATATTCAAACATCTTTACCTGATTTTAGTTTTTTTAAAGTTGATCTGTTTGCCTATGCAGCAGGCCCTGGCTCATATACAGGAGCACGGCTAGCATATACTTTTCTCAGCACATTGAAGTTAATCACTAAAAAGGATTTTCTTGCTTATTCAAATTTAACAGCATTAGCTTGGGGAAAAAGCGATAAAGTTCCAGTAATAAAGGGCAATAAAAATGATTTTTACTACCTAAAAAATAACAAAGAAATTTATGCCGCTAATATAAATACATTCAATAAGAAGCTTAGCTTTGTTTCTACAGAACCAATAAGTGAGATAGAGAATTTAGAGATACTCCCAGACAACATAATCGTAAAAAATATTGTTGATATGGTTAGCGAAGGTGCTAATCACTTAAACTCAAATCAACCAAACTACATTAAAGAACTTCAATACAGAAAATTAAATGGCTGAAGTAGATCTTTTACAAATAATTATTCTAAGCATAATTCAAGCTATTACAGAATTTCTTCCTATATCAAGCTCAGCACACCTTTTATTGCCCAGTAAACTGCTTGGTTGGCCAGATCAAGGCATTATTTTTGACATTACAGTCCATGCAGCAACATTGGCAGCAGTTTTATTGTTTTTTCGTAAAGAATTCTTAGACATCAATTTCTACAAATCTAGAATGTTTTTGTTATTAGTTCTAGCAACATTGCCTCTAGTGGCATCAGCGCTCTTAATTCCAGGCCTAGGAGACTATAGATGGACTTTGAGTAGCATTGCCTTAGCAAATATAGTATTTGGAATTTTACTCCTAATTAGCACCTATATAGGCAAGGAAAATAAGCAAAATGGTAGGATGAAGGTTTGGGAAGCTGTTTTTATAGGGTTATTTCAATGCTTCAGTCTAATATCTGGCGCATCTAGATCAGGCACAGCAATAACTGCAGCATTATTTTTAGGTTTTAATAAGACGGATGCAGCAAAATTCTCTTTGATGCTATCTATACCCACTATAGCAGGAGCAATTTTATTCAGTATTTTAGATATGAGCAATTTAGAAGCAAATGTAAGCATTTTAACAACATTTACAGGATTTTTAACGACATTTATATTTTCATATATATCAATTGATATCTTTTTGAAGATTGTAAAGTCTATTGGTTATGCTCCATTTGTCCTATACAGGATGTTGCTTGGGATCTTTATTCTATGGCTGATATAGAAACAATAAATTTTGTAGAAGAAAGGCATAAAAAAACAGCATCTCATTACGCAAATAAATACGAATTAAATACAAATTCACCTGATACACCTTGTTATATTGAAATTTCAGATGAATCGAAGCTATTTTTTTTAGATAATTCCATAAGCAACTCTTTCCTAAAGGGGAAATTTGCTTCGCGAATTCAGAAATACCAAACGGAAAACCTTATAAAAAAGGCATTTGGTAAAAATATTAGCTCAATGAACATCCTCGATTGCACAGGAGGACTAGGCCATGACACATTTATTTTGGCACTATTGGGCGCAAATGTTACATATGTAGAGCAAAACAAAGGACTAATAATTCTTTTTGAAGAAGCGCTTAGATGCTTGCCACCAACAAAATATTTTATTGATGCGGTAAAAAGGATAACTGTAAGACAATCAGATTCAAAGGCCTTTTTGGAGCAAGCAGAGCATTATGACGCTATTTACATCGACCCCATGTTCAATTCTGAAAAAAAATTAGCCAGAAATAAGACAATGACATTTCTAGATATGTATTTAGACGATCATGGCGATGAGTTGTTCGATCTATTTGTAGCAGTAAATTACAAACGTTTAGTTGTAAAAAAAGAGGGCAGAGCTGCAAGTGCAAGAAAACCAAATTTAGAAATTAAAGGAAAATCTGTTAAGTTTGATGTGTACATCAAATAAACATACAATCAAACAATGAATTTTGGTCAAGCAGTAAATTCTTCATTAATAAAGAAGTATTCAATTTTTAAAGGTAGAGCTTGTAGAGCAGAATGGTGGTATTTTCTGTTATTCAGCTTTTTAGTATCACTTTTAGTATCAACAGTGACCGTCTTTTTTACTTTTGGTAGTGTTGACTGGGAATATGTTGCTACATTGAGCGAAGATAACGCAACCACTTTCATACTAAATAGTGATTTTGGGACTTCAATCAGGGTAGTTTCAGTTGTATTGGCTATAGCTTTATTCCTTCCTGGTTTCGCTGTTACTGTTAGAAGGCTTCAGGATCTTGATTTAAGCTTTTATTGGTCATTGCCGTATCTTGTTGCTTCCGTAATAAGTATCTACATAACAATTGCCCCTTCAGCAGTTGAATCAATGGTTCGGCTTGATGCTTTCGGAAATTTAATTGTCATTATTTACTGCCTTACATTCCTGAGGAAAGGTGATTATGATGAAAATAGGTTTGGTCCTAGCCCACTAGAATTAGAGGAAGACACTTACTAGCCTCACTCCTCTATGAATACGCCAGTTCCATAGGCAACAACTTCTGATGCACCTTGAGCGATAGTACTGCTTTGTATTCTAAATGCAATTATGGCGTTTGCTCCTTTACTTTCAGCATCTTTAACCATTCTTTCAATTGCTTGATCTCTTGTTTGTTGTAAGAGGCGGGAGTATTCAGAGACCTCTCCACCTACAATATTTTTTAGACTGGCAAAAACATCTGCAACTGCGTGTCTGGCACGAGCAGAACTTCCTTTGACATGCCCAATTGTAGATATTATATTTTTTCCCGGTATCGAATCAGCTGTAACAATTATCATAGGTTAATCTTACAAGACTTTTAACAATTTTATAATAAGCTTCACAATATCAAATAAAAGATTTAAAATGGCGACTTCATGGCTGTACAAAAAAGTAAAAAAACAAGAAGTAGAATAGGAATGAGGCGTTCACATGATGCTCTTAATTCAAACTCATTGTCTACTGATCCGGTTTCAGGTGAGAAGCATCTAAGACACAACATGTCAGCGGATGGTTTTTATAAAGGAAGATTGGTTAAAGATCTTAAGAAAAAAACCAAAGAACCTGAAGAAGAAATCCAGCAATAAATTCATATGAGTTTTTCATTCTTATTCCCTGGTCAAGGGTCTCAGTATACTGGAATGTTCAAAGAGCATTTTGAGGAGTTTCCTGAATTCAACGAAATACTAGGGCTAGGTGAGGAATACTACAAAGAAGATTTCAAATCTATAATTTTCACAGAGGATCCAAGATTATCGGATACATATTATACTCAGCCTATCTTAATGCTTATGAGCTATGCATTATTTAAAGTCTGGGAGAGAAATAATTGTCCAATGCCAAAAATTTCTGCTGGCCATAGTTTGGGTGAAGTTTCAGCTTTGTTATGCTCTGGTGGCATGAGTTTTGAAGATGCACTCAAGTTCATCAAGTGCAGAGCTACATTCATGATTGAAAGCAAAGGTGACACTAAAACAAAAATGTCTGCTGTGCTTGGATTGGATGGGTCTGAACTACAAAAAATATTAACTAACAAAAAAGCTAAATTCTTAGAAGCTGTTAACTTTAATTCACCAACACAAACTGTGATTGCAGGTAATGCTGATGAGATTGAGTCAGTAAAAAATGACCTTGCAGAAAATGGAGCAAAGAGGGTAATTGATTTAGCTGTATCAGTTCCATCTCACTCAAGCTTGATGAGCATTGCCTCTACAAAGCTTAAGCTTGTGCTGGATGAAATAAGTCTAAATAAGCCTGATTTCCCTATTATTCAAAACTTTCAAGCTAAGGTTCCAATAACTCTTGCTGAAATTGCAGAAAACTTGTCAAATCAAGTATCTAAGCCTGTTCAATGGGTTTCTTCAATGAATAGGCTTAAAAAGTATGGACTTGATATGCACCTAGAATTTGGTCCAAATAAAGTACTTTCTGGGCTAGCAAAACAAAATAGAGTTACAGGTGAATTTGCTTCTTTGGATAACATTGATAAATTTAAAGAACTATTATCTAAATATGGAAAGTAAAAAGATTTTAATCACTGGTGGAAGCAGGGGAATTGGTAAGGCTATTGCTGAGTCATTTCTAAATAAAGGTCATGAAGTGCTCACGACATGCCGTGATTCTTCAAAATTTCCTTTTGATAACAAGCTACTAACTGTGCACAGCTTGGATATATCAAGCAAAGATTCAATAGATTCCTTTCAAAGTGCTGTAGATGCATTTGAACCAGATGTTCTCATTAATAACGCTGGGATAACGAAGGACAATTTATTTCTTAGAATGTCAGATGAAGATTGGTTGGATGTAATTACAACAAATCTTACTGGAACATTCAGGGTTACAAAGCTTGTAGCTAAAGGAATGTTAAAGCGTAGGTGGGGAAGGATAATAAATATAAGCTCCATTTCAGGCATTATGGGCAATCCTGGCCAAACCAATTATTCAGCTTCAAAAGCTGGAATGGATGGTTTTACCAGATCATTGGCGAAAGAGTTAGGCTCAAGGAATATTACAGTTAATGCAGTTGCACCTGGTTTCATTGCTACAGAAATGACCGAAGATATTTTAAATGACGAGCTAATTAAAAAAATACCACTTGGAAGGGTAGGAAAGGTGGAAGACATTGTGCCTCTAGTGAACTTTTTGTCTTCAGAACATTCAAACTATATAACAGGCCAAACATTAGTAGTTGATGGCGGCCTATTTATGAAGTAATGTATGTCTTTACAAATTTACCAAAGGAGTAAAAATGAGCGAAGTATTAGATAAAGTTGTAGATATTGTTTGCAGCCAATTAACTGTAAGTAAGGATGACGTTACATCTGAATCATCATTTGTTGAAGATTTAGGTGCTGACTCTTTAGATACTGTTGAGCTTGTAATGGCTTTTGAAGAGGAATTTGGACTAGAAATTCCTGATGATGAAGCTGAAAACATAACAACTATTCAGAGTGCTGTCGATTGGATCGAAAATAACAGCTAAAAAAGCTTTACTCTTACTAATATTCTTTGGAGTTTTATTTTTACAAATAAAGCTCTATATTTCTTTAAATCAAAAAGTTTCATCTGAAACAAACACCTCGTTTGTTATAAATAAAGGTGAAAATCTTTACTCAGTTTTAGCTGAATTAGAAGACAAGTACGATCTTCATAGTACATGGTGGATAAGGTTTAACTACATCTTCAAAGATGCACCAGTCATAAAGACCGGCAGGTACAATATTCTACCCAGTTACTCTATCAAAGATCTTGTAAATGCCTTTGAAAATGGTGACGTACAGCAATTTAAATTTACAGTCATTGAAGGCACAGTTGCCAAAAATAACCTCAAGAAACTCAAAGAAATTATTATTAAGGAAGAAATTAGCGAATCTTTGGATCCGGTGTTGGAGGGATTATTCATGAAAGAAGCATTAATTGCTCCCGATACATATTTCTTTTCAACCCAAGAAGATCTAATAGCCGTATTAGAGAGCTCAAAAAGTTACCTTGATGATTATTTAGAGTCAATATGGAAAAAGAAACCATCGGGCAACCCATTAAAATCTATTAATGAGGCAATGGTCTTGGCCTCAATTATAGAAAGAGAATCGTTGTTAGCATCAGAAATGCCAACAATTGCCTCTGTGTTCTTGTTTAGGCTTCAAAAAGGCATGAGATTGCAAGCTGACCCAACTTCTGCGTACGGTTATTATGGTGAGTATGGAGACAAGATTGGACGAGCAGTTCTCGATGATAACAATCAGTTCAATACTTACAGAATTAATGGATTGCCTCCCAGCCCAATATGTTACCCATCTCAAGGCGCTATTGAGGCAGCAATTAAATCAGTGCCTGGTAACTACCTTTATTTTGTAGCAAAAGGTGATGGCTCTCACGTATTCTCAAAAACCTATGAAGAGCATAATAAAGCTGTCAAAAAATACATTTACAGTAAATAATATAGATTGTGTTTATTTCGTTTGAAGGTATTGAGGGGTCTGGTAAATCAACCCAGATAGAACTAATTGAAGAGCTCATTAGAGCTAAAGGCTATCAAGTAAAAAAACTCAGAGAACCAGGTACGACAGAGCTTGGAGAAAAAATAAGAAATATTTTTTTAGAAAAAACCACTGAAACTGTAGATCCTATTACAGAAGCGTTTTTATTATACGCATCCAGAAAACACCTTGACCAAAACTTCCTGAGACAAAATCTCAATGAAGGGGCAATTGTGATTGCTGATAGGTACGCAGATGCGACATTGGCTTACCAAAGCTATGGCAAAGGCCTAGATCATAATTTTGTAAAACTAATCCATGATTCTTCTCAGCTCCTATCGCCTGATTTAACTTTTTACATGGATATTTCTGCTGAACTCTCCAGAGAAAGAATCTCTGATAGAGAGAGGGATAGAATGGAGAGTGAATCAATAGATTTTTTCAAAAAAGTGAGGGAAGGTTATCTTCAGATTGCTCATGACAATCCTGAAAGAGTTGTTGTTTTGGATGCAAATAAAACTATAGACGAGCTACACGAATCAATTAAGAAAATTATAAGCAACAAATTAAATGTTTCCTTGGACTAAATCTTTTGTAGAGAACCACAATAAATTTGAACCTAAAACAATATTTTTTGGCTCTGAGGGAGCTAATGTTGTTGCTGTAGTAGATCTGCTTATAAAGAAATTGATATCTCAGATTGATGAGAAAGATTATCATAATTTAGCATTGGATCAGATTGCCTCACCAAATTTCTATTTACTCAAAGCCGATGAAGGCAAATCTTTTATCACCATGGATCAGCTTCGTGCCCCAAAAGATTTTTTAACTCTAAATACCTCAAAAAATAGGGTGTTGTATATCCAAAGCGCAGAACAGATTAGGATTGATGGGTACAATGCGTTGCTAAAAGTATCTGAGGAAGCTAATGAGAATATTTACATTATTATTGCTACCTCTAACCTTAATGCAGTACCAGCTACAATTTTAAGCAGATTTCATAAAGTAAAAATTACGAAACCATCACCTGAAGAGGTAATGATCTATGCAAAAGAAAAGGGTATCGATTCTGAACAAGGTGTGATGGAATTTATAAGTTATAACCCGTGGATTCTAGAAGATCACAATGAAAAAATTCTTGACGCATTGCATAGTTTCAGTAAGCAAATTTCTGATAAAAAAATTTCAAGTAAGGATAGGTTGGAGTTAGATACTTTTGTTGATTACTTGATCTTCAATAAAAAGAAAAAAGTTAATGGAAATGAAGCAAGAGACAATTTGCAGAAAATCCTTGAGCTAAACGACATAAAAAAATCCCTTAACTCACCTAATAATCTAAGTATAGATATAGCAAAGTTAAGAATTACTTCGTGTCTCTGATAGGACGCGGTATAAAGTTATTTACATACTCAAAAGCAAAAGCTGCATTAATTATCTTTGATTCCTCCCAGCTAGAAGCCATAAATGACACGCCAACCGGCAATCCATCAACATAGGATAATGGAATAGTGATATGAGGATAGCCTGCAATGGCTGACAATGAACCATTGCCCCAACTATTTGAAAAATTATCACCATTCTCATAATCAATTTTCCACGCAGGATTTCTTGTTAAACCTATGAGTAAATCGATTGAATAATCCTTAAGCGTCTTGTCAATAATTGATTGAGCTTTAAGTGTTACTGCAGTTGCATCAGCATAAATAAGTTCACTTTTTTCTCCGTCATAGATTTTGCCTTTCGCAGCTTTTGAGCTCTCTATCATAAGTTCTTGCCCAAAATATTTAAGAATCTCATCCTTTCTTTTCAGATTATTTTCAATAATGTCATCAATAGATTTATGCTCAGAATTTGACTGTTTGAGATACTCATTTAAACCATTGTTGAATTCATAAAAGAGAAGAAATAAAGCCTTTGACCAATCATCATCAGTGAAAGCATCAAGAGTGATATCAATAATTTCTCCGCCTGCTGTTGCTATGTTTTCTCGAACTTTCTTGTCTAGTTCAATCTCTGTCGCACTAGCATTGTTCCCAAGCACAATAACTCCAATTCTTTTGTCTTTTAGATAATTCTTATCAAGATCAATTAATGCATCATAATTATAATTTTGAGGTATATTTCGAGTTGCTGGATCCTTAGGATCTGGGCCCGATATGGCTTTTAGCACTTCAGCAGCTTCAAGTACCGTTCGGGCCATTGGTCCTGCAGTATCTTGTGTGGCAGAGATTGGAATAATACCATCCCTACTTACCAATCCCACTGTAGGCTTAATACCAACAATACCATTCATAGAAGCTGGACATGTTATTGAGCCATTAGTTTCTGTTCCTATTGAAACTGGTGCCAACCCTTCGGCAACAACTGCTGCACTGCCTGAACTTGAGCCACAAGGGTTGTATTCAAGGTCGTAAGGATTGAGAGTTTGTCCACCAAAGCTTGACCAACCACTTATAGATCTTTGCCCTCTGAAGTTTGCCCACTCGGAAAGATTGGTTTTGCCAACCACAAGGAAACCAGCTTTTTTTAGGTTTTTTACCAGCTGAGCATCATCTCTTGGCAAGTTATCTGTCATTAGCAATGAGCCTGCAGTATTCGCTAACCCATACGAATCAATATTATCTTTTATAAAGATAGGAACACCACGCCAGGGTGCTCTTCTTGAATAAACGTATGATTTATACAGTTCATTTGAACTGTGTAGCGAATTTATTGAATTTATAACGTCGTTTGTCTCTAAGTAACTTAGATAATCATCAATGAATAATTTCTTGTTATCTGAGGCTTCAATTAACTCCTGAAGCTCATAAATTGATTTATTTTGGTAATCTCCTGCTTTAATAGATAAAACAAGAAAGAAAAGAAAGATGGCTTTAATTCTCATAAAACCATCTTATCTAAAATTAACTCAGAAGCGTATTAGTTCCAGTTAAAATTGTTATATAAAAGCCGAGAGAAAAACCAAAAACAAAACAAAGGGCAATAAGTAGGGATCTAGCTTTTCTCTCGTCTTCCATTCTTAGAATTCTGGGTATGCTTCTATACCAATTTCTTCTGCATCTAATCCTTTCTTCTGAATATCATCAGACGCCTTAACTGGCGCTACGAGATTAAGCAAAAATAAGAATGCATAAGTAAGAACAAAACCCCATAGAACTATGGATACAACACCATAGAATTGAGATCCAAAATTAGCATCTGCATTGGTGAATGGCACTACCATTACACCGAATATACCAGCAGTTCCGTGAGCTGAGATTGCTCCAACAGGATCATCAACTTTAAAGAATTGCTCTAAAGCAACTAGAGATCCATAGCAAAGCAAGCCTCCGCACGCACCAATCAATGTAGCTTCATAACCACTTGGTGATAATGGGTCAGCTGTAATAGACACCAGACCAGATATTGCTCCATTTAGGGCGTATATGATATTAGTCTTTTTGAAAAATACCCTTGCCACAACTAAACAGGCAATTACACCACCTCCAGCAGCAGCATTTGTATTCAAGAAAACCTGGGCAACAGCATTAGCATTTTCAACATCTTGAATAGCTAATTGAGATCCGCCATTGAACCCAAACCAACCTAACCACAGTACAAAAGTACCTAAAGCAGCTATTGGAATATTTGCGCCATAAAGCTTTTTTGTTTCAGCAATAGGAAATATTCCATAACGCTTCCCAGTTTCTTTACCATATTTCCCAAGTCTAGGACCTATAAATAGCGCTGCAGCTAAAGCACATGCTGCTCCAGCTAAATGCACTGTCCCTGAACCTGCAAAATCAGAATAGCCATCGGCTTTTAGGAAACCACCACCCCAGTTCCAGTAACCTTGTACTGGGTATATGAAGGCAGCAATAAAAACTACTAAAGCAAAGAAAGGCCATTGATTCATTCTCTCAGCAACTGCTCCAGAAACGATTGAACATGCTGTAGCAACAAAAACTACTTGAAAAAAGAAATCGGCAGATTCTGAGTAGCCATAGCCATCTTCGACTGTATCAGCAACAGTATCCCCAAAACCAAAATCAAAGGCAGGCATAAACCCACCTGCAAAAGCATCTCCTGGATACATGGCCATATAGCCACATAGGAGATACATAAAACAAGCTATTGAATATAAACCGATATTTTTAGTAACAATTTCAGCAGTATTTTTTCTTCTAACAAGACCTGCTTCTAGCATAGTAAAACCTGCAGCCATCCACATGACTAGTGCTGCAGTAATTAGCATATATAACGTATTTAACGCGTATTCGACTTCCATAGTGCCCCCTATTTAGAATGACGCCCCAATTGTGAAAAACAAACCATCTTCGTCTTCCATCTCTGTCATACTTTCAGCCATAAAAGAACTGTATGCTACTGATGCATCGAACCCACCAAGGGCAAAAGCATATCCAATTAGATAGTTTGAGCCAGTGTCTTCATAATCACCGTATGAGAAAGAAACAGGTCCAACACCATAAGAAAACTCATAGTAGTCCCCAAATTCATCACCCACGTAATATGTGAAACCAAACCCCTCATACGATAGAGACCCATACATCTCTGAGAAGTCAGCATCATCTACTTCTGGATATGCATAATTGATATATCCAAAATCGTATCCAATACCACTTTCAGTTTCACCTGCGTAACCAGCATATAGATCTAACTCAAGACCAGCGCCACCAAAAGAAACATTAGAACCCCAAGTTCCAGCATAAAAACCAGACTCATGGCTATAATCAAATCCACCACTATAAGCGGGACTATCCATGGTTTGGGTCATACCCCTCCAAAAATAGTTGGATGAAAACGTAAAATTCGAAGATACTTCTCCGAAAGTATATAAAGTTAGAAACATGACAATAGTCATCATTCCTTTTTTCATAAACATCTCCTTATAAAAAATATAAAAAGCATTAATGAATCAAAGGGATCAAACCTTCACATTATGGATTAAAGCGCGTTCCTTCAGCATGAAGCTTACTTCCGTCCTTGTTAGTTAGGATGAACGATTAGCCGCTCCTTTTTTACCATGGAGATTGGTTTAACTTTTAACCCATGTTATATGGGCTCCTTTTTACCCATGGAGTATGGGAGATGTACTGCTACATCGTCATAAATACTAGTTATAAAATAACATTATCAAAATTAATATTATATAATCAGTTTGTCAACAGCAAAAAATCAGTTAATCGAATTAATTTATGACAGATTACTTAAAGAGTCTCAAACATCACGATAATTGCGGGACAGGTGTAATATTTAGTAAAAATAATGTTTTTGACCATGAGATAGTGCTTAGATCTTTAATGTCTCTCCATAATATGCGGCACAGAGGGGCTGTAAGCTATGATGGTGAAACTCCAGATGGTTGTGGAATTCTCTTCGATTTAGACCATAAATTTTTCCAAAAAATTATCCTTGATGAGCAAAAAATAATTCTTCCATCAAATTTTTCTGTTGGCATGTTTTTTGCCAAAGACCTTGTTTCTTTTCAAACCGAAATAGAAAAAATTCTATCCAAACACGGATTTCAGATTCTAGCATTACGTGAGCTCTCAGTAGATAAAGATATACTTGGTGATTTAGCAAAGAAATCTTGCCCAAAAGTAGTACAGGTTTTTTTAGTGCCAAAAATTAAAGATCAAGATAATGACAAAACAGAAATACAACTATTTAAATCTAAACGTTTGATTGATAATAATTTTGACCCCGAGAAAGAGTTTTATTGCTTATCTCTATCATCAAAAACCATTGTTTATAAAGGCTTGATCCTTCCTGAATATTTCGCAGATTTTTTTACTGATCTTAGAAGCCCAGTATTTAGATCGGCATCTGCAACTTTCCATATTCGTTTTTCCACAAACACTTCTCCAAAATGGCACCTTTCTCAACCTTATAGGGTTTTGGCGCATAATGGCGAAATAAATACGATAGAAGGCAACAGGAATTGGGCAAAAGCTAGAACTGCCAGTTTTGTGTCGCAAAAGCTTGGTAATCTTGATAACTATCAACCCCTAGTGAACCAAGAGGGTTCCGATTCTTCGTCATTGGACAATATCCTCGAGTTATTTACTCAAGGGGGAATTTCCATAGCGAGAGCGGCTCGAATGCTTATACCACCTTCATGGCAAAACACAGATTTAATGGATCCGGATGAAAAGGCATTCCATGAATATAATTCTATGCATATGGAAGCCTGGGATGGGCCTGCATTGATTTGTTATCAATCCAGTGATTATATTTCTTGTTTCTTAGATAGAAATGGTTTGAGGCCTGCGAGAATTGAATATTTCGATGATGACACTATTTGCATTGCTTCTGAAGTGGGCTCTAATCATTTGCCTTCATTAAAACGTGTTCAAACTGATCGGTTGGGACCGGGTGGACTATTTATCTTTGATAGAAAAGAATGCATAGAGCTTAAAGATATTGATGTTGATAGAGATCTTGCATCCAAAAACCCTTACAGAAAATGGTTAAAAAACCGAGCTAAGCATCTTGAAAGCAACCTACATGAATACGCAGGACCTCAAATGCGCGAAGTATCTAAAAGCTATTTCGACGAATCAGCAAAAAATTTCTGTCTCACTAGCGAAGAAAAGCAAGTTCTTAAGTCTTATGCTCTTGAAGGCAATGAACCAACAGGGTCCATGGGTGACGATGTGCCTATTTCCCCCGTAAGCACCAAGATAAGATCGCTCTATGATAACTGTAGACAGCGCTTTGCACAGGTAACCAATCCGCCAATAGATTCCTTGAGGGAAAAATCAGTGATGTCTCTTGAGACATGTATAGGCCCTGAACTTAACATATTTGAGGAAACAGAGATGCACGCCCACAGAGTGGTAGTGAATTCGCCAATCTTGTCCCATAAAAAATTTAATCTATTGCTTAAAAATAAGAAATTTCCTGTTGAGCGTTACTCATTGGAATATCGCACAGAACAGCGATTGGAAGCCGCACTAAAAGAACTTGTGGAAGTCATAATAAGTGACGTTAAACGAGGAAACTGTTTGATTGTTCTTGATGAAAAGCAATCATCGCCTTCGAAACCAGTAATTCCAGCGCTGTTAGTTACTTCAGCCCTACATAATTCGCTAATCAAAGCTAATTTAAGAACCTTAAGCAACATAATTGTTAATACTGCTTCAGCTCGCGACAATCATCAAATTGCTTGTTTAATTGGATTTGGAGCTACATGTGTCCATCCTTGGCTTGGGTTACAAACAGTGCTAAAGATAGCCAAGGATTTAAAAACTGATATGACCTCAAATGAACTTTGTTTGAGTTACAGAAAATGCTTAAACAAAGGATTGTTAAAGATCATGTCAAAAATGGGTATTTCAAATGTATCAAGCTACAGGGGCGCAGCATTGTTTGAAGTGATTGGTTTTTCTGATGATGTGAATAGCTTTTGTTTTCCGAAAAATACTACACTCATAAAGGGAAAGGGTTTTGAAGATATCCATCATGATATTCTGTCAGTTATCGAAGGTGATTATGATTCAAATGACGTTGCTGAAGGACTGCATAAATTCAAAAATAATGGGGAAGATCATGCATTTAATCCTGGCACTGTCATAACTCTTCAAGAGTCACTAAAAAGATCTTCTTACGAAGGTTATCAAGAATATGCAAACAAAATTAACCATAGAAAACCTCTTGCTCTAAGAGATTATTTTGAACTTAAATCATCTCGAAATCCCATTGATATTTCAGAGGTTGAGTCTGAAGAAGATATTTTAAAAAGGTTTGATTCAGCAGGAATGAGTCTTGGATCTATGTCTCCCAAAGCTCATGAAACTCTTGCAGCGGCAATGAATGGATTGGGTTGTCGTTCAAACTCAGGTGAAGGGGGAGAAGATGAAAGGAGGTATGGAACAAATATAGAATCAAAGATAAAGCAAATTGCCTCAGGAAGATTTGGAGTGACCCCACATTATTTAAGCAATGCAGAGGTTCTCCAAATTAAAATTGCTCAGGGAGCAAAACCAGGTGAGGGTGGCCAGCTCCCTGGAACTAAAGTAGATCCATATATTGCCAAACTGCGTTTTTCAAAACCAGGCATAACTTTGATTTCACCTCCACCGCATCATGATATTTACTCAATTGAAGATCTCTCTCAGCTAATCTATGATCTGAAACAAGTTAATCAGTCAGCTCAAGTATCAGTGAAGTTAGTTTCTGAGCCCGGAGTAGGTATTGTTGCAGCTGGAGTTGTCAAAGCAAACGCTGATTTTATTACTATTTCAGGACATGACGGAGGAACTGGTGCTAGCCCATTATCATCAATCAGGCATGCCGGATCCCCATGGGAGACTGGGATGTTTGAGACACAGAATATTTTGCTACAAAGCAATTTAAGAACAAACGTAAAGCTTCAAACAGATGGAGGTTTGAAAACCGGATTGGATGTTGCAAAAGCTGCTATTTTTGGGGCGGATTCATTTGGTTTTGGTACTGCTCCAATGATTGCTATGGGGTGCAAGTATTTGAGAATATGTCATTTAAATAATTGTGCTACTGGAGTTGCTACACAGCAATTACGATTGATAGATGAGCACTTTGCAGGTGAAGTTGAAAAAGTCCAAAATTTCTTCAGGTTTATAGCACGAGAAACAAGAGAAATATTAGCAAGTTTGGGTTATAAATCTTTGGAAGAAATAATTGGAAAAAGCTCATTACTCACCTTAAAAAGTGATTATTTAACAGAAGCAAATGCTTTAGATTTAAGCGTATTGCAAGAAAGATTTCGACCAAATAAAACCCAATCAAACACCATTCATAAAAATAATATTAATCAGGTTTTAACGGATTACAGTCTAACAAAAAAAATATCTGAATCCATTAAACATTGTATTAGTAAAGGGAAGGGAGGATCATTTAATTTTAAAATTACTAATTCTGCAAGATCAATAGGGGCTGAAGTCGCAGGAAATATTGCTAAGAAATATGGAAGTGAGGGCTTACCTGAAAAACTTATTCTTAACTTCAAAGGTGACGCTGGACAAAGTTTCGGCTGTTGGAATTCAAAAGGAGTAGAGTTAAAGCTGAATGGGCTTGCTAACGATTATGTAGGCAAAGGCATGAATGGCGGAAAAATTACTATTCTTAAACCAAAAACCCTTAAAGAAGAAAGGTCAATCATAGCTGGAAATACTTGTTTGTTTGGTGCCACAGGTGGTGAGTTCTATGGAAATGGTACGGTAGGTGAAAGGTTCGCTGTTAGGAATTCTGGTGCAAAAGCAATTATTGAGGGCAGTGGTGATCATTGTTGTGAGTACATGACAGGCGGTGAAGTGATTGTTCTTGGGCCAGTTGGTAACAATTTTGGTGCGGGCATGACTGGAGGTTTTGCCTATGTGCTAGATGAGGACAGAAGTTTCGTTGATAGGTGCAACAAAGACCTCATCACTTTTAACCGTATCACAAGCCAAGATATGGAAGCTCATAGATCATACCTTAAAGATAGGATTGCCTTCTTTATTAAAGAAACCAACAGCGAAGTAGCAAAAAAAATCCTAGAAGATTTTGAAAAATACCAAAACTTATTCTGGATTATTACGCCATATGCTGAAAATCTGGCAAGAATTATTAAAAACACAAGAGAGGAGGCAGCATAGTGTCAACAAATTTTGAGTTTATAGATATTAAAAGGATTGACCCTGACACAAAGCCCTTAGAGGTTAGAAAAGCCAATTTTGGGGAAATATACGAAACTCAGACACACGATGATATTGCTGCTCAATCAAGTAGATGTTTAGATTGTGGAAATCCCTATTGCGAATGGAAATGTCCTTTGCATAATTTCATCCCAGA
>OZSS01000118.1_pt1 | contig 34040 bp, 33 predicted proteins | sample 1779911 | NCBI WGS metagenome assembly OZSS01 (sample SAMEA2603589, study PRJEB24840) | metagenome | biome: Water; feature: Photic zone; material: Seawater sample | place: Mediterranean Sea | collected 2013-11-12 | depth 10 m
GAGTACAGGAAGTGTAAAACTTAAAAGCTCAAATCCAAATGATGAACTTAATATAAATCCAAATTGGTTCATCGATCCATCTGATATGGAAGATATGATAGAAGGGATGAAGCATACAAGAGAAGTATTATCAAAACCCAGTTTAGCTAAAATTGTTTCAGAAGAATTACTTCCAGGAAAAAAAATCAAAAGTGATCAGGATTTAAAAGAGTCAGTTCGAAATCATGTACAAACAGGGCATCATCCTGCATCTACTTGCGCAATGGGTTCAAGTAATAACAAAATGGCTGTACTTGATAATCAGCTTAAAGTTAGAGGAATAGACAATCTGAGAGTAGTAGATGCTTCTTCTTTCCCAGATATGATAAGTGGAAATATAAATGCATCTGTAATTATGTTAGCAGAAAAAGCATCAGATATGATATTAAAAAATTAATTAATCACAAATAAGTTGACCAATGAAAATATTTAAGTTTAAATAAATTATGTCTGAAATTCAAACCTACAAATTTTATGCAGGAAATAGATGGCATGAACCTTCTTCTGAAAAATATTTTGAAAGTGAGGATCCATCTATAGGAAAAGTATGGGCAAAGATCCCTGATTGTAATGAAAAAGATATTAATCTTGCAGTATCATCTGCTAAACGTGCTTATTATGATGGTCCTTATGGTAAAATGCATCCAGCAGAAAGAGGGAGAACATTAACTAGAATTGGAGATATTATTGCTAAAAATGCAGAACGCATTGGGCAAATAGAAACTAAAGACAACGGCAAACTTCCAAAAAATATCACTCCTTCTTTAACCAGCTGGCAGACTGAGAGTTTTTATTATTATGCAGGCATGTGTGACAAGTATGAAGGTAGATTGATACCTTCAGAGGTTCCAAATATGCATAATTATTTAAAATGGGAACCATTTGGAGTTGTTGCACTTATTCTTCCTTGGAACTCACCAATTGGAACATTAATCTGGAAATTAGCACCAGCAATAGCAGCAGGCAATACTGTTGTAATTAAACCTTCAGAAAGAGCATCGTGCTCTACATTAGAGTTAATGAAAATTTTAGAAGAAGCGGATCTTCCAGAAGGTTTGATTAATGTTGTTACTGGTTTTGGTCCTACCACTGGCGCACCTCTTATTGAACACCAAGATGTTAGAATGATAAGTTTTACAGGTGGAACAAAAGGGGGGAGTGCAGCTAGTTTAAGTGCATCCAAAAACGTTAAACCTATTATTATGGAGCTAGGAGGAAAATCACCACAAATTATATTTAAAGATGCTGATTTAACTTTATCAGTTAATGGAGTTGTTTCAGGAATCTTTCCAGTTTCAGGTCATAGCTGTATTTCAGGATCAAGAATATTAGTGCATAAAGATATAAAAGATAAATTTACTCATAATTTATTAGAAGTTGTTAAAAAGGCTAAAGTTGGTCACCCAAATGATGTTGCAACACAAATAGGACCTATAGCAAATAAAGAGCAATATGATTTTATTTTATCTAAGATAGAAGCAGCTGAAAAAAGAGGTTTAAAATTATTAATTGATGGAAGAAAAGAACAAAAAACTGAAGGGTACTATATTGGACCAACTATTTTTGATAATGTTCCAAATGAAGATGACTTAGCTCAAAATGAAGTATTTGGACCTGTCGCCTCAATACAATCTTGGGATAATGAAGATGAAGTAATTAAAATTGCAAACGATACTATTTATGGACTTGCAGCAGGTATTTGGACTAAGGATACTAATAAAGCTATACGTTTAGCAGATAAGATAGAAGCTGGAACTGTTTATATAAATAATTATTTTAATGCTTCTACTCAATCTCCAGTTGGAGGTTTCAAGCAATCAGGATACGGTCGTGAAAATGGATGGGAGGGAATGCAAAGTTACATGCAGACCAAATCTACATGGTTAGCTACCAATCCATCTCAACCAAACCCATTTTAAGAAGTAATTATTCTTTCCAGTTTGGCTCTCTCTTTTCTAAAAAAGCTTCAATACCTTCCTTGGAATCATCATGTAACATATTTTCCGTCATTACATTTGAAGTAAAAGTATATGCGTCTTCTAAATTCATATCTTTTTGTTTGTAAAAAGCTTCTTTACCAATTTTAATAGTATTAGAAGATTTAGACGATATTTTTTTAGCAATTTGAAATACATTTTCTTTTAAACTATCTTCTTCAAAGACATCATTTATTAAACCAATCCTTAATGCTTTATTTGCATCTATAAGATCTCCAGTGAGAAGCATTTCCATAGCTTGCTTTTTACCTACAGTTCTTGATAATGGAACCATTGGTGTAGAACAAAATAATCCAATATTAACACCAGGAGTTGCATATTTTGCTCTGCTACTTGAGTAAGCTAAATCACAGCTAGAAATTAACTGACAGCCTGCTGCAGTAGCGATACCATCAACCATAGCTATAACTGGTTTATTATTTTTATTAATTTTCAGCATAAGTTGAGAGCACATTTGAAATATTTTTTTAAAATAGCTTTCACCTTTGTCATTTTGCAATCTTTGTGAATTTAAATCTTTTAAATTATGTCCTGCACAAAAAATATTACCTTTTGATGATAAAATAATTACTTTTACTTCATTATCTTTATCAGCAATATCTAGCGCTGACGTTAATTCATTGATCATGTTTTCGCTTAAAGTATTTTGGTTTTTCTGATCATTAAGAATAATATTAAAAATATTATTATTTTTTTCGTTTAATATTAGATTAAAATTCATTTAATTGATTTGAATTTCAACATCTTTAGATAGTGAATTAGCGATAAAACAATACTTATGTGATCTCTCTTTCATCTTTTTCATTTCTTCATCAGAAATAGTAAAATTATCTTCAAATACTATAGCTGGATTTAGCTCTATTTTGTTGACGTACATTCTTCCCTCTGCATTTTTTCCTAAATACGAAATTGCTTTATCTTTGTAATTAATAACTGGCCATTTCATTTTTGCAGCTAAAGCTAAAAACGTCATCATAAAACAACTACTTACAGCTGCAGCTAGTTTTTGCTCTGGATTAATATTAGTTTCGCTTCCTCCATAATCTGGAGATGATCCCGCATCAATAGATACATTTTCGTTAAGCATTACTGTGTGATCAGTTAAGTATTTTCCAAATTCGAGTTTTTGATCTCCTAATTCCCACTTTAATTCGATTGAATGACTCATTTTAAGAATAATTAAAAGGTAGTGAGCACACTTTACCTTTTCTCTCAATATTGTCTGGTGTTAATACGATAACATCCTGCCCATCATTCCAATAATCTCTATCAACCATTGATAGCCCAATATTGGTTTTTAAAAATGGTGAATAAATACCAGAGGTGATATTACCAATTTGAAATCTATTTTTTGAGTATACAGGAAAAGGTATTGTGCAGGGAGGAGTCGGGGACCCATCAAAAGTAATTCCTTTTATTTTTTTTTCTATTCCATTTTTTAATATTTTTTTTAGTGCATTTTTTCCAATGAAATCATGAGATAAATTGTTACAATAATTATCAAATCCACATTCAATTGGATTATTTTCTAAAGTAAATTCATTACCATAGGATAATAAACCACCTTCTATTCTATCAATTAAATTTGGACATCCAGGTGAAATATTAAAATCTTTTCCTGCTTCCCAAATAGTTTCCCAAAGTTTTTTTCCTAAACTAAAACCTTTAAGATAAATCTCAAAACCATCTTGTTTGCTATATCCTGATCTTGCAATTATCTGTTTTGTTCCTTCAAATTCAAAAAAAGAAAAATGAAAGAATTTTAATTTTTTAATTTTTTCTCCAAATATTGATGACATTAATTCTTCAGATTTTGGACCTTGAATTGCTAGAGGGTAAATATCTGGCTCTATAATATCAACTTTAAAATTTCTTCCTACAGCCAATCCTTTTGCCCAAAGAAGAACATCTGAGTCTGCAACTGATAGCCAATATTTATTTTCACTTAATTTTAAAAGTACAGGATCATTTATCATCCCTGCATTTTCATCAATCATTGGATAATAGTAACATTTACCAATAGGCATATCTTTTATTGATCTTGGAGACATGAGTTGTATTAATTTTGTAGCATCTTCTCCTATTATTTGAACCTGTCGTTGACATGAGACATCCCAAATTTGAGTATTTTTAGATAAGTGCCAGTAATCTTCTTCTACTGTTGCTTTATATGATTTTGGAAGAAGCATATGATTTACAACAGTAAAACCACTTACACCAGCTTCAATTACTTTTTCTGTATAAGGAGTTCTCCTAATACGTCTCGACATGTTTAATCCTGAATTACTCATCTTATTTAGACCACCAAATTGAATAACCATTTGGAGAAATGATTAATGGTATATGATATTTTTTTTCTGAATCTTTCATTTTAAATTTAACACTTATTGAATTAATTATTTCACTAGTATTTCTAAAATATTTACCAGAATTAATTATCATTTCATAATCACTTTCACAATCTTCTTTCGTTAATTCAAATTCTTTAAGCATTCTTCCAGAGCTATCTGTTTTATCTTCTAGAAATACAACTTTGTTATTATTATTTACTTTATAAATAACAATTTCTACATCACTTGCATGTGTACCATCTATTGAGTTTAGTAAATGTGTAGAAAAAATTGCCATAACCTACTCTATAGACGCTTTATCTCTTTTATCACTAACTGCAGCAACTATTGGACTTATAACACCTTTAGCCTTAACATTTACACATGCAGTTTTACCACTTTCTAAAGCTCTTTTTAAAGCGGGGCCTAAATCTTCTCTTTTAGTAACTAATTCTCCATGCCCTCCAAAACCTTCAAAAATTGAATGAAATGGAATATCTCTAAAATCAGTTGCAAAGTGTTTCCCACTTTCAAATAACCTTTCTTGTTGTTGAGAAATACAGTCAAGACCTCCATTGTTATCTATAACTACAACAATGGGCTTTTTTTCTTGAAATGCAGCTTCAATTGATAATCCGCCAGATAAAAATGCACCATCTCCACTTATTAAAACAACATTAGATTTAGGATTAAGATTTTTTGCTGATACTGCAAATGGAACTCCCACACCTAACATACTGAAAGTGCCTGGATGTAATATTCCTCCAAGTTTTTTACCTTTTGATCCAGCAATATTAATTGCAATCTCGGACCAGAAATGCGTGTTACCACCATCAATAACTAACCAATCATTTTCAGTTAATACTTCTTGAACATCTAAAGCTAATTGAAGAGGATGAATTTTTCCACCATTTTTTTTAGTCTCTTCAGTTTCTTTATTTAAGTCATCTAATGTTTTATTGATCCAATTTTTTTTCTCTTTTTTATTCTTATTAAACCATTCATTGTTTAATTTCCATTTACTGTTTTTCTTTAACTCTATGAGTTTATCCAAAAAAACTACAGGGTCACAAAGTAAGTTAATATCTGCAGCTCTATTTAATTCTATTTCTTCATGCGATCCATTAATACAAACAAGCTTAGTGCTTTTTGGAAAAAGTGGAGGATTACCAAAATTCATTTGATTATCAAGACGTGCACCAATCATAAGAACCAAATCTGATTCATTGAGGGCCATTTTTGATGGAGGATATTGATGAATATCTGCTAGACCCATGTATGTATCTGCCTCTTCTCCTAAAAGCTTTTGATGGTATGGTATATTAAATATTGGAATGTTTAATTCAAAGCCAGCTTGCTCTAATTTTTTTTCTGCACTAGACCACCAAACACCATGCCCTCCAATAAAAACAGGTTTTTGTGCACTAATTGCCAGATCAAATATTTCATTTAAACTCTCAGGATCGGGCCAAGCTTTTGCGAGAGGTTTCTTTTGATGAGTAAAAGGTCTTTCTTCTAAACCTGCATCATCTGCAAATGATGAAAACATTATATCTACTGGTACACTTAAATGTACTGCACCAGGATAGCCATTTGTTGCAATTCTATATGCTTTATCTACGAACTCTCTTATTCTATTGCCATCTGTTATACTTGCACTGTATTTTGTTAACGGTGCTGCTATAGATACATCATCTATTTCCTTAAAACCACCTGCTCCTTGTCTTTTTAAGCTACTTGATCCAGTTATAAAAATAACAGGTGATCTTTCACCCCATGCTTCCATCATTGAAGGCACTGCATTTGCAAAACCTTCTGGCCCGACAATACAAACGGATGGTTTTCTTGATATTCTAGTATGACCATCAGCTAAATGACCAGCAATTTGTTCATGAGGACAATTAATTACATTAATTTGACACTCCATAAATCCTTCAAGTGCTGGATTACAAAAACCTCCAGAAAGCGTAAAAACATTATCAATACCTTTGTCTCTAAGAGCTCTTGCAACTAATGCCCCACCTCTAATCTTTTTGTCTCCCATCTTAATACTTTATATCCTTAAAAAATTTCTCTGCTATAATTTTTTTATCAACTTCATTTATATCGGTTAATCCCACTAAGCCAAGATTTGTACTTAACTCTTCTTTAATAAGGTTAATGATTCTTCTAAGACCTTTTGCGCCGTCCGCACCGATGGCATACATTAGAGGTCTGCCAAACATAACAAAGTCAGCTCCCAGAGCTAATGCACGTAAAATATCACTACCACTTCTAATGCCACTATCAAAAAGTATTGGAAAATCTTCTCCCAAAGCTTTTCGTACTAATGGCAAAGCATTAATAGAAGCAGTAGCACTATCTAATTGTCTTCCACCATGATTTGATACTTGAATTGCATCAGCACCAGCCTCTTTAATTTTCAAAGCATCTTCAGAATTCATTACTCCTTTGATTATTAATTTTCCTTTCCAAGCGTCTCGAACCCTTTTTAGAGTATTCCAATCAGTTGCTCCTCTACTTTCTTTTCGTCTAAAAATTTGATCACCACTTTTAGAGGTAACATAATTCATTGGTTGTGGAGCACCTTTAAACAAAGTTGTTAAGCTCCATTGAGGATGTAGTGCAAAATCTAAAAATTGTTTTGGACCAATTTTAAATGGATAACCAAAGCCATTTCTATCATCTCTGGCTCTTCTTGAAAGAATTGGAACATCAACAGTGAGGATCAAAACCTTGTATCCAATGCTTTCTGCTCTTTTTAATAATTCCATAATAAATTCTTCACTTTGAAAAATATATATTTGCATCCATGAATGACCTTCTGAAAAAGTAAACATATCTTCAAGTGTAGTACTGGATGCCATTGAAACACATGTTGGAATATTATTATACGCACTTTCTTTTGCTATCATTTTATCTGCTTCAGGCCATGAAAGATTTGTCATTCCCATTGGTGCAAATCCAAATGGATAATCAAAATGAAAATCAAATATTTTTTTACTTAATTTTCTATTCTCGACATTTCTGAAAACCTTAGGCTCAAGTCTAATTTGATCTAATGCTGTACTATTAATTTCTGCAAGTTTGTCATCTCCTGATGCTCCATCAATAAAGTCAAAGATTAATTTTGGTAATCTTTTTTTAGATAATCTTATTGCATCATCAATTGTGTGAATTTTTCTGCTAGGTTTAATGAGATCATTCATTTTAATATTTGTATTCTAATATAATTTATAATTCTATTACAAAATATATTAGTTTTTTGAAATACCCTTCCAAGGTATTGGACTGGATGGAATATCTTCTTTTAAACCTCTTTGTATTTCACCTTTCTCATCATACATTGGTAAAGTGCAGATTTCACCTTTTTGCACACTACCATCATCACAGCTGACATCTACTATTGTACCTGGTCCAAATTCTGCTTTATCCATATGAACTATAGCAACACCACAAACTTGAAATGGCGACCATGTACTTGAAGTTACAATTCCAACTTTTTTATTATTAATAGAAATTTCAGAATCAACCAACGCAAAGCTATTTTCCACTCTCATACCCCAAGTTAAACAATCTTTACTGGCATTAAGTAAATATTCTCTTCCAATGAAATCTCCTTTATTAAAATCTATAAACTTTCCTAATCCAACAGCAAATGGAGATCGATCTCTCGTAAAATCTCTCCCTGCAGATAAGAGACCTGCCTCAATTCTTCTACATCTAAATCCTGGTGAGGCTGTTAGAATCATTCCCATTTCTTCGCCTTTACTGAGTATTAAGTCTCCAATTTTTTTTGAATCATTTTCTGGTCTTAAATAAATTTCCCAGCCAAGTTCATTTGTAAACCCTGTTCTGCTTATAATCACTTTTTCTGAAGCAATTGAAGTTTCAATCCAATCAAAGTAATTAAAATTATTTTTTAATGGTTGATCAATTAGTTTTTCTAAAAGTTTTAGAGATTTAGGTCCTTGTATTTGGCTTACCCAAACATTTGGATCTTTAATTTCAACATCTAAATTTTTCGAATGAGCTTTGTACCAACTATATAAATGTCCATCACCTTGTGCAAACCAAAATTTATTTTTTTCTAATCTTAATAATAATCCATCTGAAATCATTCCTCCATCATGGTAACAAGCAAATTGATAAGAACATCTCCCTATTTTTACTTTTGAAATATCTCTAGGAAATATTTGTTGAAGTAAATTTTCAGCATCCGGACCAGAGATTTCGTATGGATGCTCACCCGTATGACGTAAAATTATTTCTTGTCTAGCTTTCCAATACATTTCATCTGCTGTAGCATGAGATAATTTTTCAAGTGTAAATCTCCCATCAGCGTAGTTAGTATATTCTGGGTTAAATGGTAACTCTTGATAAGTTAGAGGATGTATTTTCATGGGTCTAGCCAAATCTAGAGATCTACCAGTTTCTTTAATAACTGGCTTTACAACAAATCTGTAATTACTAACTAAATCTCCCATAAAATTTATTCAACTTATCACAAAATAATGAAAAAAAAATTTTAAAATAAATTCTTAATAGCTTCAATATGTCGTGGTTTTACTTCACAGCATCCACCAACTAGAGTAACACCTTCATTTAAAGAATTTAAAACAAACATTTTATATTTTTCTTCTCCAAATTCTTCATTTCGAGTCCCTAATAACTCAACGGGATCAATATAATCATAATGTCCTTCAAAACCTTCTGAATTAAATTTTTCTTTATTACTAGTAGGCAGTTCTTTAAATAAATTCATTTTATAACCAAAAGGAAGTTTTTGTTTATTAAACATAGGAATACTCAAATTAACAATTTCAGGTGATACGCAGGCTGATACTATGCCGCAACAATTAAATTTTTGCATAGTTTCAAAAAGTTCTTCAAGACTTTCTCCAGATGGTAATTTTCCATCATAACGTAAGTGCACACCTACAAGAACTTGTTTATTAAATTCTTTTGAAGCTTCTAATGCAATTTTTATTTCTTTGATGGAACACAAAACATCTAAGTAAAAAATGTCGACATAATCTTTTAATATTTTTGCAATTTCATGAAAATAATTAAACATGGTTTCATCAGTTTCAAAATGTATTGGGGAATATGTATTACCTTGATTTGGCAATGAGCCTGCAATAATAACTTTTTTATCACTTTCATTTTTTGCTTTTAATGCAAGTGCTCCAGCAGATCTTATTCCAAATTCAAATCTATCAAGTAAATTATATTTTTTTAATAGTCTTCTTCTAACACTAAAATTTGAAGTGACTATTAATTGTGATCCTGCATTTATAAAATTTTTATGCATTTCTACGACCATTGGGTGATTATTTTCATTTAATAAAGCTTGTGCTGACCAAAGATCACCTGTTGTCTCTAAACCCATTTCCATTAAAGTTTGACCGGAACCTCCATCAAAGAGGTATTTCTTATTTTTTAAAAACATTTTTTTTGTGAGATTAGTTGAAAAAATGTGGCGCATTTGAATGCGCCACAAAGAAAATTAAAATTTTATGCAAACCACCAACGTTCAGAAAGTTTGTTACCGTCACTTTCCCAGTTACCAGCAACATCTTCACCGTGAGCAAGTTTTTTAGAACCAGCACCGACGTATTGGTTAAATGCATAAACAATTGCACCACCATCGTAGTTACAAAGAGCTTGTGCTTCCCAGTACATTGATTTTCTTTTTTCTGCATCAAGTTCTGATCTAGCAGATCTAACAAGTTCATTGAAACGAACAGTTGAATCAGTTTGAACTAGATTACCCCAAGCAGCTTCGTTCCACTCTGTGTCATCTGTGAATGCAGCAGACCACATCATATCTTCTGTAGGTCTTCCACCCCAAGAACTCATACTGAAACCTTTAGTGTTCCATACGTTACTCCAGTAACCATCTTCAGGTTCTTTTTTAACTCGAAGATCGATACCACATTCTTGAGCAGATGCTGCTATCAAGTTAGTTGCATCTGTACATCCTGCATAAGGAACCTCAGAAGTACTAATTTCAATTGGTCCACTTACTCCAGATTTTTTCCAGTGATAAGCAGCTTTATCAGCATCGAACTCTCTCTGCTCTAAAGCGCTATTATGGTATGGGTGAGCAGTAGAGATCGGATGATCATTACCAACAGTACCATATCCAAGCATAATCTTATCAACAATTTCCTGTCTTTTGATTGCAAACTTCATTGCCATACGCACATCAAAGTTATCAAACGGTGGAACGTTCAATCTCATTGGAGCTGTATAGTGAGCGTAACCAGAAGCTGCTGTAATTTCTACACTAGGATTTCTAGTCAATAGATTAGCAGTTCTAAGATCAACACCATTCATCCAGTCAATTTCACCGTTTAATAATGCTGCTTGTCTAGTAGCAGGATCATTAATACCAATTACTTCAACTGAATCAAAGTGTGCAACACTATCACCTTTGAAATAATTTGGATTTCTTTTTCCAAATTTTGCACCAACACCAGGATTGAATTCATCCATAATATATGGACCAGTTCCAATCGTTGATTGTGCATCAACAACTCCATCTTTTGTTGGTTTAATCATAATATGATAGTCAGTAGTTATTGCAGGCCAATCGGCATTTGCACCTTTTAGCTTAAAAATAACTCTATCATTTCCATCAGCAGAAATTGTTTCAATTTGAGATAACAGTCCACCTGCTGCCGAAGCAGTATCTGGATTCATATGATACTGGTAGTTGAGCACAACATCTTCTGCTGTCATTGATTTACCATTATGGAATTCAACACCTTTGCGAAGATTATATACCCAAGTTTGAGCATCATCTGATTCAATTGACTCAGCAAGCTCTCCAACGATTGTGTGATCTGAATCAACAACAGTTAGACAGTTCTGATATGACCAAGCAGTAGCTTGCATAAAAGAACTCTGATAAGTTGCTGGATCAAGAGTATCAGTTGCATCTGCTGCACTATTACCCCATCTTAAATGTCCACCTTTATTTGGTGTAGCTGCAACTGCTTTATCTGCTAATGATAATGCAATTGGGAGCGTGACCCCAGTAGCAAGGACAGACATCATGAACTGTCTTCTATCAATAAGCCCTTTTGTTAGCTTTGAAGACTGTTCTTCAATGTATTTGTCTATTTTCTTATTTTTCATTTGTCCTCCCTTATAATTGAACAAAAACCTAAGATTTTTGTTCATAATTTCTAGAAATTTAACAAAAAACAAACTTAAGTTAATATATAAAAACATATATAACGTTTAAATTCAACGTATAAATTATTAATTTTAGCTTACATGTTGACCTAATTTAGACAAAACTTTAAGAATTAAGATTGTATCTTTAAGGAGGGTAATATTAATAGAATTCATCCAATATTTAGAACAATTTTGTTAAGGCTTAGTCTTGGTCTCGTTACAGTTTTTGCATTTTCGGTAATAATATTTAGTACATTCTCTTTTTTACCGGGAGACTTTGCCACGGAAATATTAGGTCAAAGTGCAACAAAATCTGCGGTAAAAGCTCTAAGAGCAGAATTGGGTTTAGATAAACCTCCAGTAACAAGATATTTTGATTGGTTAGGAAATGTTTTTCAAGGAGATTTTGGTAGTTCTTTCTCTGGAAGATCTAAAGTTCAAGGGGATCAAGGTGATAGGTCTAGAGAAGTTGTTGGTTTAATTGTACCCAGATTAAAGAATACATTATTTTTAACAGGGGTTGCAGCCATGTTAGCTATTCCTCTATCTTTAATTTTAGGTATCTCAGCAGCATTATTTAGAAACTCTTATTATGATAGGTCAGCAACTGGAGTTAGCTTAGTAACCGTATCTTCACCAGAATTTTTTACAGCCTATATTTTTATTCTTTTACTAGCGACACTGTTTCCAGTTTTTCCAACTATTTCTAATGTGGATGAAGCTTCAACTTTGGCTGAAAGATTTTACAGGACTGCTCTTCCAGTTTTTACTTTGACGTTAATTACTATGGGTCACATGATGAGAATGACAAGGTCAGCGATAATAAATATCTTATCAAGTGAATATATTGAAATGGCAAAATTATCGGGAGCTTCTAGATACGAGGTAATTGTTAAACACGCACTTCCAAATGCTTGGGCACCTATTTCTCAAGTAATTGCAATAAACTTAGCTTATATGTTGATTGGCTCAGTTGTTGTTGAATATGTTTTTAACTATCAAGGTATTGGTAGGTTGATGGTCGGATCAGTCTATAATCGAGATTTACCCGTTGTTCAAGCTTGTGCATTAATTTTTGCATCAACATATGTAATATTAAATTTAATTGCTGACTTGATCGGCATTATTTCTAACCCAAGGTTACTATACCCAAAATGAGCGAAAATTTATCTTATTCTGCAAAAAGTGAAGTTGCAAATTTAATTAAAAGAAGAACTAGATTAGAAAGATTAAAAATTGCCTTATCAAAAGCTCCAATCTCAGCTTGGTTTGGTATGATTGTACTATTTATATATTTTTTTGCTGCAATATTTGCTCCTTTAATTGCTCCACATGGAGAAGCAGAAATATTCCCAGTAGCTTATGCTCCTTGGGGTGATGGTCATATTTTTGGTACTGATCAAATTGGAAGAGATATTTTTTCTCGCATTATCTATGCTGCAAGAAATACAATTGGTATTTGTTTATTAGCTACTTTTATTGCTTTAGGAATTGGAACAGTATTTGGAATTATAGCTGCTCTGGATAGAAGGTATTTAGATCAGCTATTAAGTAGAATAGTAGACACGCTTATGGCTATACCTGTAATGATTTTTACTTTTATACTTTTATCAGTTTTTGGACCTACTAATTTTAATTTAATTGTCATTTTAGGAATTTTGGAGTCAACTAGATTTTTTAGAATTTCAAGATCAGTTGCTGTTGGCCAAGTTGTTCTAGAATATGTAGAGGTCGCGAGGTTAAGAGGTGAAAATTTATCATATATTATTTTCAGAGAAATACTTCCTAATATAGCCTCACCTTTGATTATTGAGTTTGGTTTAAGGTTCATATTTATAATTTTTACAATATCTAGTTTAAGTTTTTTAGGAATTGGCATTCAACCCCCTTCAGCAGATTGGGCATCAATGGTGAGGGAAAATGCAATACTTATTCAATATGCGCAATATGATATAACAGCAGGTTTAACACCATTAATTCCAGCTGCTGCAATTGCTTTACTTTGTGTATCAATTAATTTTGTTGTTGATTGGTATCTTTACATTACTAGCGGATTAAAAGATGACGTCAAATAAATCAAAAGAACTCCTGCTTGAAATGAAAAATATCCATATTGATGGATTTTCAGATGAGAGATGGCATAAAATTTTAAAAGGTGTAGATTTAACTTTACACAGAGGAGAAATACTAGGATTAATAGGAGAGAGTGGTGCCGGAAAATCTACTATGGGTAAAGCTGCAATGGGCTATACTCAACCAGGTTGTAAGATTATAAAGGGAGAAATTAATTTTAATGGCATAGACCTCGCTAAACTAAATGAATTTGAAAAGAGAAAAATTTGGGGAAATAAAATATCTTATGTTGCTCAATCAGCAGCAGCATCTTTTAATCCTGCTCATAGATTAATGGACCAAACAATAAGTGCTGCTAATAGATTAAAGATAAATCCAACGGATGTATTAAAAAAAGATGCGGTTCAACTTTATGAATCACTTCAGCTTCCAGATGCGGAAAATATAGGAGATAGATACCCGCATCAAGTATCTGGAGGGCAACTACAAAGAATAATGACTGCAATGGCTATGTCCCCAAGACCAGAGTTAATTATATTTGATGAGCCCACAACAGCTTTAGATGTAACAACTCAAGTTGAAGTATTATCTGCTATGAGATCTATAGTAGATAAATTTAATACAGCAGCAATTTATATTACTCATGATTTAGCCGTAGTTGCGCAAATGGCTGATAGAATAAAAGTTTTGCGATACGGTGAAGAAGTTGAAGAAGCTGAAACAAGAGATATGCTATCAAACCCAAAAGAAGAATACACCAAATCTCTATGGTCAGTAAGATCACTGATAAAGCCTGAAGAAACAAATGAAGATTATATGTTGTCTATTAAAAATATTGATGCAGCATATGGCTCATCAAAGGTCTTACACAATGTTTCTATAGATATTCCTAAAGGTAAAACAGTAGCTATAGTTGGCGAAAGTGGATCAGGAAAATCAACAACAGCAAGAGTAATTACAGGCTTACTTCCTCAATTAAAAGGAGAAATAATTTTTGATGGAAAAAAATTGTCTCCAAAACTTGAGCAAAGGTCAAAAGAAGAATTAAGAAGAATTCAAATAATTTTTCAGATGCCTGATACTGCAATGAACCCCCGCCAAACTGTTGATGAAATAATAGGAAGGCCAATAGAATTTTATCAAGGTATAAAAGGGAAAGAAAGAGAAGCGAAAGTTATTGAATTATTAAAAATGATTGAGCTAGATGAAACTTTTTTAGATAGATTACCATCCGAATTATCTGGAGGTCAAAAACAGAGAATATGCATTGCAAGAGCTTTAGCGGCTAACCCAGATTTAATTATTTGTGATGAAGTGACGTCAGCGCTAGATCAAATTGTTCAAGAAGGAATATTAAAATTACTCCAAAAATTACAAAAAGAGCTTGGTGTAACTTATATTTTTATAACCCATGATATAGCAACAGTTAAAGCAATCTCAGATGAAATAGTTGTTATGTATCAAGGTGAGGTAGTGGAACAGGGTTTGAAAAGTAAAATTTTAAATCCACCATATCCTGATTATACAGAACTTTTATTGTCTTCAGTCCCAGAAATGGATCCTGATTGGCTAACCAATCTTCTGAATAAAAGATCTTCCTAGTAATCTATATTTTAAATAATGAATATATTTAAATTTTTACTTAATTTTTTTTCTAGCAAAGAAAATAGAATAGATAATCTAGAAGCAAAAAATATAATGATAATTGAGAATAATTTTAATAAAGATAATTTAACATTAGGTTCAATTTACAAAGTAAATCAAAATATAAAACTAAAAAATTTTAAAAATAAAATTCTTGAAGACAACTTAACAATAGTAGTTACTGACAATAAAGGTAAAACTATTGGATATATTTCTAAAAAAGAGATAGATAATATTCAATAATGAAAATTAATCTTAGTAAAAAAAATTATATTATTTCTGCTGGTGCAGATGGCTTAGGTTTTGCTATAGCAAATAAAATAATCAGTTCAGGTGGAAAAGTATATTTATCTGATATAAATAAATCAAAAATTGATAAAATAAAATCAAATAAAAAATATCATAATAAAATATTTGCTAAACACTTAGACTGTACAAATCCAAAAGACATTAAAGAATATTTTAAATCTCTATCTAACTTAAAAAAAATAGATGGATTAATAAATAATATAGGTATTGCAGGACCTACAAAGTATCTTCAAAATATTTCGATAGATGAATGGGATAACACAATAAAAACCAATTTAAGTTCACATTTTTATTTTGCAAAATTTGCTATTCCATTTTTAAAAAAAGCTAAAAAAGGATCTATTATTAATTTATCTTCAACTGCAGGATTATATGGTTTTGCTCAACGTTCACCATATGCATCAAGTAAATGGGCAGTAATTGGATTAACTAAAACATTAGCAGTCGAATTAGGAAAATTTAAAATACGTGTGAATGCAATTTGTCCTGGTTCCGTTAATGGCGATAGAATGGATAGAGTAATAAATGCAAAAGCTAAATTAATTAATTCAACAAATAAACAAGTAAGAAAAGAATTAGAGTCAATGGTTTCATTAAACACATTTGTAGAAAAAGAAGATATTGCATCAATGGCATTGTTTTTATTGAGCGATGCCTCAGAAAATGTATCTGGTCAAATCATGACTGTTGATGGAAATACTGAAAGAATGAATTAGTGGATAACAATGCTGATTACATCATTGTTGGTGCAGGGTCAGCAGGTTGTGTTTTAGCTAACAGATTGTCTGCACAATCAAAAAATTCAGTAATTTTATTAGAAGCTGGTCCATCGAGTAAAACCTGGAAAGTTGATATGCCAAGCGCACTTCTATATGCAATGCATGATCCAAAATATAATTGGAAGTATTATACTGAGCCTGAACCATTTCTAAATAATAGATCTTTATATTGTCCAAGAGGAAAAATGATAGGAGGATGCTCTTCGCATAACGGCATGGTTTTTGCTAGAGGTCATAAAGAGGATTTTGATAGATGGTCTTCAAGTGGTTTAACTGATTGGTCATATGAAAAAGTTTTACCTTTTTTTAAAAAATTAGAAACTTGGTCTCATAACAGTACTGAAAGAGGTAAAGATGGACCATTAAAAGTAAATAAATCAAACATAGATAAAAAATATCCTTTATTTAAAAAAGTTTTAGAAGCTGCACAAGAAGCTGGATATAAAATATTTAATGACTCTAATAATATTGATAATGAAGGTTTTGGAACTTTTGATGTAACAATAAACAAAGGTGTTAGACAAAGTGTTGCTAAAGCATATTTAGAACCAATACAAAATAGAAAAAATCTTAGAATAATAAATAATATTGATGTTAAAAAAATTCTTTTTAAAAACAAAACTGCAATTGGTGTTGAAACAATAAAAAAAAATATAACAAATAAATATTTAGCAAATAAAGAAGTTATACTTTGTGCAGGTTCAATTAATTCTCCTAAAATTCTTCAATTATCTGGAATAGGTAACGAAAAACATCTTAAAAGCTTGGGAATAGAAGTAATTAATAATTTAATTGGGGTGGGAGAAAATTTACAAGATCATTTAGAGATGTATATTCAATATAAATCTAAAAAAAATGAAACATTACATTCTTTAGCAACAAATTTTATCTATCAAGCAATTGAAGGATCAAAATGGTTTTTATTTAAAAAAGGTAGGTTGGCAAACTCACACTTAGAGCTAGGAGGTTTTGTTAAATCTGATAAATCATATAATCATCCAAACTTACAATTTCATTTTTTTCCATACTTAGTTATTAATCATGGTTTGGAAAATCCTAATTTTGAAGCTTTTCAATTTCATGTTTGCCCAAATAGACCAAAAAGTAGGGGGTTTGTTAAAATTAAAACAAATAACTATAAAGATGATCCTAAAATACAATTTAATTATCTTAAGCATGAAGACGATTTAAAACAAATGAGAGATGGTGTAGGAATTGCTAAAAAAATTTTGTCTCAAAAATCACTACAAGAATATGTTGGCACAGAAATTAGGCCTGGGAATAATGTATCTAATCAATATGAGTTAGATGAAGTTATTAAAAATACATCTGAATCTGCGTATCATCCATCATGCACAAATAAAATGGGTGAGGACAAAACCTCAGTTGTAGACCAAAACCTAATGGTTCATGGAATTCAAAATTTAAGAGTTATTGATGCTTCTATAATGCCAGATATTGTTAGTGCTAATTTAAATGCAACAACAATTATGATTGCTGAAAAAGCATACGACCAAATAAAGAGTACCGTTAGTTAGAGAACTAAAATCTAATATAATTAGATAGTTTTTCTTCTAAGAGTCCAACCGTATCTTTCGCTGTAGTATGCTTCGATACCATCAGCAAGATTAAGGTCATAATTTGAGTCTATAGATCCTTCAAGAACCTTCTTCTCAATAGAACTCTGCTCTAGGCTTTCTTTTTGGTTATTAATATTTTCTGTTAATTTACTGTTCATATTTACAGATTTTACAAATACATAATAAAATAAAAAAAACTAGAGTTTTATTTAGTTTTAATGTAAAGAAAATTACTTTGAATTTATTATTTTTGTAAATTTTGTAAATGAATATTGAATCTGACATAAATTTTGGCCCAAGGTTAAAAAAACAAAGGATAAGCAAAGGTTTTTCACAAGCTGAATTATCAAAAACTATTGGAATATCTCCTAGTTATTTAAATTTAATTGAAAGTGGAAAAAGAAAAATACCACTTTCCTTACTAATTAAAGCAGCTGATAAATTAGATTTATCAATTAAAGACTTCTCATCAGAATCTAGCAAACGACTTCTTTCAGACGTAATGGATGTTTTAAGCAATGAAATTTTTGATGATTTAAAGATAACCAATCACGACACAAGTGACTTCATTGGTTCAAATCCAAATATAGCTAAAGCATTACTGGCAATAAATGATTCTTTTAAAAGCTTTAAAGAAGATATGCAAAATCGACTTGAAACGATGGATGTCAATGCAAATCAAATCGAAAAACCAACAAGACTACCTGTGGAAATCGTTTCAGATATTCTTCAAGAAAATAAAAATTACTTTCATGATTTAGAAATTAGTTCTGAAAATTTAAGAAAAGAAATAGGTCTTGAAACTGGACCTAACATTGGTTCTGGATCTAAATTATCACTTTATCTCAAAGAAAAACATGGAATTGAAGTTAAAATAGTAACCATAAACGAAGATGAAAAAATAGTTAAAAGATTTGATGAAAAATCCAAGATTTTTTATCTTTCTGAAATGTTAACTTATACATCAAGAAACTTTCATTTAGCATCACAAGTTGCTTATTTAGAGGCTAATGATGTTATCAATAAAGTTATTAAAGATAATAATGTTGAGTCAGAAGAAGTAGAGCCTTTGCTTAAACTATCTTTATTAAATTACTATGCTGCTGCTTTTATGATGCCTTATAACGATTTTTTAAAGAGTGCTAAATTACATAAATATGATGTGGAAATATTGATGCATCATTATGCCTGTAGTTTTGAACAAGTTACACATAGATTAACAAATCTTCAAAGACCTGGAAACGAAGGAGTGCCATTTCATTTTTTAAAAACAGATATTGCTGGAAATGTCTCAAAGCGATTTTCTTTATCTGGTATTCATATACCAAGACATGGAGGTTCTTGTCCTAGATGGAATGTTTATACTGCTTTTTTAAATCCTGGAAAAATTCATCCTCAAATATCTAAAATGCCAGATGGACGAGTATATTTTTGTATCGCAAGAGCTTTTGAGAAAGGAATTGAAAAACATGGGATGCCTAAAAGCTTTGTTTCGATTGGTTTAGGTTGTGATATGAAATACGCTAAAGATCTAATTTATTCTGAAGGAATTGATCTAAATAATAAAAAATTACAAATGCCAATTGGAGTTTCTTGTAGGATATGTCCTAGAGTGGAATGTCAGCAAAGAGCTTTTCCTCCAATTGATAAAGAACTTAAATTAGATATTAAATATAGAGGGACATCACCATACGTTACAATTTAGCTAAATTTTAACTAACATTTTACCTAAATTTTTACCATTCAGTAGATCTATAAATGCTTTTGGAGCATTTTCTATATTTTCATAAATTGTTTCTTTAAACTTTATTTTTCCTTCAGATAGCCAATTTCGCATATCAGTTTCAAAAGGCTCATTATCATTTTCATGATCAAAAATTAAAAAACCTTTTATAGTTAATCTTTTTACTAATACGTGAGCCATATTTTTTAGTCCAGCAGGTGCAGAAGTTGAATTCATTTGAGATATTCTTCCACAAATAATAATTCTTCCAAAATTTTTCATTCGAAAAATTGCAGACTCTAAAAAATCACCTCCAACATTATCAAAGTATAAGTCAAATCCTTCAGGACAAATTTCTTTTAAGTGCACAACAAGGTTATCAATTTTTTTATAATTAAATGCTACATCAACATTTAATTCATTTTTTAACCAATCAACTTTTTCATCTGATCCTGTACTAGCATATACTTTGCATCCTAAATTTTTTGCAATTTGACAAACTGTTGAACCAACACTTCCACCTGCTGAAGATACAAGAATACTTTGTCCTTTTTGTATATTCCCATGATTAAAAAGACCAATATATGCAGTTTGCCCTGTCATTCCTAACGGCCCTAGATAAGTTTGCAATGGAAGATTGGAATTTTTTATTTTTTTTAAATCACCACCTTTGCAAACGAAGTTATCTCTCATTCCAAAATTACTGAAAACAACATCTCCTTCTTTAAATTGTGAGTCTTTTGATTCTTGGACTGACCCAATTGCATAACCTTCCATTTCCTCGCCTAGTAAAAAGGGTGGTTTATAATTTTTACGTTCTGTCATTCTTGCTCTCATATACGGATCAACAGATATCCATGAATTAAGAACATGAATATTATTTGTTTCATCTAATTCTAAAGTTTTAGATTTAATTTCAAAATCTTCTTCTTTAGGTAACCCAGTTGGTATATAATTTTTTAAAGCTACATATTTTGAGATTATTGTCATAATTATAATTTATATTTTTTCTTTAATTCTAGCAAATCTATTAAGAAATTATCTCTTATGTTACTTAAATCTTTTATAGAATGATTCTTTGATTGTTTTTTTGTGCCTTTAATGATTTTTTCTTTAAGTTTTTTTGTTAGTTTTGGAGATTTGAGTTTAGTCCATGGAAGCTTCAATGCTGGTCCAAACTGATCTAGCATATGTTTCATACCCATTTCTCCTCCTGCTAAGTGAAATGTCAAAAAAGTTCCCATTAGAGCCCATCTCAAACCAGGACCATAAGTTATTGCTTCATCTAAATCTTTTGTTGAAGCATATCCATCATTTATAATATGTAAACCCTCTCTCCACAAAGCTTCTTGCAATCTATCAGATAAAAAGCCCGGTAATTCTTTTTCTACCAATAATGTTTTCATTTTAATTTTTTGATAAAATTTTTTTGCTTTATTAAGATATAAATTTGTAGTTTTTTTACCTTTTACAATTTCAACCAAAGGGAGAATATATACAGGGTTAAAGGGATGAGCTATGATTAATCTTTTTGGATTAATACATTTTGATTGTAAATCTGATGGAAGTAAACCAGATGAACTTGAAGCAATTATTGAATTTGAGGGTGAATATTCACTTATATTTTTTATAACATCTTTTTTTAAAGATAGTCGTTCAGGTACATTTTCCTGAATTAAATCTGCATTTTTCACTGCTTCCTCAATATTGTCTACGATTTCCAAATTTTTGAAATTGATTTTAGTATTATATAATTTTTTTATAATTAAGTTTGTTCTTGTTATTTCATCTTTTAGAAAATTTAATTGCTGAGAATTTTTATCAAATGCTTTGACTTTTATACCATAAGCGAGAAATCTAAGTATCCAGCCGGTACCAATTACACCAGTTCCAATGACAGCAATATTTTTCAAATTAAAAATGTTTTTTTAGTTTTAATTTCTCTCTTGTCTGTTGCGGGGATAAAATAGACGCTCCCATATCTTCAACAATGCATCTTGCCTTTTCAACCAACTGTGCATTTGATGCAAAAACTCCTTTTTTTAAATAAAGATTATCTTCCAGTCCTACACGAACATTTCCTCCCAAAATAACTGCTTGTGCAGCCATAGGCATTTGAGATCTTCCTATTCCAAATCCAGACCAAATACCTTCAGAAGGCATCATTTCAGCCATTGCTTTCATTGCGCTTGTTGTTGCTGGTGAGCCCCAGGGTATGCCAAGACATATTTGATAAAAAGGAGGGCCATCAATTAAACCTTCTTTATAAAGTTGGTTAGCAAACCATAAATGACCCATTTCAAAAGCTTCCATTTCCGGTTTTACTCCAAGCTCCTGCATTTTTTTTGCTGCAGCTCTTAGTTGTATCGGTGTATGAATAAATGTCATGTTTGAGTCACCAAAATTAAGTGATCCACAATCTAAAGTACAAATTTCAGGTAATAACTCTTCAACATGTTCTAATCTGCTTAATGCATCGATCATATCTGTATTTACCCCTACTGGATTTAAAGGATCTTTACCTGTTCCCACTTCAAAATCACCACCCATACCTGTAGTAAAATTTAAAACCATATCAGTTTCAGAAGAGCGAATTCTATCTGCCACTTCTTTATAATAATTTAAATTTCTAGAAGGTTTGCCATCAGGTTCTCTTACATGTACATGAGCTATTGCAGCACCTGCTTTGGCAGCTTCAATTGAAGCATCAGCAATTTGTTTTGGTGTTATAGGTAATTCAGGATGTTTACCTGCTGTATCTCCTGATCCAGTTACGGCACAAGAAATTATTACTTCATTATTCATTATTTTAAACTACTATATTTTTTGAATTAATAAAGAAAAACAATGAAGATATATTTAAATTCAGGAAGAGTTAAAAAGGAATGGACCGATTATAATGGTCATATGAATTTGGCATTTTATATTCATCTTTTTGATGCTGGATGGGAAGTTCTTTTACAAAAATTTAATATGGGGGAAACTTCTGCAAAAATAGAGAAGAAAACCACTTTTGCCGTCGAGTCACATACAACTTATGACAAAGAAGTGAAAGAGGGTGATGAAGTAGATATTAATTTGTTATTTCTTGATAGGGATAAAAAAAGATTAATTTATAAATTAGAAATGACACATAAGCTTGAAGGTTATAGAGCAGCAACAACAGAGGTTTGTTCTTTGTATGTTGATTTAAATGTTAGAAAAGTTTCTGAATTAGAATTAGAAAAGCAAAAAGATATAGATAAATTTATTCAAGAAAATAAAAATAATTTTGATCCAGGTAACCTTACACTAATCAATAAGCTAAAAAAATAACTATAAATTTCTATAAGGTGTTCTATTGAATATTCTTTGAACCATTGGAACAAATTCTTTTAAAGGAATTGTATCATAATTTGGATCAAATGATGCTTGATCCCATCTTTCACAAAAATCTATAGTGTCTTTAAAGAATTCATGACCTTTGAATTTATCTCTTAGATTTCTATCTTTTCCATAATAATGATTATAGTAGTAGGCTTGAAACAAACCGTGTTGTTCTACTATCCATCTTGTTTTTTCAGAAACAAAAGGTTTTAATACTGCAGCGGCAAGTTCTGAATGATTAAGAGGTGCAATTTCATCGCCTATATCATGCAATAAGGAAGCTACCACCATTTCTTCAGAGGCTTGTTCACGTAACGCTCTTGATGCAGTTTGAAGAGAGTGTTCTAATCTAGATACCTTATAGCCACCTAAAGAGTTGTCTAAACTTTCTAGCACTCTTACTATTCTATCAGCTGTACCTTCAATAAATTTATCTTCAAAATTAGCAAGAAGTTCATAATCCTCTTTATCACCATGTTTCATTTCAGTGAATTTTACTTCATCTTTAGACATGAAATAATTATACATATTTTTAAATTTTATGAAACTAATTCCTGAATGGTATGAACACCAATTTTGTTTGATTGCTTGGCCGTGTAATAAAGATCTTTATGGAAAAATTATTAATAAGGCCAGAGATGAAGTTGCAAATGTAATTAATGAAATTGCAAAAACTGAGCATGTTATTGTTTTGTCAAATAAAGAAGACATAAAAGAAATTCAAAATAAAACTGATCATAAAAATATAGATATTATAGAATGTAAATTAGATGATTCTTGGATACGAGATATTGCACCAATTTTTTATAACGAAGATGAAAAATTAAAATCAATTAGTTTTGAATTTAATGGTTATGGAAAGTATCCAGATTATTTAAATGATAATAAAATATCAAAATTTATTTCAAACTATTTAAATATCCCAACAAAAATTTCTGACTTAGTTATTGAAGGAGGAGCAATAACTTATGATGATAAAAAAAATTTATTTAGCACTAAAAATGTAATATTTAATAAAAATAGAAAACAAAAACATAATAGTGAATATATTATCAAAGAATTAAAGCTTTTGTTTGACTTAAATTATATTTTTTTATTTGAAAATGGACTAATGGAGGATGATACAGATGGTCATGTAGATAATTTATTATGCCCTATAGGAAAAAATAAATATTTAATTGCTTCAACTCACAAATTAGATCCCAATTATGAAATATTAGAAAAAAACAAAACTGATCTTATTAATTTTTTTAAAGATACTAATCAGGTATTTTATTTAATTGAAATTCCTTTACCTACAAGAAAAAAGATTAATAATAAGAATATTATTAGCTCATATATAAATTTCTATTTCAGTAAAAATAAAATTATCTTACCTAAATTCAATGTTAAGGAAGATAATGAGGTAAAATTAACTTTTGAAAAGTTATTCCCAAATCGAGAAATTATGATGTTGGAAACAGAAAATATAAATTATGGTGGTGGAAATATTCATTGTATAACAATGAATGTACCAAAAATATGAAAGTAAAAGTAGCAACATCACAATTTAAGGCACTTAAAGGAGACTTTGATGCTAATTTAAATAAAGCAATTAGTTTAGTTGAAAAAGCTTCAAATGAAAATGTTGATATTTTACTTCTGCAAGAATTATTTCAAGATTATTATTTTTGTTCAACAAAAAATGATCAATTTTTTGATCTTGCAATTGATTTTCCTTCCCATCCAATGTTTGAAAAATTATCTAATATTTGTAAAGATAAAAAGATTTCATTACCAATTAGTTTTTTTCAAAAAAAGGAAAATAAGTTTTTTAACTCTCTAGTTATGATTGATTCTTTCGGTAAATTAAGTGAAGTTTATAATAAATCTCACATCCCAGAAGGACCTGGATATAATGAGAAATATTATTTTGAAAAAGGCAACACAGGTTTTATGGTTTTTGACACTCCTCAAGCAAAAGTTGGCTGTGCAATTTGTTGGGATCAGTGGTTTCCTGAATGTGCAAGAATATTAACGTTGAAAGGTGCAGATTTAATTTTATATCCATCAGCAATTGGCTCTGAGCCACACATGCCTGAATTAAATTCAAAGGATCATTGGATTAATACAATGGTAGGACATGCTGCTGCAAATCAAATCCCTATAATAACCTCGAATAGAATAGGCAAGGAGGTCGAAGCTGATATTGAATTAAATTTTTATGGTAATTCTTTTATATTGGATCATCTTGGAAATGTAATAAATCGTATGAATGATAAGGATGAGGGAATAATAACTGCGACTTTAGATTTGTTAATTTCAAGAGAATATAGAAAATTATGGGGTAACTTTAGAGACAGAAGGCCTGATCTATATAAAAAAATTCTCGATTTTTAATTTATTTTATTTAATGTAATTTTTATTTAGGAGGGGAATAATGCTTAAGTATTTTATATCTCTATTAGTTTTAATTTCTTTTTCAGCTCAGGCTAAAGAAGAATTATTTATTTACAATTGGTCTGACTATATTGCTGAAGATACAATTGAAAATTTCGAAAATGAATTTGGCATTGATGTAACTTATGATGTTTTTGATTCAAATGAGGTTCTTGAAGCTAAACTTTTAGCTGGTGGGTCTGGCTATGATATTGTTGTGCCTTCAGGTTCTTTTTTAGAAAACCAAATCAAGGCTGGAGTATTCCAAAAACTTGATAAATCTAAGCTTTCAAATATTGGTAATTTAGATCCTGATGTTCTTGCAAAAATTGAAGCGCACGATCCAGGCGGTCAATACTCAATAAATTATATGTATGGTACTACAGGTATTGGCTATAATACTGATAAAGTTGATGAAAACGATATTACAAGTTGGAGTATTTTGTTTGATCCAGCTATTGCATCTAAGTATGAAGATTGTGGAATCGCAATGTTGGATGCCCCAACAGAGGTTATGGAAATTGCTTTGAAATATGTTGGAAAAGATCCTTATACCGAGGATGAGAAAGATTATGAGGTTGCTCTCGCAATGTTGCAAGAAATTAGACCTTACATAAGATATTTTGATTCTTCTCAATATATCGATGATTTAGCAAATGGAGAGATCTGTTTGACTATGGGATGGTCTGGTGATGTTTTCCTAGCTGCTGATGAAGCTGCAGATGGCGTAGAAGCTTGGTACTCAATTCCATCTGAAGGAACTGTAATATGGTTTGATATGATGGCTATTCCAGCTGATGCAAAAAATGTTGAGAATGCACACAAATTTATAAATTATATTTTAAGACCTCAAGTTGCTGCTGATATTACAAACTACGTTTGGTATTCAAATCCAAATAAAGCAGCCAATGAACTAGTTGATCCTGAAATTTTTGAAGATCCTGCTATTTATCCAGATGAAGCAACTTTAAGTATGCTTTTTGCTGATACTGCAGACTCTCCGAAAAAATCTAAATTATCAACTAAATATTTTAATAAGTTTAAAGCAAATTAAAAAATATACTTCATTTCAGCACTAATATATTAATATTAGTGCTGATTTAAGATGGATAATAATTTTCTTGTAATTGAAAATATTTCTAAATCCTTTGGAGATAACAAAGTTTTAGAAAATATTAATTTAAATATTTCAAAATCTGAATTTTTTGGTCTCCTAGGATCTTCGGGTTCAGGCAAAACTACCTTACTAAGAATACTAGGTGGATTTGAGAAGCCAGATACAGGACGTATAATCCTCGACGAAACAGACATAACAAACCTTGAGCCTTTTGATAGACCATTAAACTATATGTTCCAATCGTATGCTCTATTTCCTCACTTAAACGTATTTAATAATTTAGCTTTTGGAATAAAGGAAAACTTTACCCAAAAAGAAATTGAAATAAATGTAAGAAATATTGCTGAACTTTTATCCATTGAACATTTATTCAATAGAAGAATTAAGCAATTATCAGGTGGAGAGCAGCAACGAGTTGCCCTTGGAAGGTGCTTAATAAAAAAACCTAAGTTATTATTATTAGATGAGCCTCTTGCAGCACTAGATAAAAAACTAAGATCAAAAACACAATTAGAGTTAACAACACTCCAAAAGAAACTAAAAATTACATTTGTTTTCGTCACCCATGATCAGGAAGAGGCAATGTCCTTATCTGATAGAATGGCAATAATGAAGAATGGTCTTATTTTGGAATGTTCTAGCCCTGAAGAGATTTATGAAAATCCTAAAAGTCTTTATACTGCCAATTTTATAGGAATTGCAAATATAATTGAGATTTATAAGAAAGATGAAAATTTTTATTCTGATGATTTAGGTATAAATTTTAAATTAAACAAAGAATTAAAAAATACAAAAACTAATATTTTACTAAGACCAGAGAAAATAAAAATACAATCAATAAATAATTTGAAAACAAGTTCATTTAATTCCTTTAGTGGAGAAATTTTAGAAAAATCATATTTGGGAAGCTTTACACGTTATGAAATTAAAATTAAAAATATGATAATTTCAGTTTTAGATCAAAATTTTAACTCCAATTCAAATTATAATTTCCCAAAAGGAGAAAAAGTCATTTGTAGTTGGGAAAGTGAATCAATTAAGGTTTTAGAGGATTAATTGAAAAATAAATTATTTGAAAAATATTTTGTTTTTAGTCCTTATTTTTGGCTAGTTCTATTTTTTTTTATACCATTAGCTATAATTTTTAAAATATCAATTTCGGTATCAGAATGGGGAATGCCTCCTTATCAAAATATTTTTCTTTTTGATAATGGGTTTAAGATCAATACTACCTTTGAAAACTATGTTTATATATTTAGTGATTATTACTACATTGGATCTTTTGTAAACTCTTTGATTCTAGCTCTAATATCTACTTTTTTTTGTTTACTTATTGGGTTCCCATTAGCTTTTTATATTGCGACTTCAAATATCAGATTAAGGAATATCTTATTAGTTTTAGTAGTTATTCCATTTTGGTCATCATTTTTATTAAGAGTATATGCATGGAAAATAATTTTACAGAATAATGGAATTTTAAATGTAATACTTCTAAACCTAGGCATAACATCAGAGCCACTTCAATTATTATACAATCAATATGCTGTTATCATGGGAATTGTATACACTTATTTACCATTGATGATTTTACCACTTTATGGATACTTAAATAAATTTGATTTAAATTTAATTGAAGCATCAAAAGATTTAGGACTAAATCGTTTTAAAACCTTTTTTAAAGTTATACTTCCTTTGTCTGTTCCAGGAATTGTTGCTGGATCTTTATTAGTTTTTATACCTGTTGTTGGAGAATTTATTATACCTGAAATGTTAGGTGGTAGTGATAGATTGTATTATGGAAAAATATTATGGGAGGAATTCTTTGTTAATAGAAATTGGCCAGGTGCTAGTGCTTTAGCTTTTAGTGGAATTATTATTTTAGTTTTACCAATTGTTATTTTTCAAATACTTTATTCTCGTTGGAGTCAAAAAAATGAAATCTAGTTTAATCAAAAGTACAGTTATTTTTTTAGGTTTATTTTTTTTATATTTCCCAATTTTAGTTTTAATTTTTTACTCATTTAACGAAAATAAGAGAGTAATGGTTTGGAAAGGATTTTCTTTAAGGTGGTACAAAGAATTATTTAATAATGAACAAATAATTGAGGCATTTATTATTAGTATTAAAATTGCAGCTTTGTCTGCAACTTTTGCTACAATTTTAGGAGTTATGATTGGATATTCACTTGTAAGAATAAGAAAAATTCCTTTTAAATCATTTTATATTTTTCTTTCTTCAACACCTTTGGTTTTACCAGAATTAATTTTAGGTCTTTCAATGTTACTATTTTTTATAAGCTTAAATAATGTAATTGGATTTCCATCATCTAGAGGACAATTAACTATTTTTATATCGCACGTTACTTTTTGTATTGCATTTGTCGCAATTATTATTCAAGCAAGATTAACTGACTTTAACAAAAATATTGAGGAAGCTGCCATGGATCTAGGCTATAATTATACCAAAGTACTCTATAAGATAACTTTACCAATAATTTTGCCTTCTATTATTGCTGGTTGGTTATTAGCTTTTACAATTTCTTTAGATGATCTAGTTGTTGCGAGTTTTACTACTGGGCCTGGAGCTAACACATTGCCAATTGTAGTTTTTTCTAAAGTTAGATTAGGATTGAGTCCTGAAGTAAACGCATTATCAGCAATTTTAATGTTTGCTTTAATAATAATTGGTTTATTTTATTTTTATTTTAATAAAAAATTTAAACATTAAGTAATAAATATTCTCGCTCCCAAGAACTTATTACTGATAAATAAGCTTGATACTCGACTCTTCTTATTGCAGCAATCGACCTTACAAATTTTTCATTAAATATCGATTTTATATCTTCATCATTTTCAAAGAGAGTTAACGATTCATCCATATTTTTAGGTAGATTAGAATTTTTATCTTTAAATGCACTATCTTTAGTTTCTGGATTTGGTTTTAAATTGTTTTTCATTCCTAAATATCCTGAAGCTAAATTAGCTGCAAAAACTAGATATGGATTTGTATCAGATCCAGGAATTCTATTTTCAATACGCATATTCCTTTCCTCAATTGAAGGAATTCTAAATCCACAACTTCTATTACCTATTCCCCATTTAACATTTTTAGGAGCGCCCCAAGTTGCAAACAACCTTCTAAATGAATTTATATTTGGAGCGTATATTGGCATTAATAATGGAGTATATTTTTCCAAACCACCTAAATAGTTTTTCATTTTTTTTGAAATTTTAGATGATTGATTAAAAAAAATATTTTTATTTTTTTCATTATATATCGATTGATGTATGTGCATTGCGCTACCAGGTTGGTTCTCCATTGGTTTTGCCATAAATGTTGCATGAAGTTTGTGTTTCAAAGCCGACTGTCTTAGAGTTCGTTTAAATAAAAATACCTGGTCTGCTAGATCTAAAGGATCACCATGCTGAAAATTAATTTCCATCTGAGCTGAGCCAGATTCATGATTAATAGTATCAATTTCAATATTTTGAGCTTCACAATAATTATATACATCCTCAAAAAGATGATCAAATTCGTTCACAGCATCTATACCCAAGGCTTGCTTACCTGTTTCTTGTCTACCTGATTGACCCACTGGCACTTCAAGGGGGTAGTCTGAGTCAGCATTAGGTTTCACTAAATAAAATTCTAACTCTGGCGAAACAATTGGAGTTAATTTATCTTTTTTATAAAGTTTAAGAATATTTTTTAGAGCATTCCTACTAGAATTTATAACATCATCTCCGTTAAGATTTATTGCATCACAGATAATTTGTGCAGTAGGGTCGTCGTACCATGGCACTACTCTCATTGTATCAAAATCTGGTTTTAAAATTACATCAATATCAGTTGGATTGTAAACACTTCTTGGTAAAGCACCAGCCGAGTCCTCAGTTGCATAATCTCCTGATATCGTTTGAATAAAAGTTGACTGAGGTAATCTGTGACTTTCATCTTCAAGTCCTTTTAAAAATTTATTAGTTGGTAAAATTTTTCCCCTTGCTATACCTCCAAGATCTGGAACTAAACATTCAACTTCTGTAATAGAGTTTTCATGAAACCAATTTTGAAATTTTTCAATCATATTGAGACTGTTTGTTTACTAATTATTGTTAAACCATTAAAGATAAGTAAATGTTTACTACAAAAAAAAGGACCTTTAATCAACATGATAATGAAAAAGAGAGTTTTTATAAATTTTCAGCACCTAATTTTCCTAATCAAATTAAATTAAATGAGAATATTTCAACTGATGTATGTATTATTGGAGGTGGTTTAACAGGTATTTCTTCAGCATTAAATTTATCTAATCAAGGTTTATCAATAACGATTTTGGAAGCAAATAAAGTTGGATCTGGTGCTTCTGGTAGGAATGGCGGTCAACTAGGAATTGGAATGAGAAAAGATCAATTCTACTTAGAAAAAAAATTTGGTATTGAAAAAGCAAAATTTTTTTGGAAAATTGGATTAGATGCTGTTTCAAATGTAGTTAATTTAATTGAAAAATACAAAATTGATTGTGCGCTTAGACAAGGTGTTCTTCATGTAGGCAACACAAAAAAAGATTATAAATATTTTCAAGATGAAATTGAGCATATGCAGAAGAATTATAATTATAATAATTATGAATACTTTGACCACAATTCAATAAGAGATGAAGTTAATAGTGACAGATATTTTTCTGGAATGCTTTTAAAGGATTCTTATCATTTAAACCCATTAAAACTGACATATGGTTTAGCAGAACAGTGTTTAGCAAATGGTATAAATATATATGAAAATTCCCCGGCTGATAAAATTGTTGATAATCAAAAAGAAGTTATAATTCACTCTGGAAAAAATATTATTAAAGCAAAGAAAGTAATTATTGGTTGCAATGGTTATCTTGACAATCTTTTAGGATCAAAGAGAAATTATTTTATGCCTATAAATAATTATATTATTGCAACAGAACCTCTCGGAAAAGATCTGGCAAGTAAATTAATCAAAAGAAATTGTGGCGTAATAGATTCTAGATTTATGATTGATTATTATAGATTTTCAGAAGACTACAGACTTCTTTTTGGAGGACCTGAAACAATTACATCTCATTTTGTAAAAGATGCAAAGAGTTTTGTCTCTAAACGAATGTATAAAGTTTTTCCTGAATTAAAAAAATTTAAAATTGAATTTTCTTGGGGAGGTACCTTGGCAATATCAATTAATAGATTGCCTATTTTTGGAACTATAATGAATCAAAAGTTATATTATGCTCATGCTTACTCTGGGCATGGGTTAGCTATGAGTATTATGGGAGGAAAAATGGTAGCTGAAAAAATTTTAAATAAATCAAATAATTTTGATATGTTTGAGCAAATTAATCATTTTAAAATTCCAGGTGGCAACATGTTTAGAAGACCATTGTATTCTTCAGCCATTATTTATTATAGGTTAATGGATTATTTAAATAGATTGTAGTTACTTAATTGCTCTTCTTAATCTGTCATTTATAGTTTTGCCAAGACCTTTATCAGGTATTTCTACTACAGCAATTTTTTTGCATCTACTTTGATCTAATTTATGAAGATAATGATAAAAATTTTTTGCTGCTTCATTTAAATTTTTTTTATTACTCAAATTTAAATTAATTATTTTAGACTTTAATTTATTATTGCCAAAATTTAATAAACCTTCATTTTTTAATATTCTCTTAGCATTCATTCTTATTGGCTTTAAAGTTGAGTAATGTTTTTTTAAATTACCAGGAGAAATAGATGATTTCTTTTTAATTTTTACTTTTGCATATTTATTTAGCTCTTCAACAGTTATGCTGCCATATCTTAATACTTCAATTTCATTATTGGTATCAATTCTAACAACTGTGGACTCTAGTCCATGAGAAGACTGTTTATCTTTTAAAACAAATATTTTTTTTACTAGAATAGGATCGATATCCATAATATTGGTTACGGAAGTTCTTTCTGACAGATTAGCACTAGGGGCTGCAATAGGTAGGTCAAATAAAGTAATTAATTTTTTAGCCAACTTATTACCTGGAATTCTGCAGCCAACTAAAGTTGAGTTGTTAGAGACTAATTTTGATATTTTAGAATTTTTCTTTTTTTTTAATATTATTGTCAAAGGACCAGGCCAGAATTTTGAACCTAATTTTTTTTCAAATTTATTTAAAATAAAATATTTTTCTATTTGTTTAATACTTTTAAAGTGACAGATAATTGGATTACTTCGTGGTCTTTTTTTTACTTTAAAAATAGATTTTACAGCCTCATCATTTGTTGCATCTGCTCCAAGACCAAATACTGTTTCTGTGGGAAATATTACAAGTTCTCCACTGCTTAATAAATTTTTTGCAATATCTAACTTATTTTTTTTCATATTTTTTTATAAAATGTTTCCATCTATCTTTAAAATAGTTATTATCAATACTTGTATATGGGAAAAGTTATAGCATTTTCGAATCAAAAAGGTGGTTCAGGTAAATCGACTCTTTCAGCAAATTTATCAGTTTTGTGGAGCAATAGTGGTTACAAAGTAGCTGTTATAGATGCTGATGCACAAAAAAGTCTATCATATTGGCTTGAAGCAAGAAAATCTTATTATGGTGAAGATGATATTGGAATAACTCAATTAAATTTTGATATAAGGAATTTAATAGACGAAATTAAAGCCATAAAAAGAAAGTACGACTTTATAATAATTGATAGCCCTCCATCTATAACTTTTGAAACAATGCAGGTTGTAAAAGCTTCTGATAGGGTATTTGTTCCAGTACAACCAAGTCCAGTAGACTTAATGGCTACACTTCCTTTTTTAAAAATTGCAAAACAAGAAAGAAAAAATCCAATAATTATTCTTAATAGAGTGATGCCGAGAGCAAAATTAACTGACGCAATGATTTTGCGTTTAAGATATGCTGGTGCTAAAATTGCTCGCTCCCGACTGTCTAGCAAAGTATTATTTGCAGAAACATTCTCAGTTGGAAGGGGTGTAGTAGATATAAGTGTTACATCAGATGCTTCAAAAGAAATAATTAATGTTGGAAACGAAATTTTAAGAAATTTCTAACTTAATGTCTGATATTACAACTGTTATACTTGCTGCAGGCAATAGTACGAGATTTAAAGCAAGTAAATCAAAGCTTGTTTATCCATTATGCGGGTTACCAATTGTTTCACATATTTTTAATATTGCAAAAAAAATATCTGGTAAAAATATATTAGTTGTATCTAATGAAAAAAATAAAGAAGAATTAAAATTAATATTAAATACCTCTAATTTAGTCGTTCAAAAAAAACAAAAAGGAACTGCACATGCAATTGAGCAAGTTAAAAAATATGTTAAATCAAAAAATATTTTAATTTTATTTGGCGATACACCTTTAGTTGAAGTTAAAGATATAAGAAAACTAGTAAGTAAATTTAAAAAAAGTAAAGCGAAAGCTTCATTAATTGCATTTAATACTTCAGAGCCACATGG
>OZSS01000119.1_pt1 | contig 34023 bp, 33 predicted proteins | sample 1779911 | NCBI WGS metagenome assembly OZSS01 (sample SAMEA2603589, study PRJEB24840) | metagenome | biome: Water; feature: Photic zone; material: Seawater sample | place: Mediterranean Sea | collected 2013-11-12 | depth 10 m
AGCTCCAACAGAACTGATGGCAACACCAATCACAGTGAGACTCGAGAGGGGCCACGAGTACGTCGATGCGACAAATTTATCATTCAAAAGATCATGCCTCGGCACGCTCGAACCGCACAGCCAAATCACAGCGAGATTTATGAGACATGTGACCAAAATCGCACCCAGAGTTCCCATCGGAATATTCTTACCCGGTTCTCGAAGCGAACCCGATCGATTCACACCAGCCATGATACCCGTAAAGCCCGGAAACAGTATGGAGAGCAGAGTGAACACGTCTGGAGTTTTCCCAAGATCATCATCGTGTGTAAACTGCGGCATCAGTGCAATATTTTTGTCATCATTCGCAGCACTCATCGCGAGACCTACAAGAACCATGAGTACACTCACAATCACCGCACTCAAAAATATTAACGATGTTTGCAATTTCATGGTACACCGCATTGGTTGCAATCGGACTTGCGTCTTGTCTTTACGTATATGTTGGATCTCGACGTGTAACGAAAGACTGGGGTGATGCGATGTGTGGTCTGAAGCTTTCTCAAGCTCGAGATGCGATTCAAAGACTACCCCACGATTCCTTACTTGTTCATAGAAAAAATTGGAGACCTCAAATTTTAATTTTGTGCAAACCCCCTCCTCCATCGAACTCGACTTCGTTGCCAAAACGTTCTCGAGCACTCTTGGATTTTGCTTCCCAACTGAAACAGAGTCAAGGGCTTACGGTCGTGCGATCATTGATCGATGGTGATCCTTTGGATGAGAAAGTTGTCGAGGAAACAGTGAGAGTGAGTAAGCTTTTGAGAGATACTGCGCGACAAGTCAAACTCGTCGGATTCTTGCGTGCCACGATCCATCCCGGCGGGTTCTTGGAGGGCAGTGTCGAGACAATACAGGAAGCAGGTCTTGCTGCCTTGACACCAAACTCTGTACTTGCGTTGTGGCCTTCCTGGGCATCGAAAGCTGTGCTGAGAAGCGATGATGAGAATACGATATCGAAGATGAAATCCTTTGCAAGAGTACTTAAATCATCCATTGCATTGAAAAAAAGTTCCAAATAGCCTCAGAGGAAATGAAAATTGAAGAGCACAAAACTGTTTTCAAAAAAGCTATCGGGACGCCTTGTGATATATGTTTTTTAAATCCACAGCCTTCTTGGATGTTAAAGTCAGAGAAACTTATACACGACAATAAAACTAAGAAACTACACTTTTACAATACTTGGTTAGAAATTTTTGGCGTTCCTGTTATTTACACGCCGTATCTCCAAACACCAGAACCTGGTATAACGCGCGCGTCTGGCATCTTAGCACCAAGCTTTCTTAGTTCTGATTTGCTCGGTACAGGGGTGAGACAGCCTATTTTTTTTACACTAGGGAATAGTGCAGACTTCACTTTTTCCATGGTAAAGACATCTAAAATCAACCTCTTAATTGAGAGCCAATATAGAAAGTTATTTAATCTAGGAGAATTAACATTAGATTCGGCATTTTTGCCGTCAAGCTCAAAAGACTCAATAAAGGGCTTTTTAAAAATTAAAGGAAGCAGCAGATTAGAACATTCGACCTTCTTAAACATAGATACAACACTAATTAGTGATACTTCTTTCTTAGGCAAATATGGATACGATGAAAGAGATAGATTTTTAAATCTAATAAGTTATGAGAAGTTTTCCAACAACAAGTCCCTTCAAGCATCAATTTTATATCATACTTCTTTAAGAGATGTCAGTACTGTCGAGCCACTAGTTTTACCAGACATAAGGTACCGAAAACTCACAAAATTTGAAAAGTCCAGGCTTTTACTATTCGAAAAATACTCTTTAGTCGGAATATCCCGCAAAGAAAATAGCGGATATGCTCGATTTTCTGCTGACTTAGAGCTTAGTAAAAATTGGCAGACAGATACTGGGCTATTAATACGTGGAACTGGGAATATTCTAACAGCAGCGTATATTGAGAACAAAGTTAATGAGAAAAGTAACTTGTTGAAAGTTTATCCAATGGGTGCTTTAGAGTTCAAATACCCTCTTGTTAAGAATGAAGCACGAAAGTCTGAGGTATTTATACCTATTGCACAGCTTGTTTATTCTACTGACACATCGTCCTCTGTTGACCCAATTGATGAGGATAGTTCTACCACTGAGTTTGATAGTTCAACGCTTTTTAAGTTGCGAAAAATACCGGGTATTGATAGACAGGAAAGAGGTTTCAGGCTAAACACCGGATTGCAGTATTTTTATGACTATAAAAATAAATATAAGTACAGCGTAAGTCTTGGACAGGTATACAGAAATAAAAACTCAGAAGACTTTTTACAGTCATCAGGCCTTAATGGATATGAATCAGACATTCTGTTAACTGGGAATATAAGTTTCCAAAGAGATTTAGAAATAGCGAGCAAGCAAGTATATAGTAAGAACTTTTCATTAAAAAGGTCTGATACATCACTTAAAGTCACAAAAAATCTTTATCAAATTAATACTAGTTTGGTAAATTTAATTTCAGACCCCTCAGAAGGGACTAGTTCTGACCTAAAGGAATTAATACTTAATTTTAATTCCAGCTTTACAAAAAATTGGTCTGGAAAAATTGGATTAAGAAGAAATTTGGTTAATAATGAGAACATAAATGCCTCTGTAGGGCTAAACTTTAAAAACGAATGTATCGACATCGATATATCTTTATCAAGAAGGAATACAGCAACCAATCTTTTACCTAAAGACTCTAGGATTGACTTAGTAGTAAATTTCGGAAACATTGGTTCAAGATACGGTAGCTCAAAAACATCAAAGTGTATTATAGAATGAATGTGTTTATCAGTCATATAGACAGAAAAATCTACACCATTATGGTCTTCTTACTATTGATACCGTTCGCCGGTTTATGCAAGTCAGATTTTAAAGTTGCCTATCAGATAGATGATCAAGTCATCAGCAATTATGACATAGATCAAGCTAAAAAATTGCATAGCTTAATGACTGGCTCAAGCATTAAGCGAGTTGAAATTGAAAAAATTGTTATAAACAGCAAAATAAAAGAAATTTATGGGAATAGATTACAAATAAGTGTTTCTAACGCCGAGTTAGATAATCAGCTTAATGGATTTTTGCAATCAAATAAAATGAAAATAAGTAGCCTAAAATCTCTATTGAATTCAAAGGGCATAAATATAGAAACATTTTATAGTTATTTAACAGAAAACATTAGATGGCAAAAAGTGCTAGAAAATCGATTTGGATATAAAATCAATAATCTTATAATCAAAGACGCCATACCTTTAGCTCCCACTCCTCAGAAAATAGAAAAAGAGTATGAATTTTCTGAAATATTTATTTCTTATAATAAATGGGACCCTCAACAGGCAAAACTTCTTGCGGGTCGATTAGCAGTAGAACTGAAAGCTGGTGCAAATTTTGAGAATGCTGTGGAAAAATTTTCTTCATCAAAGTCAAAAATTAATAAAGGTAAAGTCGGCCCAATAAAAAAGAGTGCACTACCCGAAAGTTTCAGAAACACTTTAGACAAACTAAAAAAAAATGAGGTTTCGAGCTCCTTTGAAGTAGACGGAGGATTGGTTCTTTTAAAACTTGAACGGACTCGATCATATAGAAATGCAAAAAAACCGAAATTGATGGTAACTTTCGCTGTTTCAAGCGCTTCCTCAGATAAAGATATTGCGTGTTCTGAGAAGAAAAAAACTAAGGGGCCTATCTTGTTATCTAAGGTGGAAAAAAGTATTAGGGATACTCTCGTTAAATTAATGCCAGGAGAAAGCTATAAGTTGTCAGATAGTAATGGATTAATGCGCCTAGTAACTCTCTGCGAGAGTTTTATTGATGAAAAAAAGAATGCTAGTTTAAATTTCGAGAGTTTAAAAAGAAATGAAGAGGCTCTTCGTTTGAGTAATGCGTTAGTGCTTGAATTGAGAAGAAATACAACCGTCGTTAAAAAGTGACAAAAAATACTATAATTTTAACCATGGGTGACCCTGCCGGAGTTGGACCTGAAGTGCTTTTGAAAAGCTATAAAAAAGCTAAAGAAACACAAAACTTGGTTGCTATCAGTGATTTTTCTAAAATTCAATATTTAGCTAAGAGACACGATGTGCCTCTTAAAAAAATTAATTATGTTGATGAGGCAAGCGATTTTAAAGACCATCTTAATATTCTTCACCTAACTTACAACTCAGACTTTTCGCCAGGTAAATATGATATTAAAAACTCGGATTCAATAATTGCATCGATACAAATTGCTACTGAGCTTTGTTTAAATAAAAAAGTTGGTGCAATGGTTACTGGACCAATAAACAAATCAATTTTAAGAAATAATAAGGCTTTTAAACATTTTACTGGTCATACTGACTATATTGAACATCTTTGTGGATGCAAAAAGGGTATTGCAACAATGATGATGAGCAACCCTTATTTAAAGATTATTCCGCTGACGATACATGAGCCTTTGAACAAGGTGCCATTAAAAATAAAAAAAGCTATTATTGAAAAAAAAATCTTACTTATAATATCCGAGGTAAAAAAGTATTTCCAAAATATACCTAAAATAGCTGTTTTGGGCCTTAACCCACATGCTGGCGAAGATGGTCAAATTGGCTATGAAGAAAAATCAGATATATTGCCCGCTATATTAAATTTCAAGAGTAATGAAGATTGTGTTGTCAACGGGCCTTTCCCAGCAGATGGATTTTTTGGATCTAAGGACTATAGAAATTATGATATAACGCTTGCAATGTACCATGATCAAGCTCTGATCCCATTAAAATTACTAGCATTTTCTGAGACTATAAATGTAACATTGGGATTACCGATTATAAGAACAAGCCCTGGACATGGAACAGGTATAAACATTGCAAAGCACTTTCAGGCAGATTGTAATTCTTTTTACAAAGCAATTCTGTTTGCAGGCAAGATGATGACAAAAATAAAGAACTAAAGTCTTTTTAAAGATTCTGATGCAAAAAATTAACCCTAAAAAGAAATTTGGCCAAAATTTTTTGACTGATAGATCAATAGTAGAAAAAATAATCCTTAGTGCAGGTGATATCGAAAACAAAAATATAATTGAAATCGGTGGGGGATCTGGAAATTTAACAAAGCACCTTCTCAAGGCTAAACCAAAAAAGCTCTTAGTAATAGAAATAGATAAAGATTATAATAATATTTTAAATAAGGTTTTAGAGAATAGCAGTATCGAAACAAAGCTGATTTCCGATGATGTTCTGAATACTAATATTTATAGTTATTTCTCAGAACCACCAGTAATATTTGGTAATTTACCTTACAATATTTCAACGAAAATTCTCGTAAGGTTATTAACAGAAAAAAATGGTGCGCCCAAATGGGATAAGCTCTTACTAATGTTTCAGCTCGAAGTGGCAAACCGAATTGTAGCAAAACCAAACACAAAACAGTACGGGCGACTGTCTTTGTTAGCCCAGTTTTACTCTTTGCCATCTTTAAAATTCCAGATTTCTAAAGACTCCTTCTTTCCGGAGCCAAAAGTGGAAAGCGCACTGGTGAAATTCCAAAAAAATTGTAATAACTATGCCAAATACAACCGGGAACTATTCCATGATATTATTAAAAGAAGCTTCCAAAATCGTAGAAAGATGCTTAAAAATACTCTGAAAAATAATTATGGTGACATTTTTGAGTTGATGAAATTGTGCGGAATAGATGAAAACAGTCGCCCTGAAAATATTACACTCAAACAATTCTGTGAACTAACTAGAGCTATTGAGAAAACAAGAGAGTAGGCTAATAAGCTTTCTTACGCTCTTTCAATGTTCTGCTCTAAAGAAATATCTTCTTTTTGTTCTTTTAAAGAATCTACATTCGATAATTCCTTGTTTGCAACATTTTCAGATTGTGTTTTTTCCTTTATAGAACTACTTTCGATGTTTTCTTGAGCTACAGCTTTTTCTGCTATCTCTTTCTGGGCTTCTAGCAGAAGTCTTGCATAATGTTCGGAGTGTTGCTGAAAATTTTCCGCAGAAACTCTATCTCCTGAAAGCTGAGAGTCGTGCGCAAGAGATTGATACTTATCAATAATTTGCTGGGGGGTGCCTCTAACTTTACCTTCAGGACCTGAACTGTCGAATACTCGATTTATAACATTTCCTGGATTAGGCCTTCGACCATTATTTCTATTTTTATTGCGTGATTTTCCTGAAGGTCTCATAAATAAATAAACTGCGTTTTAAAGTGATATAGGTATCATAGAACTCAAAAAGTTCTAGAAACAAAAATATAGACTATTTACACAAGAATACAAGCTTGCAACTGCTCCTAATGCTGATTTTCTTCCATCTAGTCTTTATGTGTTATTTTTAACACACACCACCCGTGGGATGCAATTCAAATCTCTATGAAAATCAAAGTTACTGAAATTAAATTTTAATAATTCTTGCCTCAATAGAGTATGCTGCCCCTCACCAAACTCTATTACAAAAGTCCCATTCTTTTTCAGCCGCTTACCGACATCCCTTAGAAACAATTTGATTGTATCTATCCCAGACATACCTCCGTATAGAGCTTCATGCGGCTCATAAAGAATAATTTCTTTTTGTAAAATTAAAAAATTTTTCTTTTCTATGTAAGGAAGATTCGTCACAATTAAATCAAATTTTTCTTTAATTTTCTCAAATAGATTTGAATGAAAAAACTCGTAAGTAAATCCTAGATTATCAGCATTTTTCTTTGCTACATTTAAAGCTTTATCCGACATATCCGAAAGGAACAGCCTTATCTCTGGGTTTTCATGATATAGCGATAATCCTATACAGCCACTTCCACAGCCTAGATCCAGTACTTTCATGCCGCTAAAGAGACTGTCTTTAGTGATTTCTACAATCAATTCACTTTCTGGCCTTGGATCCAATACAGTTTCTTCAATATAAAATTCATTCTTCCAAAAAGACCTGGATTTTATTATGTGCGATACTGGTTCACCAGCCGCTCTGCGATTCACCATATTTAAAAAAAGGGTGTCATTTTTGTCTAAATCTTCATGGTTTTGAGGTTCATAAACATGATCAAGGGGCACATTATACGCTTTTGCAAACATAAACTTAATGGATTCCTTAAAATCCTCACATCCCGCTTCTTGCAATTTTCTTTTTTGCGAGAGGAAAAGGTTTTGTTTACTTCTCATTATTTGTTTCATATGCCGTAATTGCTTCTAACCTCTCCGCAGCAATTAATCCATTAATTATTTCCTCAAGATCCCCATTAAGCACTTCTTCTAACTTGTACAGTGTTAGATTTATTCTGTGATCCGTTACTCTCCCTTGAGGAAAATTATAGGTTCTTATTCGCTCCGATCTATCGCCAGAACCAATCTGGGACTTTCTTTCTGAAGCAATGGCGTTGGATTGATTCTTAATATTCAAATCATATAACCTCGTTCTAAGAACCTCCATTGCTCTAGCTCTATTTTGATGTTGAGATTTTTCAGAACTTGTAACAACAATTCCAGTTGGAAGATGGGTAATCCTAACGGCTGAGTCTGTTGTATTAACATGTTGTCCCCCTGCTCCTGAAGCTCGCATTGTATCAATACGTATTTCGTTTGGTAAGATTTCTATATCTATCTCTTTAGCTTCTGGTAAAACTGCAACGGTTGCTGCTGATGTATGAATTCTTCCACTACTTTCAGTTGCAGGAACCCTTTGGACCCTATGCACTCCACTCTCAAACTTCAATTTGGAAAAGATTCTGTCACCTCTAAGATGGAAAACCACTTCTTTTAAACCACCTAAATCAGTCTTTGATTCTTCAATTATATCTATCTTCCATTTATTTCGCTCTGAAAAGCGCTCATACATTTTAAATAGATCCAATGCGAACAACGATGCCTCATCTCCACCGGTTCCAGCTCTGATTTCAATAATTACAGACCTTTCATCATTTAAGTCTTTTGGTATTAGCCAAAGTTTGAGATTCTGTTCAATCTCGTCTTTTTTCACATTCAACTTCAACAGTTCACTTTCAGCTAACTCTACAAATTCTTGATCTTTTAACAAAAGTGAGGTTTCTTTTATTTCCTCTACAATTGAGAAAAATTGGAGAATAATTTCTCTAACATCTTTTAATTCTGAATATTCCTTAGAATATTCTTCCAATTTGTTTCTATCTAAATGCCCTTGCATTTCTTTTTCTAGAAACTCAAACCTATGGATAATTTTCTTAAGTTTTTCTTCAAACATAAAATGACTACTGTCTTTCAGAAAGGTCTTTGGCTCTCTCCTCAACAAGACTAACAATATGATCAATCATCTTTTCATTATCTATTTTATGATCCGTTTTTCCTAAAGTGTAAATCATTCCGCTTCCTGCACCACCTCCAGTAAAACCAATATCTGTCATTAATGCTTCCCCAGGACCATTAACAACACAACCAATTATAGAAAGAGAAATGGGCGTCTTTATATGCTCTAGCTTTTTCTCTAGTATACCAACCGTTTTAATTACATCGAAGCCTTGCCTTGCACATGAGGGACATGAAATGATCTGAACACCCCTGTGCCTAAGGTTCAATGATTTCAAAATTTCATACCCCGCTTTGACTTCTTCAACAGGGTCTGCAGACAAAGAAATCCTGACAGTATCTCCTAATCCTGCCCATAGTAAGTTTCCCAGCCCTATCGAAGATTTGACCGTTCCAGAAAAAAGTGATCCAGCTTCTGTTATTCCAATATGGAATGGAGCATCTGTTATCGCAGCAAGATCCGAATAAGCTGCGACTGCTAGAAAGACATCCGACGCCTTAACAGATATTTTAAATTCAAAAAAATCGTTATCTTCTAAGATCCCAATATTTCTTTTTGCACTTTCTAATAATGCCTCTGGACAAGGCTCTCTATATTTTTCTAAGAGATCTTTCTCAATGCTTCCAGCATTAATTCCTATTCTTATTGAGCATCCATAATCTTTAGCGGCTTTAATTACCTCTTTAACTTTTTCATTACTACCGATGTTTCCAGGATTAATGCGCAAACAGGCAGCTCCGGCTGCAGCTGACTCAATCGCTCTCTTATAATGAAAATGTATATCAGCAACTATCGGCACTGGGCTCATCTTGCATATTTCTTCCAGTGCCTTCGTGCTGTCAGGATCGGGGCATGATACTCTTACTATCTCTGCCCCAGCTTCTGCACAATTATTGATCTGAGCAATGGTCTTATTCGCGTCTGCCGTAATTGTGTTGGTCATAGTCTGAACCGATATAGGGTTATCTCCACCTATTTTTACTTTACCAACGCTTATTTCCCTTGATTTTCTTCTCGAAATTTGACGCCATGGTCTAATGCTATCGAGTGACACGCTTAATACCCCACATGTAATAACTAAAACAAAAAAGCACTAAAAAGACCTTCTATTATTCAAAAGACTATTCAAGTAACTGTCTTTCAGGTCATTTATCTTCAATGACTTAAATATATTTTGCGCATCTATTTTAAAGTTTTTTATCACTTTTCTGCTATCCGAAACCGGACCATAGGTCACACCGTTAAGTAAAAAAAACAAATCCTTAGCGTTGCCAGCTCTCAAAGTTCCATCAAACCAATTATCCTTAATTTCAAGCACCTCGCCTGCTTTGAGAATTTTCTCAAAAACAACCGAACTACCTTTATCATTAATACGTATCCAGGATGGGTTTGTTGCAAAGATATTGATAGAGGTTCTAACTTTATCAACAGCTATATTATCTTTTTCTTGTTGGCTTAGCAAAGATTTATCAACAGTGACTGAACCATAATTTTCTTCAGAATTAAAATTCTCTAGCGTGTTAGAGACAGATAACCCTGATGCAATAGATAGATGAAATTCTGGCGCAAGTCCAGGGTCAATATTTTGAGTAAACACATCGCCTGACTGTCTCTTTGATACATTTGAATTTAGTGAAGGTTCAGACAGTTTTGTAGAGTTAAGGCCTAAAACTCCAATATCTTCGAGCTTTAAATTTACTATTGGACCATCTCTAAATGACACCTGTGGAGATTCTAATGTTATATTTTCAGACACTTCATCACTAATGGGCCTTAATTCACTACCTTTCAATTGATAACTTTTTATCTTTTTTTCACCTATGATTTCTGAAGAGCGCAAATTCATCTCGCTCATTATAATTGGCAAGCTATCGGCTGGAACAATTTTTAACTTTTGAATATCAATTAGTACTTTCCACGCCCCAAAACCTATTCCGAAAAGTATTAAAAACACTACCAAAAAAGGTCCTAGAAATAAGTACCCTTTGCTAAAAATAGGCTTATCTATCTCCTGGAAACCCACGTAAGATGGCTTCCAATCTAGTTGCGTCTGAATGTTATAGTCCTTTAGACCCTTATTTTTTTTTGGTTCAATAACATCTATTTTTTTTGAACTGGCGTGTGAAGAAAAATGAGACTCTGCGCAAAACCTTTCATATATTTCCTCTGGATTTAGATTTAAGTACCTTGCGTAGGACCTTACATATCCTGCAACAAACCCTTTATTTGGAAATGCATCTAAGTCACAATTTTCTATAGCTGATATGTACGCCGCTTTAATCTTTAGATCTTTTTGCACTTGGAGAAGAGACTTGCCAAACGTCGCTCTTTCACCCCTTAGTTCTTCACCAAGACGCAACGTGTAAGAGTCAAACCCATTGACTTTAAATCCAAAGTTTCCGTCAGCCATATTTCCCTATTTGGAATACAAAATGTTTATTCTTTTAAGCGCGCTCAAAAATTTAATTTTAATCCAATTAAAAAACTGTGGATAAATTCAAATTCTTTATCAATATCAATTATTTCCTAAGTTTTTTAAAAAAACAACAAAAATATTTTTATAATGAGTACTGCGACTTAAAAGTGGTCATCGATACATGCTCTTTTGTATCTGCTTGATAAGATTGTAAAAATTTTTCGGAATTTCTTCCTTTCCAAATAACCAATTATAAATTACATAATCGTCGTTTGATAATAGCTGCTCGTACAAATCGAGTTCAGTCACTTCAAGCTTGCTCACATTATTATTTGAAAATTTTCCAAGAATTAAGTCTAATTCCTTGGTTCCTCGTCTCCAGCTCCTTATTAATAACCTTTTTCGAACGGTATCTAATTCCATAACTCGAAAATAATTTATTTTTTACCTATTACAAATAAAGATTTTAGTTTAATTAAAAATATATGCGTTTTTCTAGCAACATTGAAGAAGTCAGTATGTCAAAAACGGCTGAGATAGCCGATTTGGCCCTTTGTCTTAAAGAAAAAGGACACAAAGTAATCAATATGGCTTCCGGAGAGCTCTCATATAAGCCAGACCCTGCAATTAGGAAAGAAGCATGTAGAGTTATAAATAATGGAGAAACTCTTTATACGCAAATAGCAGGGCTCAATGAGTTAAGAGAGAGTATTAGCGAAAAACTAAAAAAGGATCTAAATGTTGAGTATAAGTCTGATGAAATAATTGTCTCTAACGGAGGGAAGCAAGTTATTTTTAACGCCTTGCAAAGTACCATAAACCAGGGTGATGAAGTTATTATTATTTCACCATATTGGGTGTCATATCCAGAGATAGTTAAATTATGTGGAGGAAAACCAAAAGTTCTACACTCAAAAAGATCGGAAAACTTTTCAATAAATACTGAAGAGCTAGAGGAGCTAATTACATCAAAAACCAAATGGCTTATATTAAACTCACCAAACAACCCAACAGGTGTTGTTTACTCCACTAAAAATTTAGAGAAAATAGTTCGAGTATTGAATAAACATCCAAACGTTTGGATTCTTTCAGATGATATTTATGAAAAATTAAACTTTTTCGCAAGTAAACACATCAACCTTATTAATATTGACGCAAACCTCAAAAGAAGATCACTTATAGTTAATGGATTTTCAAAGGGCTATTGCATGACAGGGTGGAGGCTCGGATATGGGGCTGGTCCTAAAATACTTATAGACGTAATGAAAAAAATACAATCTCAATCCACATCAGCAGCAAATACTATTGCTCAAAATGCAGCGATTAAGGCATTGGAATTGAATGACGGTTATTTTGAAGATATTAAAACCTCTCTTTTAAAAAGAAGAGAGATTGTAACTTCAGCTTTATCAGGTTTGAAGGGATTTAGTTTCACTTTCAGCAAAGGCGCATTTTATCTTTTCCCTTCGATAAAAAGTTTTCTTGGTAAGCGGCTAAAAGATAGGGATATAATATCAAATGATACCAGCTTTTGCCTCCAATTATTATCATCGGAATATGTTGCTACAGTGCCAGGTTCAAGCTTTGGAAGCAAGGACAGTATAAGGATAAGCTATGCCTTAAGTGAAAAAGATTTACGAGTTGGATGCAAAAGGATAAAAGATTTTTGTGAAAAACTAATTTGATCTTGGTCTTTCAACCAGATATTTTAATTTAAGATAACCGAGTTAAATATGCACGATATAAAACTTATAAGGAAAAATCCTGAAATATTTGATTTAGCTTTAGAGAAAAGGGGTGAAGGCTCGAAAAGTTTAAAAATTATTGCATTAGATACCCAAAGAAGGCAAACAATCGAAAAATTAGAACATTTTCTTTCTGAAAGGAAAAAGTTGTCCAAAAAAATTGGTATTTCTTCAACCAATAACCAGATAGTGGCAATTGAAATTCGTGACGAGATAAAGAAAATTAAAACTGAGATAAGTAAATTAGAGGCAGCACTTCGAGTAGTCGAAAAAGATTTACAGGATTTACTTTTAAATATTCCTAATATTCTTAGCGATGAAGTGCCATCCGGCAAAAGCGAAAAAGATAACGTCGAGGTTTATAGGTGGGGAGAAGTAAAATCTTTTCCTTTCAAACCCAAAGAACACTTTGAAGTCGATGCTGCAAAAGTTGATATAAATTTTGAAACTGCAGCAATGGTTACGGGGTCACGGTTCGCATTTCTCTCTAGATCTGTAGCTTTATTGCATAGAGCATTAACACAATATATGCTGAACACCCATGTAATAGAGAATGAGTTAACAGAATTCTGGGTGCCAGTTTTGGTCAACGAGCAATCAATGGTTGGAACTGGTCAGCTACCTAAGTTCAAAGAAGATAGTTATAAGACAAACGATGACCTTTGGCTTATTCCCACCGCTGAGGTTCCTCTGACAAATATTGGGAAAAATAAAATTTACAGAAAAGAGGAATTGCCCATCAGAATGACTGCTTCCACGCAGTGTTTTCGGTTGGAGGCCGGTAGTGCCGGGAAAGATACCACGGGCATGATTAGACAGCATCAATTCGAGAAAGTTGAAATGGTTACATTTTGCAAACCAGAATCAGAAAACTTTGAACTAGAGAGAATGACAGAGTGTGCTGAAAAAATCTTAAAGAATCTATCGATCCCTTTTAGAAAAATTCTTTTGTGTTCCGGAGACACTGGTTTTGGATCAAAAAAAACGTATGACCTAGAGGTGTGGTTGCCAGGACAAAATAGATTTCGTGAAATTTCAAGCTGCTCAATATGTGGAGACTTCCAATCCAGAAGGATTAACATTAGATATAAAAATGACCAAGGCTCGAAACCTAACTTTGTTTCTACTCTAAATGGATCAGGTCTAGCTGTTGGACGATGTTTGATAGCAATTATTGAGAATAATCAATTAGAGGATGGCTCCGTAATAATTCCAGAAGTATTGAGACCATACATGTTCAACTATCAAAAAATTGATAGAAAAGGAGCCCTAACCTAACATGCGCATCTTGATAACTAATGACGACGGCTTTGATGCTGATGGTATAAAGTCTTTGAAAAAAATTGCCCTTTGCATGTCAACAGAAGATAACATTTTTGTTGTCGCGCCTACTCAAAATCAATCAGCGAAAAGTAGATCTGTTTCATATAAAACAGCTTTTGATATTATAAAAAAAAATAGTAACGAATATTCTGTAGGGGGAACTCCTACTGACTGCATAATATTTGCTTTTGAACATCTAATGAAGAAGAAGAAGCCTGATATTATTTTATCAGGTATAAATTGGGGGTATAATTTATCAGAGGACGTGTTTTATTCAGGAACCGTAGCTGCCGCTTTAGAGGGAACAGATAGAGGCACACTATCAATAGCATTGAGCCAAGCTTATAGTAGTACTAAAAGAAACCTAAACCCTTACCTTTTTGCTGAAAGTTGTGGATCACAATTATGTTTGTCCCTTTATGAAAACTTCTCGAAGGATCGCGAGAAAACAGCATTCAATGTGAATTTTCCTACCAACCCCCAGGTAAAATATCCTGACTGTATAAAAATTGCGCCGATTGGACAAAGAGATACATCAAATTTTGGGATTGATATTTTTTTTAAATCTCAGAACCTTTATACAGCTGAGATTGACACTATAGCTAAAAATTCATCTTCTCACCCCGATGATGATTATATAAATTGCTCAAATGGATATCTAACAGTATCTCCAGTTTCTATGCGCACTCAAAGAGATAAAATTTTTGAAAAGCTAAAAAAGGTAAGATTTTGACATGAACGAGTCAAAGGCCCTTCTTATGCTAAAATTGAGACAAAATGGAGTTTCCAATCCCGAAGTCTTAAAGTCCATTGAGACTATAGATAGATCTTCTTTTATCTCAAAAAGTTTTTTAAATCGATCATTGGAAGATATCCCTCTTCCTATTGAGTGTGGGCAGACTATCAGTCAACCTTCCCTAGTAGCCTTCATGATACAACAATTAGAAATACCATACCGAAGTAAGGTTTTAGAAATAGGTACTGGCTCCGGCTATCAAACGGCAATACTTTCAAGACTATCGTCAAGAGTCTATTCAATTGAAAGGTATAAAAGGCTAGTAGACATGGCTAAGATTAGACTTGCAAACCTAAATATATCAAATGTGATAATACTTTTGATGGACGGTTTCTTTGGCTATTCTCTTCAAGCACCTTTCGACAGAATTATTCTAACTGCGGCTGTTGAAGAAATCCCAAATTTACTTATAAGTCAACTGAAAGTTGGGGGTATTATGATTATTCCCGTAGGCTTGTCAAACCAGAAACAATCACTTTTGAAAGTGATTAAAACTGAAAAAGGCTTGGACATTAAAGAGCTAATGAGTGTAAGGTTTGTGCAAATGAAAGAAGGGTTAGTTAAAACTTAAAATCTGGGTTCAATTTTTTATGAAAAAGAAGACAGTAATAACTTCACTTTTTGTTTTACCAATTTTAGTGAATTGCCAAAACATAGAGAACACACAGACTGCAAATTTCGAGATTGAGAGCATGTCTTTTGATCAAAATAAACAGCCCGATATCAGAGGTATTGTTACTTATAATAAATATCAAGTTGTGATAGCAAATGGTAATGAAACGGTTGGAGAGATCGCAAAAAGGTTAGGCCTGGATCCAAGAAAATTTTCGTTGTTCAATGGTTTAGTAGGCTCATATAGACCTAGACAAGGCGAATTGTTAGCATTAAATAAAAATTTGGATCAAATAAAAGAAATAAATTCGAATGTTTGGTCCCAAAAAAATGCAAAGAACGTACTAGAACAGGTAAAGGAAAAAAAAAGGACCTCCGCTACAAAAAAGGACTTAGCTAATCACAAAGTCGAAGCAGGAGAGACGATATATTCAATAGCTCGCTTATACAATGTTTCGGTGACTTCTTTGGCTAAATTAAATAGCCTCGATGCAGAGTTCACTATTTATGTAGGACAACTTCTTCTTGTTCCAATCTCACAAAAAAAAATGAACCTTTCGAAGAAAGATATAAAGCCTGCCCGTAAAACCACAATTCCAAATAAAAATAATTCACAAAATCTGTCAAATAATGAAGAGATTAGCAATCCAAAAACTCAATTTTTAAGACCTGTAAAGGGAAAAATAATAAACAAATATAACCCAAATAGTGACAAACGAAAAAACCAAGGAATTGATTTCCAAGTATTGCCAGGGTCTCACGTTTATGCAGTTTCTGACGGTAGAGTCGCTTTAGTTACAGATAATACTGAAAACTTTGGAAAAATTGTTTTGATTAGACATGAAAACAACTTGATCAGTATTTATGGAAGAGTCGCAGAAGTTTTAGTGAAAAAAAATGAACCAGTAAAGAAAGGTCAAAAAATAGGCTCAATGGTAGGAAGAACAAAAGACGGTCAAAACTTTACTATACTTCACTTTGAAATTAGAAAGGGAACCAAAAGCGTAAATCCAGAAACTTACTTTAACGAAAAATAATATCATTTGTACCTACCTAATAACGAAACAATGAATTGTTTGGCGACACGACCAGATCTACTGCCCCTTTGTATCTGCCATTCTAATGCCTTTTTATTCAGTTCCTTCATGGGCATTCTTATTCTAAATGCCTTAGCATAGGATCTTACTATTTCTAGGTACAAGTTTTGATCGCACTCATAAAAACCTATCGATATGCCAAATCTGTCTGAAATAGATAAGCGTTCATCTAGCTCTTCTTCCCACCTTATGAAATCATCTGCTCCTCCTGTTTTTCTACTCAATAAATGCCTTCTGTTTGATGTAGCATATACCAAAACGTTCTGCATTCCACCGATCAGTCCACCATCTAAAACAGACTTAAGTGATTTATAACTTGTTTCGTTATCATCAAATGAAATATCATCAAAAAAAATAATAAACTTTTTGTTTATCTTTTTAATTAATTTAAGCAATTGGCCTATCTGCCCTATATCATCTCTAGCCACTTCAATAATCTTTAAACTCTTACTCTTCGAATTGGCGACTTTGACAACAGATTTTACAAGAGTTGATTTACCCATTCCTCTGGCCCCCCAAACCAGGACATTGTTAGCTAACTTCCCCTCGATGAATGCTTCAGTATTAAGTCTTACTTGGTCAATTTCCTCATCCATCCCCTTCAACAAAGATATGTCTACAGTTGATATGTCGTTGACCTCTGAAAATTGATTTTGGGCGGGTTCCCAAATGAACGCATCTGCCTTTTCAAAGAAGTCGCTATCAGGGTCTAATGGAAATGCTCTTTCAAGGGACTCTGCAATTCTTTTGAGATATTCTTCCATAGTACTTTTATCTATACTTTTTCGTCCAATTCTTGGAGAACCTTACTTTTTTTCTTCTCCACTAGCTTTACCAAAAATATGGAGATTTCATATAGAGAATAAACTACAGAAAATAAAATAATTTGAGTGATAACATCTGGAGGAGTAACAATAGCCGCCATCACTAATATAGCAACTACTGCATATTTCCTGACTCTCATGAGTGAATGGGATGAAACTAAGCCAGCTTTTCCCATTAAGGTTAACAATACAGGTAGCTGAAAACAGATTCCAAAGGCCAGAATGAATCTCATTGTAAGACTGAGATATTCGTTTATGGTACCGAGATACTTAATACCGACTAAACTATTTAAATCTGACGTATTTTGAAAACTTAGAAAAAAGTTGAACGCTAGTGGAAGTACAATGAAATAGGCAAAGGCTGCACCTATGATAAATAGAACTGGAGACGCAATCAAAAAAGGCAAAAAAGCAAGTTTTTCTTTTTTATAAAGGCCTGGTGCAATAAATCGCCAGATTTGAAACCCTATGAAAGGGAAAGAGACTATAAAGCCTCCAAAAAAAGATATTTTAACATTCACCACAAAACCTTGTTGAAGTCCTGTAAAGATCAAGTCGCTCGACCCATTTTGACTGGACAGTAACTCGGTTATTGGTATAGCTAAGAAATTGAATATATACTTTGAAAATGGAAACACACAAACCATGCACAAAAGAAAAGCCAGTACTGACCAAATAAGTCTTGATCTCAATTCCGAGAGATGGTCTATGAGTGGTGCATAAGATGACCCTATCTCGTCAGTTTGTTCTTGCTCTTTTTTCATCAATTATATTAGCAGGCTACGCAAAAATTTTTGTTTAAATTTAAAAATCTAGCTTACTTCTTTTCATTAAACTTACCACTATTCCTCTTTTCAACTCTTGATCGAGGATCGATTTTATAGCTATCTAAACTGGTATGTTCACTCAAATCGTTTTTCAAATTGTTAATTTCTTCCATTTCAGCGGCTTCGTTTATCTGGTCATAAAACTCCCTTGAAATTTGCTTTATTTTGCCAAAAACCTTCCCTACTTTATTGAAAAGCTTTGGTAGGTCCTTTGGACCAACAACTATCAATGCAACCGTACCTATAACAAAAATTTCTTGCCATCCCAAATCAAACATCCTCTATTTTTATCCTTTATCTTTCTCAGGAGTTATATCTTTTGCGCTTTCTGAAACCTCGTCCTGGGTTTTATCTAATTCCTGCTTACCCTCACTTATGCCTTTCTTAAAACTGGTAATGCCCTTACCAACTTCGCCCATTAACGATGATATTTTGCCTCTTCCAAACAATATAAGTACGACAACAGCAATTAAAATTATTCCTGGCAATCCTATCTGATTAAACATTTATTATCTCCAAATATTTCTTTATCTCTAAGCTTCTGGCTTTTAAAATAACAGAAAAATAAAATTTATCACCCTAATTCTCAACCTCTTACAAAAACAAAGCAGCGATCTCTTCTGACTGAGATCCACAAATTTATACCAGAGGGAGGAAGAAAAACACCTGGCACGGAAGCATTGAGTATAGAGTGATCAAACTCCATCTTCAATTCTATAAGACTTTCTTTACCTAGAAACCTCGAACGCACTACCTCGCCTCGGGCAGCAACCCCATGTTCACTAGTCGGGTTGGGGCCTTTTCCATTTCTATCAAAGTCAATTTTAAGGTGCTGGGGCCGAATTATTATTTCAGCAATCACGCCATCCTGCAAGCCAGGCGTCATGAATAAACCAAACGGAGTTTCAGTTTGAGCGTTATTAACTATTCCCTCTATCTTATTGTAATTAGATAAAAATTTTGCCGCTTTACTGTCAACTGGTTTATTATACACATTGTAAGGAGCTCCCTTTTGAACTATAGAGCCCTCCCGCATCAAAGCAATACTGTCTGAGACCTTCATGGCCTCCTCTGGATCATGGGTAACCAAAATAACTGATGTACGTTCTTCAATTAATAAGGATAGTGTTAGCTCTCTTATTTCGTCTCTTAACCTATTATCCAAACTAGTGAAAGGCTCATCCATCAGCATTAATTTGGGATTTGGAGCTAATGCTCGAGCTATAGCAACTCTTTGTTGTTCTCCTCCAGAAATCATATGAGGATATTTTTCTCTGAAAGGGAGCATGCCAACACAATCTAAGAGGTAGTTCGCTCTTTCTTTCATCTTTTCTGCATCAAATTTATGCAAAGCGTAAACAACATTTTGGAAAATATTTAAATGAGGGAAAAGTGAAAGATCTTGAAACACAAGACCTATACCTCTCTCAGATGTTTCTCTTATAATATTCCTATTATGTGAAACTAAATGATTATTTATAATAATTTTACCCTTGTCAGGGACCTCTAAACCCGCTATTAGCCTCAAAACAGTTGTCTTTCCACATCCAGATGGTCCAAGAAGGCACATTCGTTCTCCTTCCTCTATAGTCAGGTTTAAATCATTCAAAACATTCTGCTGCTTGAAGGACTTAGAAACTGTTTCTAGCTTTAGAACTATGTTATTTGCGTTAATACTTACTCTCCTTACAAAATAATCCGATAATACATGGGATTTTATTTTTTGTGTAAAAGCCTAGTCAACAAAGGCCTTTTCAATTACGAACTGACCAGGGGACGAATTGGATCCCTCCTTAAACCCCTTTTCCAAACAAATTTCCTTGAATTCATTTAGCATTGCATTACTACCACATATCATAGCTCGATCTTCTGATGGATCCAAATCGCTTCCAATTTCCTCTACAAACCTTTTTGATTTCAGCCAGCTGGTAATCCTTCCAGTATACTGACTAGGCTCTCTGGTAGTAGTTGGAATAAATCTTAGCTTGTCATTTACTATTTCTGACAAAATTTCATCTTTGGAAATTGATTCAACAATAGATTTTCCATACTCCAACTCGTTCTTATGTCTACACGTCTGAAATAGAATTACTTCATCAAATTTTTCATATGTCTCAGGATCACGAATAACACTAGTGAAAGGAGCTATGCCTGTCCCTGTAGAGAAAAGGAACAGCCTCTTTCCTCTCAATAAAGCATCATTAACCAGAGTTCCAACAGGCTTATTTCTAAAAAGAATATTATCACCTTCGTTAAGGCATTGAAGTTTTGATGTTAACGGCCCATTTTCAACTTTGATCGAGTAAAACTCAAATTCTTCATGCCAATTTGGAGAAGCTATTGAATAGGCCCTTAGTAAAGGTTTATTATCCGACTCCAGCCCTATCATAACAAACTCTCCCGATCTAAACCTAAAGTTTGCTGGCCTTACACACAAAAAAGAGAATGTAGACGAGGTCCAGTGTTTCACTTTCAACACCTCTAGTCGATGTAACCCATCACTTTCTTTTTGCACTCAACTTCCTAACAACTGATGTTAAAATAATTTATACTAAATTATAAAAAAACGCCGTCTATTTCTTTATCAAATAATTGCCTTTTTATTTATTCCAGCCCTACTATACTAATTATCGGTTTCTTTCCACATATCGAATATATATCTTCTCTCACGAACCGCTCAAACTCGTCTACATTATATCTGCCTTTTCTCTTGGTCTCATTATTTAGATATCTTTCAGCATTGGTTTTTAATTCATCTAGGTAATCTTCAAATCTTGGGAGCCCAAAAGAAGAAAATTGAACGCTTAAAATTTTTTTTGAGTTCCTTTGGCCTATTTGTATCACAAGCAATCCTTCCGAAGACATCTTAGTTCTTTCCCTAAAGGCTGTGTTATCGGCGCTAGCAATGATTTTTCCATCTACAAATAATCTCTCGGACCTGTTACTGAGGTCTTTTATAACTCTCAAGTCCTTATCTATCTCAATAATTTCACCATTTCTCACCACTTCAGCTTTCACATTCTTTTCTGCCAGGATTTTCTTATGCGCAAGCAAATGCCTTATCTCACCATGCATCGGAAACACCAGTAATGGCTTTACTTTTTTATAAAAGTCCATCATCTCAGGTATATTGGTGTGCCCACTTACATGAAAGTCTCTATCATCGCTGTATCTCACATCCACACCTTTATCTGAGAGGTTGTTTATGATTCTATTAACTGCAACCTCGTTTCCAGGAATAGTTTTGGAAGAAAATACAAATGTATCGCCATCTCCTATTTCCAACCCCATATACTTGCCACGAGATAATTGAGCAGACGCCGCCCTTATTTCACCCTGTGACCCTGTTGCGATTACCAACAAATTTTCACTTGGAACAATGTGAGCTTTTCTGGGGTCTATCAGATTTGGGAACTCCTTGAATATTCCTGTCTCTTTTGCCTTATTTAACATGTTATTCATTGCGCGCCCAAAAACAGCTATTGACCTACCTGATTTTTCACCTGCTTCAGCTATAACTTTTAATCTGCCAAGATTTGAAGCGAAAGTAGTAAAGATCACTCTACCCTTACTTTGTTTCATAATTTTTTGAATTGGTTCTTTAAGTAAAGACTCAGACTTTCCTTGGTTCTCGTTAAGCATATTTGTTGAATCGACAATACATAGCTCCGGCCTGCCTCCAAGCGCACTTCCTAATTTCTTATAATCTAGAGGTTTTCCTAAAACTGGATTTTTATCTATCTTAAAATCACCAGTATGAAGAACAACACCAAACTTGCTCTTAATTATTAAAAATGATGCTTCTGGAACTGAATGATTTGTTGGGAAAAAAGTTATTGAGGCATTTTTGAGTTTAACTTCAAACGGCCATTCCTTTACCGTCACCACTCGTTTTTCGCTCACATTAACTTTCTTTAATTTATCTTTAACTATCGCAGCAGTGAATTTTCTACAAAATATTTTACAATCTATTTTTGAAGCGATAAAGCCAATTGCTCCCAGATGATCTTCATGGGCATGGGTAATAAAAATACCCTCTAAATCTTTTAAATTATTCAGGATAAGTTTTGGATTAGGAAATATTAAGTCAACACCCGGTTCACTGTCCATTTTAGGAAAAGAAACGCCTGCATCAACCAAAATATAACTAATCTTATCCTTTGTTTTAAAACCATAGGCATACATATTCATCCCAATTTCGCCAGCACCTCCGATAGGTGAATAGATTAAGCTATGCTCTTTCAAATTATTTAATCCTCATTGAAGCCGGATATATACACTAAGCCTTTGATGGTAAGTCTTAAGTCGATTTTGTCAAACATACTCGTATCGCGAGAAAAAACATTAGACAAGCCGCCTGTGGCGATTACGTTACTGATTTTCCTTTCATCTTTTATTTTAGAAATTATACCATCAACTAAGCTTAAATATCCCCAATAAATTCCTGATTGCATACAATTAATTGTGTTACGTCCTACTACATTAGGAGGTCTTTTAACTTCTACGTGTGGTAAAGCCGCCGCCGCTTCATGAAGTGCTTTGGTAGACAAAGACACACCAGGAGCAATTACGCCACCCACATAACTTCCTGATCGGTCAATTACATCAAAAGTCGTTGCGGTTCCAAAATCTACCACAATAGTGTCTCCACCTACAATTTGGTAAGCAGCGGTTGCATTAACCAGTCTATCAGCACCGACATTAACACCCTCTTCGACATCTATATTTATTGGGATTTTACAGTTATCGGATCCAATTATTAAAGGCACACAATTAAAGTATGTTTTAGATAAGACCTTTAAATTAAATATTGAGTCAGGAACAACTGAGGATACAATTACTTTTTTAATATCTTTGTAATTGATGCTAGAGATACTAAACAACTGTTGCAGCCATGTGAAGTACTGATCTGCAGTCATATTACCGTCTGTAGAGCACCGCCACTCAGATACAATTTTTTTATTTTTCGCAACTGAAAATACAGAATTCGTATTTCCTACATCTATTGCCAAAAGCATTTCTCAGCTCCCAAAATAAACATCTCCAGAATATATTTTTTTAATACCAGAGTTATGCCTCAATATCAGCCCCCCTAGTTCATCTAACCCTAAAAAAGTTCCTGAATTAACTCCTCCTTTATTATCAGAAACCTGTATTTGGGTCCCTTTATCGTAGCTCCTATGTTTCCAAAGTTTCAAAATAGAGGCTAAATCATTCTCTTCAACATATCGTTCTAACTCTTTCAATTCATCAGTGAATTTATTGAAAAAGCTTACCTGACAAATTTCATGATTGGAAAAGTTCGCAACACATTGAGAATTATATCTTTTTTTAACATCAACATTTAAATTTGGATGTGAAATTAAATTTACTCCGATTCCAACTATTACGGCAATTTTATTGCTTTGAGGGGATTGAATGCTTTCAAGCAAAATTCCCGCCACCTTACTGTTTTCGATCATAAGATCATTTGGCCACTTTAAACGAATGTCAACTCCATCTTTTGTAATTTTTTTAACAGTGTTATGGAGAGCGACCCCAAAAAAAAATCCATAGAGGTGCAAAAAGGAACGTTCGACAGTTGGGAAAAACATTACAGATCCTGAAAAATTGCCACTACTACTAAACCAAACATTCCCGTTTCTTCCTTTACCCTTAGTTTGCTTTTTAGCAATTATCCAAGTTGGGTTAGAAAGTTCTTGAAATCTTCTTTTAATTTCCTCATTTGTGCTATCAACATAATCTAACCAAATCACGTCACTATTTTGAAAATTTTTTGTCATGTGAATTAATAAAGCAAGCTTTCGGCGGCAGCACGAGTTAAAGGCTCGACACCTAACAAATTATAAGTACCAATAACGATCGCAGTAGAGGAAAGAAAGAGAACAAATAAGTGCCCTGTGGGTATTTTTGCATTTAAACTTCCGTCTGACTCCGAAAAATAGACAATATAAACAATCCTTAGATAATAGAACGCTCCAACTACCGACACAATGGCTCCAATTAATGCAAGATACAAAACACCCGAATTAATTATTGCCATCATTACATAAAGTTTGCAAATAAATCCAGCTAATGGTGGAATACCCGCCAAAGAAAATAAAATTAGTGAGAATGCAAATGAAGTAGCCGGGTTATCTTCGGAATATCTTGCTAAAGAATATATATCAGTCACAAGCACTCCGTCTTTTTCCATGTTTAATATAAACGCAAAAATTCCCAGCATCATTATTGAGTAAAGAAATAAATAAATTATGAAACCACTTAAACCTTCTGGAGACACCGCAGCCAAACCCATTAATGCAAAACCGACATGACCAATCGAGGAATATCCAATCAACCTTTTAATGTTGCTCTGAGCAATCGCCCCAAATGCGCCAATGATCATGGATCCACCTGAAAGAAACACAAGAACCAACTGCCACTTATCTGATACGCCACCAAAAATATCAAATAAAACCTTAGCAAAAATTGCCCCAATAGCTAACTTTGGTACTATTGCCATGAATGCAGTAACAGGAGTAGGAGACCCGTCATAGACATCAGGAGTCCACATATGAAAAGGAAAAGCTGCAAATTTAAATGCGATTGCTGACAACAAAAATACCATGCCAACCTGCAAACCAAGTATTCTTTCCGAATACATTATTTCTTTATATATTGTATGAAATTGCGTTGTCCCGGTTGCGCCATAAACCAAAGATATACCATACAACAGCAATCCTGATGATAACGCTCCAAGAATAAAATACTTCAAGCCAGCCTCTGTCGACTTTATATTATCTCGTCGATAAGCGGCGATTATATAGAGTGAAAGCGATTGGATTTCTATACCCAGATATAATGCCATCAAGTCATTAGAAGAAATAACTATCATCATTCCAAAAACTGAAAAATTAATCAGAAGTGGAAACTCGTATTTTAATAAGTTATTTTTTTTTAAATATGCATCGCTTAAGTACAGAATAACAGCTGACAAAAAAAGTACCAACATCTTGAAAAAAGCAGTGAAGTCATTGCTAGTATAAAATCCATTGATAACTGGATCTGACTCGACAGGGGTGAGGTGAACGAGTCCTGCAGTAACAAATAGTGCTAGGGCACAAAGTTTATTGCCGTTTGATAAAATCGCATTCGATTTAACAAACAGCATTATACTCAAAAAACTCAAGTTGAAAATAATCAGAAATAGCTCGGGGATTATAAAATTTAAATTCTCTGACATATCATTTTAATTTAGCTTTTGAATGTAATCTACAACGGTTACACCGTACGTTTCTATTATAGGTTTTGGATAGATGCCAAATATTACGACTAACAAAACTAGAGGGTAAAGGCAAAATTTTTCTCTTAGCGTTAGATCATTAATTCTTTTTAGATTTTCTTTTATAAGCTCACCTAATATTACTCTTTTATATAATAACAGACCATAGCAGGCAGAAAGAACCACTCCGATTGCAGCAAGTATAGCATAGGTAGGGCTTACCTGGAAAACACCAAGAAGAGAAAGGAATTCACCGATAAAGCCTGAGGTGCCTGGTAGTCCTACATTGGCTAACGTAAGGATCATAAATATCATAGCATAATTTGGCATTCTATTTACAAGACCACCGAATGCTATAATTTCTCTCGTGTGCGTTCTTTCATATACTACACCAACGACAAGGAATAGAGCCGCTGAAATGAACCCATGGCTTACCATCTGAAATATCGCACCATCAATGCCCTGTTGGTTAAATGAAAATAGTCCGATTGTAACAAATCCCATATGAGCTACTGAAGAGTAGGCAATCAATTTTTTCATATCCGTTTGAACTAAAGCTACTAATGATGTATAGATGACAGCAATAGCAGAGAGCATAAAAACAAAATTCTGAAAATATAATGATGCCTCATAAAACATTGGGATACTAAACCTGATAAAGCCGTATCCACCCATTTTAAGCAATATAGCCGCCAGTACTACAGACCCACTGGTTGGAGCCTGCACATGAGCATCTGGAAGCCACGTGTGAACTGGAAACATCGGGAGTTTAACAGCAAAAGAGGCAAAAAAACCTAACCACAAGAGGGTTTGGACACCTGAGGGAATATAGACCCCCAATATATAAAATGGTTCACTTTCAAAGTCATACTGCAAAAGCTTTGTTATATCAGTAGTCCCAGAAATATCCCACATCACAATCATTGCAATGAGCATCAAAATTGATCCAAGCAAGGTGTACAGGAAAAACTTAAAAGATGCGAAAACTCTTTCCTTACCGCCCCATATCCCAATGATCAGAAACATCGGGATCAGTCCTGCCTCAAAAAATACATAAAATAGCAAGATATCCAAAGAAACAAAGACACCGATCATTAATGTTTCCAAGATTAAAAATGAAATTAAATACTCTTTTACTCGTTTACTAGTTGTCCAGCTCGATAAGAACACTATTGGCATCATGCCAGTAGTTAATAATATTAAAATAACGGATATTCCGTCCACCCCAAGTTTGTAATTAAAAAAACCAAGCCATAAAAACTCCTCAATAAACTGGAAATCTGAGGAATTTTTATCAAATTCACTAAACATCACTAAGCTTAGAAGAAAGACAATAATTGACGTAACAAGGCTAACCCTTTTCGCATTTTCAGACGATTGAGCATCGGATCCTTGAACAAATAATCCAATTATTAATGCTCCAAGTAATGGTAAGAAAGTTATTAAAGAAAGGATAAAATTCATTTATTAACTGAAAAACGAGATGATAAAAAAAGACATTATGGCTGTGAAGCCAATTATCATAATAAGCGCGTAGTGAAAAACAAATCCAGATTGGAACCTACTGGCAATGGCTACAAGGTACGGCACAACAAACAATCCAAGGCCGTGTATTGATCCATTAATAACCTTAATATCCCCTACTTTCCAAAACAAATTTCCAATTTTTTTGGCAGAGGAAACAAAGGTCAGGTTATAAAGTTCATCAAAGTACCATTTATTAAGTAGAAATTTATACAAAATTGGCTGCTGGTTTGCCAACGCACGCGGAATATCAGGCTTCATCAAGTAAAAGTATGCAGCTATTGACAGGCCAATAATCATCGCAAAAAAAGGAGAAAGTTTTACTATCAATGGAACATAATGAAAATCCTTGAGAATAGTATTATCTTTCGACAAAAGAATAGAATCTGAAAAAATCTGGTACTTAGCGCTCGTAAATTCATACTCAAAAAACGATCCAAAAAAGATTGCACCAATAGACAATAAGACTAAAGGGACCAACATGATCTTTTCAGGTTCATGACAGTGATTAAAGTCATCCGTCTTACCCCTAAAAGAACCAAAAAATGTTAGAAAAACTAACCTCCAGCTGTAGAAACTTGTTAAAAGAGCACAAAGTACTAAGACAATAAAAGCATGAGTAGAATAGTTATTTTTGGACGCATAAACGCCTTCGATGATTATATCTTTAGATACAAAGCCTGACAATCCAAAGTTAAAGCCTAAATAATAATAACTTAAAGGAATGCCAACGCCTGTTATTGCCAAAGTCCCAACGGTCATTGTAAGAAACGTAATTGGCAACTTCTTTCGTAAACCTCCGAACCTTCTTATATCCTGTTCATGGTGCATAGAATGGATTACTGAACCTGCTCCTAAAAACAACAAAGCCTTGAAAAATGCATGGGTAAAAAGGTGGAACATAGCTGCTTGGTAAAAACCTGCTCCTACTGCTGCAAACATGTAGCCAAGCTGTGAACAGGTTGAATAAGCAATTATTCTTTTAATATCATTCTGGACTAACGCCGTGGAAGCAGCGAAAAAAGCTGTCAGAATACCAACCAGTAAAACAAGCGTAGATATAGTAGGCGCAGATTCAAAAAGAGGAGAAAATCTGCACGTTAAAAACACACCAGCAGTAACCATTGTTGCAGCATGGATAAGTGCAGAAACTGGCGTAGGGCCTTCCATAGCATCCGGTAGCCAAGTATGTAAAAAGATCTGAGCAGACTTTCCCATTGCTCCAACAAAAAGAAAGAAGCATATTATTTCCTCAATTTTGTAACCTGCCAATCGAATTTGATTTTCAGCAGCAAAAAAACTAAAGATCTCCGAAAAATTAATGGACCCAGTATAGAAAAACACAAGAAATATTCCTACCAAAAATCCAAAATCACCGACCCTATTTACTATAAAAGCCTTCATCGCAGCGCTATTTGCGCTAGGTTTTTTAAAATAGAAACCTATCAGGAGATATGATGCAACTCCAACTCCCTCCCAACCAAAAAACAATTGTAATAGATTGTCTGCGCTAACAAGAACCAACATAGCAAAAGTAAAGAAAGATAAATAAGAAAAAAATCTTGCTCTATACTTTTCTCCTAAACTCCAGTTATGGTCATTACGCATATATCCTAGTGAATATATATGTACTAAAGCGGAAACACTTAAAACAACTACTAGCATCACCTTGACTAAACTATCAATTTTTATAGCCCATTGTGAACTCAACGCTCCTGATGTTATCCATTCAAAAATAACCTCAGATCCATTCTCCACCGGTAATATATCAAGAAAAACAAGCCAGCTTGCAAGTCCCGCTATTACAACAATTGCTGTAGCGATTATTATTGCCACATTTTCGCCAATAGATCGATGTAATAGTCCCGCAATTACAGACCCCAAAAGAGGGCCGAAAATTAAAAATTCAACCAAGCTCAACCCTTCATAGTGTTTGCGTCTTCTATTAAGATAGAATTCCGCAATCTGTAAAAGCAAACAATTATAGCAAGGCCAATTGCTGCCTCAGCGGCTGCTACAGTGAGAATGAACATTGCAAAAACCTGCCCTACCAAATCTCCTAAGTATGCAGAGAAAATAACAAAGTTTATGTTTACAGAAGCTAAAATGAGCTCAATAGACATGAGAATGATTATTACGTTTTTTCTGTTAATAAAAATCCCAAAGACACCAATGACAAAAAGTAAAGCAGAAACAGTTAAAAAATGTTCGATTGGGATGATCATATACCTTCACCTGGATTTACGTCTTTAACTTCAATTGCAGTACTAGGATCTCTATAAATTTGCTCCATTATATTTTGTCTTTTAACGTCAGGCCTGGATCTCAGTGTGAGCACTATGGATCCAATCATCGCAATTAATAAAATTATTCCTGCGCACTGAAAAAGCAGAAAATAATCTGTATAAACTACTTTGCCCAATGCAACAGTATTCGTATCAGTCTTATTTATTGGAGCAGTTATGTTATTAATAGTTTGTTCTTTAAAATCCCAAGGAACAAATGCAAGCATTAATTCAACAAAAATCACTAATCCAATCATTATCCCAAAAGGAAGGTATTGCGCCACACCACTTCTCAAACCGACAAAGTTAATATTAAGCATCATTACGACAAATAAAAATAAGACAGCAAGTGCTCCCACATAAACAATCATCAAAAGTAACGCCAAAAATTCTGCGCCCACAAGAATAAAAAAACCAGCTACCGAGAAAAAAGTCAGTATAAGCCACAGCACTGAGTGCACAGGGTTATTAGCGAAAATTACCAATAAAGACGATAAAATAGCTGTAAAGGCAAAAAAATAAAAGAAATATAAAGAAATCAATTACTTGTTCCTATTATTTATATGGCGCATCAAGCTTAATATTCTCAGAAATCGCATTTTCCCATTTATCTCCGTTTTCCAACAATTTTTCTTTTGTGTAAAAAAGTTCTTCTCTTGTTTCTGTGGCGAACTCAAAGTTAGGACCCTCAACTATAGCGTCAACAGGACAAGCCTCTTGACAAAAACCGCAATAAATACATTTCGTCATATCAATATCGTATCGGGTTGTTTTTCTTGATCCATCTTCCCTAACTTCAGCGTCTATAACAATTGCTTGGGCGGGACATACAGCTTCACACAATTTACACGCAATACATCTTTCTTCTCCGTTAGCATACCTTCTAAGAGCATGTTCACCTCGAAATCTAGGTGATATCCGTCCTTTTTCATAAGGGTAATTAATAGTAGCTTTCTTCTTAAAGAAATATCTAAAAGCAAGAATAGATGCCTTAAAGAAGTCCAACCAAAGTGCATATTTAAAAAAGTATTTTAATCTATATCCCATACGAATTTACCATCTTGCGTAACTTAAAATTTTAAAATGGGCCATAAAAGATACAAATACAACCCATGCTAAGGAGACAGGTAACATGACCTTCCACCCAAGTCTCATAAGTTGATCATATCTATATCTTGGCACTAAGCCTTTAATCAAAGAGAACACGAAAAAAAACAACAACATTTTACTTAACATCCAGAAAAACCCATCAGGCAAAAAAGACACTGGTGACAACCACCCTCCAAAGAAAAGAATGGTTATCAACGCTGTCATTAATAACACGGCGCTAAGTTCGCCAATCATAAAGAGCAGGTAGGGAGTGGATGTGTATTCAACTTGATAACCAGCTACCAGCTCCGCTTCAGCTTCAGGCAAATCAAATGGTGGTCTATTCGTCTCCGCCAAAGCTGAAACAAGGAAAAAGAAAACCATCGGTAAATGTGGGAGCCAAAACCAATTCAACATTCCATAATCACCTTTCTGAGCCATTACAATTTCACTCAAATTAAGAGATCCAGCTGAAATAATAACTCCAATAATTATAAATCCTATGGAGACCTCATATGAAATCATCTGAGAAGCTGATCTAAGACTACCTAGAAAAGGATACTTTGAGTTTGATGCCCATCCTCCCATTATAACTCCATATACCTCTAAACTTGAGACTGCAAATAGGTACAGTATTCCAATATTGATATTTGAGATTACCCATCCATCATCAAAAGGCACCACTACCCATGCTATAAGAGCCAAGACGAAACTTACTAGTGGGGCTAAGAAAAAAACTACTTTGTCAGATTCAGTCGGTACAATTATTTCTTTGAAAACATGTTTTAATAAATCAGCAAAGCTTTGCAATATTCCAAAAGGCCCAACAACGTTAGGTCCCCTTCTTAACTGTAATAAGCCCCAAACTTTTCTCTCTCCATACATTATGAATGCTAAACTAGCCAACACACACAACATTACTAAAAGGCACTGGCCTAAAACTATAACGAAAATACCAAAATTTGTTTCAAAGAATGGCATTTAGCTTACCTTCTTACAGTTTATAGAATTCCTTGCTTTTGCGAGCTTACCCATAGTTTTGCTTGCTCGACAAATACTATTAGAGAGATAGTAATTCTTAATATAGCTTGAAAGTGACGTTTTTGATACCAGCTTCCGTTCTTTTCTAGCCTTCTCCCAGGGCACTTCAATTATTTCCCCGGGCTTTGAGATCGATGGAACTTCTTCAAATAAAGCACTTCTCAATCCATTGAGATCTAACCAACTTGGGATAAACCCAAGTTTTTCTGATATTGCCCGAATTATTTTCCAATTTTCCTTGGCCTTACCAGGAGGTTGAATTGCTCTTCTAGCATACTGACTTCTCCCTTCCGTATTTACGAAGATGCCGTCTTCTTCTAAATAACAAGTGGAAGGAAGAATGAGGTCTGCAGAAACTGCTCCTTTATCTCCATGGCTTCCCTGATAAATCATAAAGCCTCCTTGATTAGGAGTTAGCGTATCGCAACCTAGGTTATAAATTATCTCAGAATCATCCAATAATTTTTGTTTAATGCTAGTGTCCGTTTCATAACCTAAGTCTAAAGCACCTACCGCACTTGCATTAGGGTGCAGTACAAGAAGATTTGATTTATATTTTTCTACTAGTAATCTGACCGAATTTAGAGCCGAGTCTGACGATTTAGAGTTTAAAAAACTATATCCAACTAAAAAAATTGTGTCTGCCCAGAAAGATTTTTTTGCACTCATCTTATCTAAAAAAAGTTGCAAATCAAAAAAGGAGCATCCAATTTCTTTAACATCATAGGTCAAATTTTCTTCAGGCCCCAGCCGGTAAACAGTTGTTCCGGCCAGCCAAGCTTTCCTTATCCTAGCGTTTACGACGGAAGCCTCTTTCCTAGGGTTACTACCAAGAAGAATAATGTTCTTAGCATAATCTATATCTTCTATTTTGCCATTACCTACGTAAAAGGATCTGCCATCAAGAGAGAAGCTTGTTCCCAGATCTCCGAGCACTTTTGCTCCATCAAGATACTCGCTTAACTTGCTAGCAGCGTACAGCGCTTCCGTACTCACCATATCTCCAGACACAAAAGTTGTTTTTCCAGTTTGCATTTTCTTAGCTGCTATGGAAAGCGCATCTTCCCAACTTGTTGTCACAAAATTGCCATCAACTTTTTTAAACGGTTTGTCGAGCCTTTGGACCCTTATACCATCCCAAACAAATCTACTTTTATCTGAGATCCATTCCTCATTGATAAAGTGATTTTCTCTCGGCGTTATCCGCATCACTCTATTTCCTTTTGAGTCCACTCTTATGTTACACCCGATACCGTCCATTACATCTATTGTTTCTGTTTTTTGCAATTCCCAAGGCCTGGCAGTAAAAGCGTACGGTTTTGAAGTAAGTGCGCCTACTGGACAGAGATCAATAATATTTCCTTGTAATTCACTATCTAAGGTATGACTAAGATAGGTTATGATCTCAGAGTCCTCTCCTCTACCGGTCTGCCCCATCTGGTCACTTCCAGCAACCTCTGTAGTAAACCTAACACAACGAGTGCACGATATACATCTTGTCATATGCGTTTCAACCAAAGGCCCAAGATCAAAATCTTCAACAGTTCTTTTATCTTCAGTGTACCTAGAAGTGCCTAGACCGAAGGACATCGCTTGATCCTGAAGATCACACTCGCCTCCTTGATCACATATTGGACAATCTAAAGGATGGTTTATTAATAGAAATTCCATAACTCCTTTTCTTGCGCTCTTAACCATTTCAGAGTTGGTAAGCACTTGGGGTGGCTCTCCATTGGGTCCAGGTCTTAGATCTTTAAGCTGCATAGCACACGAAGCCGTAGGCTTAGGAGGGCCTCCCACAACCTCAACCAAGCACATTCTACAGTTACCTGCAATCGATAGCTTTTCATGATAACAGAAGCGAGGTATCTGTATCCCAGAGAGTTCGCAAGCTTGAATAATAGTCAAGTTTTCATCAAAATCGTGAACTGTTTCATCTATCCTAACTTTTCTGGTGTTCATTCTAATCTACTCTGCTGCTTGAATGACTTTTTTTGATGAGTGCGTCATTATTCTCTCCTCAACCTCATTCCTGAAATGTCTGATCAACCCTTGTATTGGCCATGCTGCGGCATCGCCTAAGGCACAAATTGTATGACCCTCGACTTGCTTAGTAATTTCTAGCAACATATCTATCTCATCTACAGATGCCTGTCCTGCTACCAGCCTTTCCATAATCCTCATCATCCACCCAGTACCCTCTCTACAAGGCGTACACTGACCACAACTTTCATGTTTATAAAACTTTGACAACCTCCAAATTGCCTTAATAATATCTGTGCTTTGGTCCATAACAATAACTGCAGCTGTTCCAAGCCCAGAGCTTTGCTCTTTTAGCCAATCGAAGTCCATCAATGCATCATCACAAACTGATTTTGGGATCAGTGGCACCGACGCCCCGCCCGGAATTACGGCTTTTAAATTATCCCAACCACCTATCACTCCTCCACAATGCTTATCAATCAACTCTCTAAGCGAAATTGACATTTCTTCTTCTACAACACACGGGCTATTAACGTGTCCTGAAATTGCGAATAGTTTAGTTCCATGGTTATTTTTTCTACCTAAGCTAGAAAACCAACCACTTCCTCGTTTCAATATGGTTGGAACGACAGCAATCGACTCAACATTATTTACAGTCGTAGGACAACCATAAAGGCCCGCTCCAGCTGGGAAAGGGGGTTTCATCCGAGGCATGCCCTTTCTCCCTTCAAGAGACTCCAACAATGCCGTCTCTTCACCACATATGTAAGCTCCAGCTCCATGGTGGCTATAAATGTCAAAAGACAACCCAGTTTTACAGGAATTTTTACCCAGAAATCCTTTTTCATAAGCCTCTTCAATAGCGACTTCCAGTTGTTCCCTTTCCCTTACATACTCGCCTCTGATATAGA
>OZSS01000121.1_pt1 | contig 33955 bp, 34 predicted proteins | sample 1779911 | NCBI WGS metagenome assembly OZSS01 (sample SAMEA2603589, study PRJEB24840) | metagenome | biome: Water; feature: Photic zone; material: Seawater sample | place: Mediterranean Sea | collected 2013-11-12 | depth 10 m
AAGGAGAAATTAAAATACCTACAAAAGGTGTTAGAAATAAAGCCAAACCTATTGTCAAAATATTTAAAGGGGTGAATTCCCAAAAAAAGCTGTAATAGAACAAAGTAAGATTCGTAGAGATTCCAGATGCAACTGCAGTAATAATTCCTGCTAAAAATAATACTAAGTAATCTCTACTTACGGTTAGGGTCTCCCATAATTGGCTCAAGGTATTCCTTAAAGAAAGTTTATTTGGCTCAGGCGTGAATAAATCATCAATATGACGGTGAGTTCCTAAAGCAGTAACCATAATTGCAATAAACATCACCACTCCACATGCTAATCCATATGATTGCCATGTTGAAGGTAGATATCTGGCGTCTGTTGTGCCCGTATAGCTGCTATAAACAACAAAAATCCATAGAGAACACCAAACTGCAAGACCTCCCCACCATCCAAACCAGTATCTATAAGCAAGCAGAGAACTTCTTTCAATGTAATCTTTAGACAATTCAGGTCCTAGGGCCATACTGGGAATTTCGTAAAAAGTAATAGCTGTTCTAATAAAAATTCCAACTAAAAGTAAGTATGAAAATAATTGAAACTGGGTTAAATCCAATGGAGGAATCCATAATACAAAAAAGGAAATACATACTGGTAATGCTGACAAATAAATGTAAGGATGCCTCCTGCCCCATTTTGTTTTTGTATTATCAGAAAAATAACCAACAAGAGGGTCAGAAATAGCATCAAAAACTAACATAAGAAGAATAGCTAATCCGGCTAAATCTGGAGACAACCCAAATACTTGTACATAAACAAAAAGTAAAAAATAAGCAAAAGCATTGTCTTTAATACCAAACGCCATTGATCCAAAACCATAATAAAGTTTGGTGGAAACTGGTAATTTTGTATCTTTCATAGGTTATATTCTATTCACGTATATCGGAGAAGACCAAGCTCTTTCTTCAGAAGGGGCAAGACAATTATCATTTTTATCTGTTAAATAACTTCCATGACAGATATTAACTTTGACACAATTTCCTTCGTCATCGTATTCACATCTTAAATTATCTCCATTTACTCTGAGAGAGGGTTCTTCAATTGCCCTTACATAATAAACGCTGTCTCTTCCATCCTTTAAAAAGTCCTTGTCAGTAAATCTTATTTTACAACCTTCTTGACTTGGCTCGCATTCGAAAACTTTCCAAGCATCTTTGATTAAGGGTCCTATCGGTTCATCATTATAATTTTGTGGTGTAATTTTAACTACTTCAATTCTTGTGATGTTTCGTCTTTCTTCAGAAGGGTTAAAACACTCACCTTTACATATTTTTTTCAATCTTTTCTCATCAGCATTGGATAAATTAAATTCAGGACAACCTGGTTTTTGTTTAAACGAACCAATAGCTTTTACTTCAAAAACGGGGTTTCTCTCAGAACTTATTTTACTTCCCATTGGAAAAGTTTCGGCAGTAGTTATCAAGTCAAACCATAAAAGAATTTGTGGACCACTTGTAGCGTAAGTTTCTTTATTTTTAAACCCTTCCCATATTCCTTCTCTAGATCTTGAATTTACATGCACAGCAGCAAGTCCGCCCGTAGTAAAGAAAGAAGACTGTCTTTCAGCTTCATACATAGTTAGTTCGCTAGGAGTGTTAATTTCCTCTGGAATAACTCTTCTTGAGTCTATAGTTTTTTCTTCATAAGGAAAGAAATTTGATCTAACGAATGGTGAAGCTGCACCGTTTGCTTCAGTTGTGAGTAATCTATCAATAGCTTTGTAACCCGTACCTGGTTTAGATCGATGGTTATCACTTGAAGCGATAAATCCAAAATCAAATTGCACTATCTTATCTTCATAAAATTTTCTCGAAGCCAATGCATACTGAACTGATCCTTTTGGACGCATGTTAAATGCTGGAACGAAACAATCATTGCATTGCCCTGAATTCAGCCACTCCTCAGGTTCTACACTTGAAAGTGCCCAATGTCCGAAGTTACCTCCATCAATATAATTTTTTTTGGCTAGTTCAGATTTTTCTAAACATAAACTCTCCTCTAAGCCTTCAGCTAGACACCTTTCTAAAACTATTTCACCAGCGCGCCAACAAGAAGGTAAATAATTTTTAGATGGAGGTGGACATATTGCAACAGAATTTTCAGTTTTCGTCGCCGACCAAGGTCTGTATTCTTCTGAGTTTCCATGCCCTGAGAAAACTTCTATAGAAATTTGACGATTCGGATCATGTTGATCAGATAATTGTTTATCCCAATTTGACTCAGCGGGTGTGTAATACCCCCAAGTATTCCCATGAGGTATCACAATTGAATCAGATTTTACGTCATCTAATACTTCAAATAGCTCTTTAGGAGATCTAACAGAGCGGTAACAATTTCTTGGGTCAGGATCCGACATATCGCAATCCGGGTGGGCAAGAACCTCTTCAACGAAACTAATGAAATCTGCGTATCTTTGTCGATTAGAGAAATCAACCACGGATGAAGCAACCATATTTTGTTTAACCGTAGGTAAATTATCATTATCTCTAAATCCGTCAGATGCATAACCTGCAGCTCCATACGGAATTCCTGGTAATAAATCATTATCTGTTTCTAAAAAGAGAACGTTTTTATGACCATAATGCTCATCAATGTCTGGTGAGATTTGTGTCCATTCATATCCAACAAAACTTATAGTATCTTTCAAATTTTTATTCTGATTTACTTTATTGCAATTCTGAACAGCTTTAATAGTTTCACCCCACTTCCTTGGGGTACTTCCTTCAGCATGATCTGTCATTACCCAAAAATCTATTGCTGAACAAAATCTTGCATAATCGCAAGCGTCTGCCATTAAGTGAGGTCCATCGCCTTGACTATTCGGCAAGCTCCACAAGAATGCATCAAGAGAATGAGTAGAATGTACATGGGTATCACCAAATAAAATTTGAGTATCGCTTTGAGACACTTCTATTTGCGACTGAATTCTTGATTGGACTAATTGATCAGGATAAGAGGTTTTGATGTTGATACCTGAGTCTTCTAAAGAACCAAAAAAATTAAAATAGAAAGCAAAAAAATATAAAAAGGCAATCAATAAAAAAGAGAGGAACAATCCTACTCCCCAAAATAAAAATCTTAATAAAATTCCTCTAATCATTTTCTTCTCTTTATCTCATTCTCTGATTTTTTTATAAAGTCTTGTAAAAAATTTTTACCAGAATTATTCATATTATCTTTGTCGCTAAAAACAGTCCATGCTGGGCTGGCTTTATGATTAAATAGTTTCGTTTCTTTCTTTTTAAAAAATGGAATCAAGATCATCCCTGCAATAAATCCTCCAATGTGGGCGAAATAAGCTGTTCCACCTTCGGCATCTAAAGAAAAAGGAGCGCTAAAAAATTGACCAAATATCCAAAATCCTAAAACAATAAAAGCTGGCACTCTTATCATTTGAATGATTATTATTATAAAAATTAGACACTTTACGTTAGCTCTCGGATATAGAATTAAGTATGCTCCAAGAACGCCCGCAATAGCCCCGCTTGCACCAACCATTGGTATGTTAGAAGTTGGATCAACTAAGCCTTGTGAAATTGCTGCAATACCTCCGCATAAAAAATAAAAAATAATAAATCTAGTCTTCCCCATAGAATCTTCTACGTTATCTCCAAAGATCCAAAGGTAAAGCATATTGCCTCCTATATGGGCTAAACCGCCATGGAGAAACATAGAAGTAATTATTGGAATATATGCTTCTATTGATAGGATTGAATTAAAAAAAGTATTTGGAACAAACCCGAGATTAACAAACATCTCTTGGTTCATCTGCGCCAGATATTGCAAAACAAACGAAAAAATACAGAGGCCTATCAAACAATAAGTTATAAAAGGTTTATTTTTACTTGGATTCTCGTCAGAAATTGGAAAAAACATTAATTATCTCTATAACCTAAATCATCAATAGCTCTGTGAAATTTCTCTCGAGTAATATTATAAAATAAAAGACAAAAAATACCCGCCAATGAAAGAATTGGTCCAATTATAGATTGGAAAATCACCAGTTCTCTAATGGGTTGGGCAATCTCTGTTTGAGACATATTAGTGTTATCAAAGCCAAAAAGTTGCATAACTATTCCTAAGAGAAAAATTCCAAATCCAGAAAGAATTTTTTGGATTAAATTTGGTCCAGACATGAAAACTCCCTCATCTCTCCTACCTGTATTAATTTGGCTATCTTCGACAATGTCATAAATCATTGAAATTACCAAAACAAAGCCCATTGCTCTCAGTGCATCAACTATCGAAGTATGAATTATCATTATCCACCACAATGAGTCAGTTCCATTTAGAGGAAAAAAATCTATAAAGAAAATCCCATCAAGTAATCTCAACCAAATTGGCAATGGATCAATTATCAAACCAAGTGAGAAGACTGTAACAGCGATATTTTTCTTTTCTCTTCCAGCAGTTATAACAATCGCTAAAATTGCTCCTACAATAGTTGCAGCTCCTGCGATGACTGGAAAAAGAGAGATAGTTGAGGGTGTCCATTCCCAAAAATAAGTATTTATATAAGTTGAGGTTCCACTGGTAATACCAATATTCAGTCCATAAAAACCGCCCGCTAGAAGCATCACTAACCACGATCTATTAGAAAAACACTCAAATAATTCTTTTAGAAAATTATTAATAGAAAAGCTAGCTTGTGACTCAGCTTTGTGTAAATAAGGAATAAAACGATGAGTGCTAAGCGCGGAAATTAAACCGAAAACTACAATTAAAAATCCGGATAATAAACCAAAGTACTTATATCCATCTGGGTTTAAAAAAGCTTTATTGCCAGTAAACTCTTCAGTTTCAATTAAAAAGTAAGAATACATAACAAAAGTAACTGTCGTCCCTGCAACCACTGCGGCGACATATGCCCAACCATTTACAAAGTTTCGCTTATCGTAATCTTTGGTAAGTTCTGGTCCAAGTGAAGCTCTAGGAATTTCATAAAATGTCAAAGAAATTCTAATAATTAAAACTAAAATCAAAAGTTTCCAAAAGAGATAAGATTGTGAATAACTATTTGGTTCGGTGAATAAAAGATAAAAACTAACGCATAAAGGCAAAATGCTTGAATAAATAAAAGGATGTCTTCTACCCCATTTCGACCTAAACCTATCTGACCAAGCTCCTATCAATGGATCTGAAATTGCGTCGACGACAAGGGCTATACCCAAAGCCAAAGAAGCCAAAATAGGATTTAAACCTAAAACTTGGTTATAAAAAATTAAGACCCAAGTTCCAAAAATTACAGCATTAATTCCAATAACTCCAGAGCCTGAAGAATATAAAATAAGAGATAGATTAGAAACGAATTTCGTCACTGAAGAATTAAACTAGAAATTAAAGCTTTATTCAGCTTTATAAATTGATTTCTTAGTTTGAGACAAAACTCTTTCCAACATTGGAATGAAGGTCTCTATCGGAAGAGTGTCATATTTAGGGTCAAAAGAATTTTGGTCGTATTTTGCGCAAAACTCAGCACAATCTTTCCAATATTCATGATCTTTATATTTATCTCTCATGTCTCTATCAAGACCCAAGAAATGAAAAAAATAATATCCTTGAAAAATGCCGTGGTGTTTAAGAATCCAGAAATTTTTTTCTGAAATATAGGGCTCAAGTAAAGTCGCAGCAAAGTCAGCATGATTTGCAGGTGCTAGAATATCTCCGATGTCGTGAAGCAATGCACAGACTACATATTCCTCGTCTCTTCCATCCCTATAAGCTCTTGTTGCTGTTTGAAGACAATGGGTATATCTGTCAACTGCGAAACCTCCATGATCACCTTTCAACATTTCAAGATGCTCTAAGATCCTTTGTGGAAGTTCAGATGTATGAACCATTGCTGCTTCAACAATTGGAACGTAGTCTTCAGCCGTTCCTTTTGTCATTTCTGTAAATTTAGCTGTCTTACTCATTATCTGATTATATCTTTTTTAGTAGAGAAGCAAAAATATATCCTCCAAGAAAACCAAAGATTATATGGAAGACCCATCCAAAAAAATATCTATTGCCAGCGATGATTTGTGTTTCAAACAATAATGCTACAGATAGATATAAAACTGTTGCGACTGAAGCAGCACCTGCCAGACCGTAAGCAATTCTTTTATCAATCTTTATTACTGATAAAGCAACTTTAGAAACAATAAAAGCTACAAAAAACCCTACTGAATAAACTATGAAAAGGATCGGTGAAAAATATAGCCAATCATGAGATAAACTTTTAAATAAAATATCTATGCCAATCGATATCTCCCTTGAGCTCAACCAGTACAAATAAGAAACACTTGTGATTGGCACAGATAAAAAAACCGCTACTAATGTGCTAAAAAGAAAAATACTAACTAATTTAATTGTAAAAAGCATAAAATGTAAAAAATCCAAATTATTTTTATAATATTAATATGAAAAAGACAATTGCCTTATTAATTTTATTTGTATCTTCAAATATTTTCGCCGAATATAAATTAGAAACTGTTATTGAGAAATTGGACTTCCCTTGGGAAGCAGTTTTTATTTCAAAAGAAGAGATTTTACTTACAGAGCTTCCTGGTAAATTAAAGAAAATTAATCTTAAGACTAAAAAAATTATAGAAATTGAAAATGTCCCAAAAGTCTTGTTCAGAGGACAAGGTGGACTTTCTGGGATTGTTTTGCATCCAAATTATTCGCAGAATGGTTGGATATATGTTAGTTATTCGAAAAAAGTAGCCAATGATAAAAATACCCTAGTTGTTGATAGGCTAAGAATCACAAATAATTCCGTTACAGACATAGAAAATATATTTTCAGCTAAAGCTTTAAGAAATCCACCGGTTCATTACGGAGCAAAAATGGCATTTCTTGATGATAATTCTTTATTAATAACAAGTGGAGATGGTTTTGATTACAGAGAGCAGGCTCAAGATCTTGATAATCATTTCGGTAAAATAGTAAGAATCAAAGATAATGGCCAAATCCCGTTAGACAATCCTTTTTTTGAGACAGAAAATCTCAAAGATATTTTTTCATTTGGTCACAGAAATATGCAAGGTTTAGTAGTGCTTTCCGATGGAAGGATAATTGAACATGAACATGGACCTCAAGGTGGAGATGAAATTAATTTGATCGAAGCAGGAAAAAATTATGGTTGGCCTGTAATTACTTATGGCATTGATTATTCAGGAGCATTAATTTCACCTTTTACAGAGATGAAAGGAATGGAACAGCCCCTTTTGCATTGGACTCCTTCAATAGCACCATCAAGTATGATGATCTACAAAGGAACAAGATTTCCAAATTGGACTGATTCTTTGTTCGTATCAGCACTAGTTTCAAGAGATGTAAGAAAAATAAAATTTCTTGATGATGGTAATTTGGATGAAGAAATTCTTTTTTCTGAACTTAATTCTAGAATTAGAAATATTTTTGAATCTCCTGATGGCGACATTTACCTTCTAACCGATAAAGCAAATGCAAAAATAATTAAGGTAAATCCGATCTAATTTAGATTTGAAAGTAAGCTTTTAATTTGAATTTTATTATTAAGTTTTACTCCTGAATTTAGATCAATCAATATATTTTGAATATTTTTAAAAATTTCTGAAAGATCGATCAAAGACTTTCTGTCTAGATTTAAATCAGAAGACAAAAAAGTAGCTTTAAAATTTGAATCGAGTCTTTTTTTAAATGACTCTAAAATAATTTTTGATAGCCAAATTAATTTTTCCTGTACTGAATCGTCGTCCCATTTTGAAGAAATTTTTTCGATCTCCTTATACGAACTTATATTTACTAAATCCTTAGAGAAATCTTCCCAACTTTCCCTTAAATCCTCTAATTTGACAGCGGAAAAATTAACAAGATCTTCTCCTTTTAATAATTCATAATCTCTTTCGTCAATTTCTATTCTTTTTTCAGAAAAATATTCTTTTAAGCTTGATAGATCTGGAAATTTAATTTGTAAATGTGATAGACGACTGAGAAGGGTTTTTTTCAGCAGAAACGGATTTGAAGAGATCAAGAAAATAAATGACTCCTTTGGAGGTTCTTCCAGAATTTTCAGGATAAAATTTTGTGATTCGTCATTCATTAAATGTGCATTATTTATTACGAATACCTTTGATGCTGATACTAGAGGAGTCTCAAACATTGAGTTAACAATTCCTTCATGTGAATCATTTTTTTTCTTGTTTCCTCTTAACTGACCTATTTTAATTATTTTTGAACCAACTTCCTCCTCAATAAAATGATAATCAGGATGATTGCCAGATTGCATTAATTTACTAGCGTTACACTCGCCACAAGCTTCAAATAACTCGTTACTATTCTTGCAAAGGATTGACTCGCTTAAGACTCTAACTAAATCTTTTTTGCCTAGTCCATTTTCACCAGATATTAAGTATCCATGTGAAAGTGAATCCTTATTAAAAAAATTTAAATACTCTTTTAATAAAGGATTAATTTTTTCTTTTAAATCATTCAATTTCTAAATTTTTTTCGATTTCATCGAATATTTTATTGGGAGATTTCGTAGCGTCAATTTTTATAATTCTATTTTTATTTTCTTCATAAATTTTAAGATAAGCGTTTCTAACTTTCTCATGAAAAGCTATTTCCTCAGACTCAAATCTGTCAAACTCTGCTCTTTTTTTTGCTCTCTTTAAGCCTTCAGTCACAGGAAGATCTAATAAAAAAGTCTTATCGGGCAAAGGTAAATTCATTTTTTTGATTATTTTTGATATTTCTTCATGTCCTATAGACCTGCCCTCGCCTTGATAAGCAAATGTCGAATCAATATATCTATCAGAGATAACTAAGAAATCAGCACTTAAGTTTGGTTTAATTATCTCTTCAACATGTTGTGATCTGTCAGCAAAAATTAAAAATAGTTCAGCATAGGGTGATAAATCTAGATTTTTATTCAATAAGATATTTCTTATTTCACCACCAATTTTTGATGATCCTGGTTCTTTTGTAAATACAGCTTTAATTGATTTTTCTTTAAAAAAATCTTTTAAAAAATTTATTTGGGTTGTTTTACCGGATCCCTCAATTCCTTCAAAAGTGATAAACATTAATTTAATTGATACTTTTGCACCGCCTTTAAATGGTCTTCGTAATTAGTTGAAAATTCATGCAAACATTTATCTTTTTTTACAAAATATAAATAGTCGTGTTTATCTGGGAATGCAACTGCTTTTAAAGCCTGTTCAGAAGGATTGCTAATTGCTGTAGGAGGAAGCCCATAGTTCAGATAACTGTTGTAAACAGAATTTCTTCTTAAATCTTTTTTTGTCAGGTTTCCGTTAAAATTATCTATTCCATAAATAACAGTTGAATCTATTTGTAATTTCATTTTTTTCTGCAATCTATTATAGATAACTCCTGCGACCAGAGGCATTTCATTTTTACAACTCTCCTTTTCTACAATTGATGCAATTATTAGAAAGTCGGCCTCGCTTTTTATCGAGTCATCTTCTTTTTCACTAAAATACTTTTCTAAATAAAATAATTGCATATTGAAAGCCGTATTTAAAACTTCGTTAAAATCATCAAAAAATTCAAAATTGTAAGTATTTGGATGGAAATAACCCTCTAAATTACATTGTGGAATATTTTTGTATTTGCAAAAACTTTCAATCTGACTCTTTGACAAAAAATTTGTGATTTTTGATCCTTCCAATATAGATATTGTTCTGTAATGAACTTTCTCAAAAAAAATAGTAAAAGTTATATCTTTAAGGCTCACTGATTTATCTACTAAATATTCTCCCACTCTTAAATCTTGATCTTTGCCAAAAAATAAAAAAAATATTTTGGTAATTGCAGGCAGGCCAATACCTTCTTTAAAAAGATTTTTTTCTAAGTCAGAGAAAGAATCTCCTTTTTCTATTCTGAATATAAATTCATCATTTTTAAAATTTACTGAAGCTAATGAAAAGATGAAAAAAAAGAAAAATAAAATAATTAAAGAAAAAATTTTCACTCAAATTCTTTAAATATTAAAGAAACATTGGTTCCACCAAAGCCAAAAGTGTTATTCATAACAAAGCTTACTTTTTCTTCGATTGAATTATTTGCAACTAATTTTAATTTAGCTTCATTATCAGGATTATTTAAATTAATTGTCGGGGGTATAACTTTATCTTTTATTGCCAATATACTAAAAATTGACTCTATCGCTCCAGCTGCACCCAATAAATGACCAGTCATTGATTTTGTCGACGATACATAGATATTGTCGGCACTTTCTTGAAATAGTTCTCTTATTGCCTTGGACTCAACAACATCTCCTAAAGGAGTTGATGTTCCATGAGCGTTAATGTGATCAATTTCAGAAAAATTAACTTTTGAGTCAATAAGTGCATTTTTCATTGCAAGCTTTGCTCCTTTTCCGTCTTCTGCTGGAGCAGTAATATGGTAAGCGTCGTCACTCATGCCAAATCCAATAATTTCAGCATAGATTTTAGCTGATCTTTTCTTTGCCATTTCTAACTCTTCTAAAATTAGAACTCCAGCTCCTTCTCCAAGAACAAAACCGTCTCGATCTCTATCCCATGGTCTACTAGCTTCTTTTGGGGATTCATTCCTGGTCGATAAAGCTTTGGCTGCATTAAATCCAGCAATGCCCAAGGGGCTCATTGCTGCTTCAGCTCCTCCGGTGACCATAATATCGGCTTCCCCATAGGCTATACTTCTTGCCGCGTAACCAATACTGTGCCCTGCAGAAGAACATGCTGATACCATTGATAAATTCGGTCCTCGTAATCCGTATTTAATCGCAACCGTGCCTGAAGCCATATTAATGATTGAACCGGGAACAAAAAAAGGAGAAATCCTTTTAGGCCCTTTTTGATTAAGAACTAAAGCATTTTTTTCAATTGTTTCAAGTCCGCCAATACCAGAACCTATAGATACACCAATTCTATCAACGTCGTGATCCTCAATATTAATTCCTGAGTCTGTTATTGCTTCTGCACATGCTGCAAGACCAAATTGAATGAAAAGATCCATTCTTCGCGATTCTTTACTATCAATATTCGGATTGTTCTCGAAATCTTTGACAGTGGCGCCAAATTTGGTTGAAAACTCAGAGGTATCGAATTTATCTATTAACTCTGCACCACTGTTTCCGTTTATAACGCTTTCCCAAGCGGAGAGAACATCATTTCCATTAGGACATACGGTGCCTAGACCAGTGACAACTACTCGTCTTCCTTGAGCCATTTAGTAATTTTAAGATGAAGAATCAATATAATCGACTGCATTTTTAACAGTAACGATTTTTTCTGCTTCTTCGTCAGGGATTTCTATTTCAAACTCTTCTTCAAAAGCCATCACTAACTCAACTGTATCAAGAGAATCAGCTCCTAGATCGTCAATGAATGAAGCTTCAAGTGTAGCCTCTTCTTCACCTACGCCTAATTGTTCGCAAACTATTCTTTTTACTCTATCTTCAGTACTACTCATAAGAACCTCTCCAAAGTTCGCTAATTATATATCTAATTTATAAAAAAACTAGATAAGAAAACTTATTACATAAAAAGTCCACCATTAATATGAATGGTTTGTCCAGTTATATAATCTGCTTCGGATGATGTTAAAAATTTTATCAAATCAGCAACTTCTTCTGGTCTACCGAATCTCTGAAGAGGAATCTGCGAAGCAATTTCTTCTTTATAATTTTCTTCTAACGATTTCGTCATATCTGTTTCAATAAACCCCGGGGCTACACAATTTATGGTGATATTTTTTAACCCAAATTCTCTTGCGAGAGTTTTAGACATCGCTTCTATCCCCGACTTAGCTGCAACATAATTTGCTTGGCCTTTATTTCCTATTGCTGCTGCAGCCGAAGATAAATTTACTATCCTTCCATATTTTTTTTTCAACATTGGTCTAATAAGATTTTTAATAATTTTAAATTGAGAATTTAGATGGATGTCTAAAACCTCCGACCACTCCTCATCCTTCATTCGTAAAAAAATATTATCTCTCGTTATGCCTGCATTATTTATGAGAACGTCAGGGTAAAGATCGTTATCTTTAAGCGTTGTAAAAAAATTATTTATTGATTCTTCCTTTCCTAAATCAAGAATTAAAGCTTTTCCTTCAATTTTATTTTCGGAAAGGAAATTTTGTATTGTATCCAATCCAACTTTCGAAGTTGCCGTACCAATTAGAAAGCTGTTTTCATCTGAAAATGCTTCCAAAATAGATCTACCAATTCCTCTAGAAGCACCAGTAATAAGAACTTTTTTTTTGAGTGACACTTAGTTTGCTGAAGAGTCTGAATCTTCCTTTTTAGTTTTCACTTCCATGACCTTTTTCCCCTTGTAAAAACCATCTTCTGTCATGTGATGACGCAAGTGTACCTCTCCAGTGGTTTGGTCTATAGACAAAGCGGGAGATTTCAACTTATTATGAGAACGCCTTGCCCCTCTTCTTGATCTAGAAACTTTACTTTTTTGTACTGCCATAACTTAAGAAAAGGGATTCTATTTCAAAAATTAAAAATTTTCATCATTTTTTAATAAAATATCAAAGTCTTCAGGTTCTTCAACATTGAAAGAAACACCTAAATCAGGAATTTTTAATACGTGAGAATGAAGATAAAACTTCTTTATTTTTTTTTGTTCATTATTTATAGCTCTGCATCCATATTTTGAATCTCCGACTATAGGATAACCCTCTTGTGATACGTGTACTCTAATTTGATGGGTTCTCCCTGTTACCAATTCACATCTCAATTTAGAATAATTCCTGGATAATGATAAAACTTCGAAATTTGTAATCGATTCCTTTCCAGAGGAACTTAATATTACTTTATGTTCTCCACTTTTATTTTTTGTTTTTAAAATTGAACTTATCACTTTCGTTTTAGTTTTTGGCCATCTACCATTCACAATCGCTATATATTCTTTATAACTTCTTCCTAGCCTAATTTCTTCATTACATTTTCTCAGGAAGCTTTGTTTTTTTGCGATTATTTGACAACCAGAAGTATCTTTGTCCAATCTATGAATCAATTTGCAGTCTCTATAAAGCTTTCCAAAATTTCTAACTGACTCAATTAAACCTAGTTTAATTCCGCTTCCACCATGAGAAGCTACGCCGGATGGTTTGTTAATAATTAAATAGTTTTGGTTTTCATAAACAATTCTTTCTTTGAGCAATTTGATAAAGTTTTCAGGTATAAATAATTCTTTTTTTTCATCAATATTTAAAGGAGGAATTCTTATTTCATCTCCTTCAGATATTTTATACAAAGGTTTTTTTCTAGACCCATTAACTCTTACCTCTCCTTTTCTTATAATCGAGTAAATTTTTGATCTAGGGATACCTTTAAGATAATTCATTAAAAAATTATCAATTCTTTGGCCTAAAAATTCCTTTGAGACTTTTATTTTGTGGCTTTTATTAAACATTTAAAAAAAAGTTTGTTTTTTTTCTATATTCTAATTTAGAATAGCACTCGTTAATGTTAAATGGGTTTCTTAAATGAATAAACAATTCCTATTTAATTAAGAATTTTAAACAGCTTTTAATACATAATTTATTTTTGATCAGGTAAAGAGACGTAAATCCTGGCTCAAAAAACTTAAAGAACCGTTCACTGGTTCGAATTTTCTTTTAAAAGCATTATTGGAGATATCCTCATGAAAAGGATGCTTGTTAATGCCACACAACCTGAAGAAGTTAGGATAGCCATAACTGATGGGAATGACTTATTTGACCTTGATATAGAAAATGTTGCCGAAGTAAGGAGGAAAGGCAATATATACAAAGGAAAAGTTAGCAGAATTGAACCGAGCCTTGGTGCAGCGTTTATAGATTTTGGCGCTGATCGACATGGATTCTTACCATTCAAAGAGTTAGCTCCACAATTTTTACCCAAAGATAGAAAGGGTAATGAAAGAATCTCAATAAAAGATTGTTTAACTAAAGATCAAGAAATAATAGTTCAAGTTGAGAAAGACGAACGAGGAAATAAAGGTGCAGCCCTTACAACCCTTATTAGTATTGCGGGAAGATTTTTAGTTCTAATGCCTAATAATCCTAAAGCTTCAGGTATTTCTAGAAGACTTAACCCTGAACAAAGAGAGATGCTTAAAAAGAAAGTATCAGACTTAAACGCGCCAGAAGGAATGGGAGTTATTGTAAGGACTGCAGGAGAAGGGAGAGAACAAGAAGATTTAAATTGGGACCTTTCCTATCTTATTAAGGTTTGGGAGGCCATTTTAGAGGCGAATGCACAAAAAACAGCACCTTTTTTAATTTACAAAGAAAGTGACATTATCATCAGAACCCTTCGTGATTATCTTAAAGAGGATATTAATGAGATCTGGATAGATACTAATGAAGCTTATCAGCAAGCAGAGGAATTCATTAGCAGTGTAATGCCAGAGCAATTAAAAATTCTAAATAAGTATGAAAATACTCTCCCACTATTCACTAGATATCAAATTGAATCACAAATTGAAACAGCCTATCAAAGAGAAGTCAGATTAAGCTCGGGAGGAGCAATAGTTATAGACGATACCGAAGCTCTTGTTGCAATAGATATTAACTCTTCTCAAGCAACTCAAGGAAAAGATATAGAAGAAACAGCTGTTAACACAAACCTTGAAGCTAGTAGGGAAATAGCGAGGCAGTTCAAACTCAGAGATATTGGTGGATTAGTGGTCATTGATTTCATAGACATGATGAAATTAGAAAACAAAAGAGCAGTAGAAGAAGAAATGAGAAAAGCTCTTTCTGTGGACAGAGCAAGAGTTCAAATTGGAAGAATATCAAGATTTGGTTTGATGGAGCTTTCAAGACAGCGAATGAGATCCTCATTGTCTGAAAGATGGACGCAAGATGTTAATACATTATCTACGTCAGTTTTGAGGTTGCTCGAGGAAGAAACCAGTAAGTCCAATACTAATGAAGTAAGAGCGGTTGTCTCTCCAGACATGTCAGCGCTTCTTCTGAATGAAAGAAGAATCAGGCTGAATGATATTGAAGCAAGATCGGGGGTAAAAGTTGTAGTTATATCTGACGCAACAAGACCTGATTCCAGATTTGAAGTAATCAGGATAAAAGATGGAAAAGTTCAAGATCCGGACAAGTCAAAATCTTCTATCTCTGCCGCAGAGCAATTTGAGAAGAAATCAAGAAAAACAAAGAGAATTAATGAGGAAGCAGCGGTTAAGTTGATCCCTTCTGCAAAACCAAAAAAAGGCATGCTTAGTAAAATAGTGAATTTGTTTAAAGCAAAGAGTCCAACAAATAAAGTCGCCAAAAAGAAACCGGTGCAGAGAAAAAGGGTTCAGCCCAAAAATACAAGGCATTCCAATAAAAATAAAAGATTCGATAACAAAGGAAAAAACACTCCCAAGGGAAGTGTTAAGAAAGAAAATCATCAAAAAAACAAGAAGCCTTTTGAAAAGAAACAGAATGCTAAAGTCGTTGAGAAAAAAACTAGTAAAATTGAAGAGAAAATAACTCCTCGAAAACTTAGTAGACCTAAAAAAGTTGAAAGCACAAAAAAAGAAGAAAAAACGATAGAGCCCAGAAGTACTGAAGAAAGAGCTTCAAACGATCCTAGAAACAAAAATTAGCTATAATTTTTTACATAATATTCTATTAACTTTCCAGAAATAGAAATGCTTCCAGGAGGAACATTAGGAAGTTGATGAATGTTAAACCAATCTGCTTTATCTATTTCTACTAAATCTGGAGTTAAATTGCCTTTAGAGTATTCAGCAAAATATCCAAGCATCAATTGACTTGGAAAAGGCCAGGACTGACTTTCAAAATATTTAATATTTTTTACTTCTATTCCTACTTCTTCTTTAACCTCTCTTTCCAAAGCTGCCTCAACAGATTCTCCTGGTTCAATAAAACCTGCCAAAGTACTATAAAAATTTTCTGGAAAATTTACATTATGTGCCAATAAAATCTCATCATCTCGATGAATCAATGTTATGACGCAAGGAGAAATTCTAGGGTATGCAGGTGGAGCATCGCAGCTATTACAAATCATTGCCCTTTCCTTCTCATCTTCTATCAACTTAGCTCCGCATTTGCCGCAAAATTTATGAGTTTCATACCAATTCTGAATTTGAATTGCTCTAGAAATCACAGAAAATAAATCATCAGGTATCCGTCCCAATAAAGATCTTAAATCACTAAAAACTGTATCTTCAAGCACGCAATCTCCCTGAGTAGAGACGGCAAAGCAAGCATTGTCGTTCAAATAGCCTAAAAAATGTTTCTTTCTAATCTCAAGCCCAGACCAATTCAATTCATCTGCACTGATTGGTCTTACAAAGTTTTCATTTTTAAAAGTCAAAATTTGTTGTGAATTTATCACAAAGTATTTTGACTCTTGTGTGTCTTTTTCAATAGAATTAGCAGGATTAAAAATATTCACAATTAATTTCCATGATTTATAACCTTTATAACAATTTTTTAGGATCCTCTGCAAATTGGTACAAGAATCTAATTATTGGATTTTTAGTAATTAATCCAATCCTCTACTATGTTCTACTAAACACCAACCTGGATGCTGGCTTTATTTTGGGTTGGATAATTCTTGGCCAATTCATTGTGACACTGGCAATGGCTTTGGAATGTTATCCCCTCCAACCTGGAGGATTGATTGCAATTCAATCAGTTATTCTAGGGTTAACAACCTCTAAACACATCTATCAAGAAGTTGTTCTGAACTTAAAAGTGATCTTACTGCTTGTCTTTATGGTTGCCGGAATATATTTCATGAAAGATTTTCTTTTATTCATTTTTACAAAGCTTTTAATTAATGTAAAAAATAAGAAACTGCTATCTCTCTTATTTCTTATTAGTTCTGCAGTATTGTCAGCTTTTTTAGATGCGCTAACAGTAACTGCAGTTCTCATTGCTGTTGCTGTAGGTTTTTACTCTCTTTATCAGGACAATAAAGCTACTCTGGAAAGCGATGACATTAATCAAGAAACTGAAGAGTTCAAGAGGTTTTTAAGAAATCTCTTGATGCATGGAGCTGTTGGGACTGCTCTGGGTGGCGTGAGTACTATTGTTGGTGAACCTCAAAATTTACTTATTGGTTCTGTGGCTGGATGGGATTTTATTGAGTTTTTTATAAGAATGTTGCCCATTTCTTTGCCAGTTTTTATTTTTGGAATATTTACTTGCTACCTGATTGAGAAATTTAAAATTATTGGCTACGGTGCTGAATTATCGCCAAAAATAAGAAATATCATAAATGATTATGGTGCTAGAGAAGATGCTGAAAGAACTTCTGCACAAAAGACAAAACTAGTTATTCAATTTCTAGTTGCTCTAGTATTAATTTTTTCTTTAGCATTTAATGTAGCTGCAGTAGGACTAATTGGTTTGATGGTAATTATTCTTCTCACTGCATTTAATGGAATTATTGAAGAACATCAGTTGGGGAAAGCCTTTGAGGAAGCCCTTCCGTTTACAGCTCTTTTAGTAGTATTTTTTGTAATTGTCTCAGTGATACATGATCAATATTTATTTAGTCCCGTTATAAATTACGTTTTGTCTCTAAATTTAGATTTGCAAGTGCCGATGTTTTTCTTAGCCAACGGTATACTCTCGATGATTAGTGATAATGTTTTTGTTGCAACAATTTATATAAGTGAAGTAAAAAATGCTCTTGATTCCGGGATAATTGATAGAAATCAGTTTGATTTACTCGCTATAGCGATCAACACAGGAACAAACTTACCCAGCGTAGCTACTCCAAATGGTCAGGCAGCATTTTTATTTTTACTCACCTCTTCGATAGCTCCTTTGATTAATTTGTCGTATTTAAGGATGATTTTGATGGCTTTACCCTACACTTTCGTTTTGACAGTTGTAGGGTTATTTTCTGTGATTTATTTCTTATAAAAATGAATAGAGATTTCGTTCTAGCGCCAATGATGGGAAAAACTGATTCTCAATTTAGGTATCTCGTCAGACAAATTTCAAAAGAGATAGTGCTTTTTACTGAAATGATTCATTCCAATGCTATCTTATTTGGAAACAAAAAAATATTTGAAGAATTTACTAACAATAAAAACCCTATTGTTTTGCAACTGGGTGGCAATGATCCAGAAAGCTTAGGCAAAGTATCAAGCATGATGAATTCGTTTAACTATGATGAAGTAAATCTAAATATCGGTTGTCCTAGTCCAAAAGTTAAAAGTGGAGGTTTTGGTGCCTCATTAATGAAAGAACCAAATTTAGCGAAAGAATGTGTTCAGGCCATGGTAGAAAATTTCAATAAAGAAGTCTCAGTAAAAATCAGATTGGGAATAGACGACAATGATATCGAAGAAACTTTAGACAAGTTTGTTGAAATTATTAAATCTGCAGGAATAAGTGTTTTTTATGTGCATGCGAGAAAGGCGATTCTTAATGGATTGAGCCCGAAACAAAATAGAGAAATACCTCCATTGCACCATCAAAGAGTTGGAAGACTTAAAGAAAGTTTTCCTGATCTTAAAATAATAATTAATGGAGGCATCAAAAACTTGGCTTTCCAAAAGAAAGAAAATTTAGAAAAACTCGATGGGATCATGATCGGAAGAGAGGCTTATTCGAATCCGATGATATTAAAAAATATTGATTCAATGGTTAAAAAAAGAACCTTTTCTGAAATTTCCCTTTTAGAAGTTACGAAAAGTATGTTTGATTATTTTGAAACTCTTGATAAACCCTGTTCCATTAAAAAAGGTCTTCTGCACATGCATGGACTATACACAGGACATAAACAGGCTAAAAAAATTAGAATTCTTCTTTCGAATAGTAATTATTTGGAAGAATCTAAAAATCAAATATTATCAATCTTAGAAAAAGACGAAATTAAAGCGGCATGAAAAATATTTTTAGCAAATTTTTTAAAAAAGAAACAGAACAGCTGGAAAAAGAGACGGATAAAGTAATCTCAGCATGTATCTCACTGATGATTGAAGTTAGTATGGCAGATCAATCCATAGATGATGAAGAAATAGAAAGTCTAAAAAAGACTCTTTCAGAAAAATTTGATGTCGAAGGCTCTGAAATTGAAAATCTGATTATCGAGGGTAAAGAAACACAGAAAGAATCTACTTCTTTGTATGACTTCACAAGAGTAATTAATGATGATTTTAGTTTCGAGGAAAAATTTAAATTAATTAAATCCATGTGGGAAATTGCTTTTGCTGATGGAAACATTGATAAATACGAAGAATACGTTATTAGGAAAGTATCAGATTTAATTTATATTTCTAATGACGATTTCATAAAAGCAAAACTGGAAGTAAAAAATGAAAATAAATAACGCAGAAAAATTAGGTTTAAGTTCAAAAAAACTTAACGAGATGGAAAAGTTTTTTAAAGATAATTACACCGATAAAGGGAAGCTTGCTGGAACACAAACCCTTATTTCCAGGAAGGGGAAAATTATTCATTTCAATTCTCATGGTTACAGAGACGTAGAGAACTCAAAGAAAATTACTGAAGATACAATTTTTAGAATTTACTCAATGACTAAACCTGTAACTAGTGTTGCCTTGATGCAATTATTTGAAAAAGGTCTTTTTCAGTTAGCCGATCCGGTTAGTAAATTTTTACCAGAATTCAAGAAAAGTTCTGTCTTTCAATCTGGTAGCTATCCAAATTTTTTAACCACGCCCCCTCAAAGAGAAATAACAATTAGAGATCTTTTATGTCATACATCTGGTTTAACTTATGGCTTTCATTACAGAACAAATATTGATCATGCGTACAGAAAAGTTTGGAGCGGGCCGAGAGGAGAAAATTCAGATTTTTCTTTTCCACCAATGGACTTAAAAAACTTTTCCGAAACAATAGCTGGGCTGCCCCTAGAATTCAGTCCAGGAGATAAATGGAATTACAGTGTGTCAACTGACATTTGTGGAAGGCTTATTGAAGTATTGAGTAATATGTCTTTATCAGAGTATTTTCAAAAAAATATTTTTACGCCTTTAAAAATGGTCGATACAGATTTTTACGTAAAAAAATCAAAATTGAAAAGATTTTCGTCTTGTTATGAGAGAACAGCGAAAACCTATTTAAAACTTAATGACGATGCTAGCGAAAAAAGTTCTTTTTCAAAAGAGCCAAATTTTCTTTCAGGAGGTGGAGGACTTGTATCGACTTCCAGTGACTATCATAATTTTTGTCTAATGTTACTGAATAAAGGAACGTTTGAAGGGAAAAGAATTCTATCCAGAAAGACCGTTGAATTAATGACCATCAATCATCTTCCTGAAAATCAAGACATGATCTCAATGGGCTCGGAAGGAAGTTTCAGTGAAGTTAGATATCGTGGTGTGGGATTTGGTTTAGGTGTTGGAGTCAATATAGATTTGGCAGGAACTCAAAATAGTGGCTCAATAGGAAGTTATAATTGGGGTGGCGCAGCAAGTACTTTTTTTTGGGTGGATCCAAAAGAAGAATTAATATGTATTTTAATGACGCAACTTATGCCGTCGGGATATTATCCAATCAGAGTGCAAATGCAGTCGATGGTTTATAGCGCTTTTTTGGACTAATCAAAATCATCAAAGAAGATCTCTTCATCATTTATTTGCCCATCATTAATCTGATATTCTCTTCTTTGAATATAAGCATCCCTATAAAAAGTATATTGATCTGATCCAGTAATCTCGGTAACTCCTAAGAGATCAGATCGAGTGTCTAACAAATTAAGCGCACCAGTCGCAATTCTAGCTGAATCATCGCTAGGAACATTTGGATATAAATACAAGTCTGGAATAATAGAAAACGAGTCTCTGAAGCTACTTGGGCCATAAAAAGGTATTACAATATATGCTCCTGGTGAAACTCCCCAGTAACCTAAAGTTTGACCAAAGTCCTCATTTGAGCCATTTAAATTAAAAGAAGAGGCAACATCAAACAAGCCATAAACCCCTATAGTTGAATTTAATAAGAATCTAGACAAATCTGTAAAAAAAGCTACTGGTTTTAATTGCAAGACGTTGTTTGCTGCTGAACTTGCATCGGATAAATTACCAAACACGTTTGATACACCAGTTTGAATAAACTCTGGCGTACCGGTGTCATAAATTTCTGCAATAGGTTTAAAAAATAAATTATCTAAAGAAGTGTTAAAATCGTGAACTCTTCTATTGGAATTTTCATAGGGGTCGTAAACCTCTCCATCTATCTTAGTTGTTGAAACACATCCAATTAGAGTAGAGATTAGTAAACAAGAGAAGTAAAATCTAATGCTTGAGAAGCAGATTTTCATCTCAAAATTATATGTCAAATAATAACAATCTTCTAATCGTAACTTCTGCTCTCCCTTACGCAAATGGACCACTTCATTTTGGCCACTTGCTTGAACACATTCAGACTGACATTTGGGTAAGAACAAATCGATCGCTTAATAAAGAATGTATCTACTTATGTGCAAGCGATGCGCACGGTACGCCGATAATGCTTAAGGCTGAAGAAGAAAATACAACTCCGGAAACTCTTATCAAAAAAATTACAACTGAGCAAAAACAATCTTTAGTAAATTTCAATATAGTTCATGACAATTACTACACTACTCACTCAGAAGAAAATAAATATTTTAGCGAGTTAATTTTCAATAAAGCTGATACTAAAAAATTAATCTTAAGAAAAGAAATAGAACAACTTTTTGATGATGAAAAAGGATTATTTCTAGCTGATAGATACGTCCAAGGCATTTGTCCCAAATGTGGAGCAAAAGAACAATATGGAGATAATTGTGAAGTTTGTGGCGCAACATATGAAGCAACAGAACTTATTGAACCAGTATCAATCTTTACGGGTAACGCTCCTTCTGTAAAAAAAAGTGAACATTTATTTTTTGATCTGGAGTCTTGTAGCAAAAGCCTTAAAGATTGGATCAATAAAACCGATCTTCAATCAGCTGTCAAAAATAAAATAAAAGAGTGGTTTACCAATGGTTTAAAACCTTGGGATATTAGCAGAGATGAACCCTACTTTGGCTTTATGATTCCAGGGTATGAAGACAAATACTTTTATGTTTGGTTGGATGCGCCCATTGGTTATATTGCAAGCTTAGAAAATTACTTGAAACGTGAAAATTCGTTAAAAAATTCGGAAGAATTATGGGGGAAAGATAGTAATGCAGAGATTTATCATTTCATTGGAAAAGACATAATGAATTTTCATACATTATTCTGGCCCTGTTTGTTAGAAGCTGGAGATTTCAAAAAGCCTAACAATGTCTTTGTTCACGGCTTCATGAGTTTAAACGGGAAAAAAATGTCCAAATCAAAAAAGAATTTTCTTCTCGTTGACGATTATTTAAAAATTATGAAACCTGATCTTATTAGGTACTATTTAGCATCTAAACTATCCTCGGGAGTCGATGACCTTGATATGGATTTCAAAGATTTTCAAAAAAAAGTTAATACAGATTTAGTGGGTAAATTTATTAACATTGCAAGTCGTAGCCAAGGGTTTTTAAAAAATGATAATAATAAAATTGGCGACGAACTCGACGAGACAATTATTAATGAATTCGTTGGACAAAAAGACGTTATCTACAATTTATACATTGATCGAGAGTATTCAAAAGCTATACAAAAAATCATGCTCTTAGCAGATAAGGCTAATCAATACATCGATTCTCATAAACCATGGGAATTAAATAAAGATTCTTCTAATTCTTTGAAAGTAAAAAAAATTGCTTCGACTTCTATTAACCTTTTTAGGATTTTGAATCTATATTTAGAACCAGTAATTCCCGAGACTTCTGAAAGAATCAAAAATTATTTACAATCAAGCGATAGTCTCGATGAATTGTCTAAACATCTTACAAATCATGAGCTTGAGAAATTTAAACCCTTGTTAACAAGAATAGAAGACGAAGAAATTAATAAGTTAATAGAAATAAGTCAAAATGGATGAAATAAATATTGAAGATTTTTTAAAAATCGACTTACGTGTCGCCAAAATTATTTCTGCTGAAAACGTTGAAGATGCAGACAAGTTATTGAAACTTAACTTAGATTTAGGAGAGATTGGAAAAAAAACTGTTTTTGCAGGAATTAAAAAATTCTACGAGCCCGATAATTTGGTTGGTAAACATGTGGTTTGTGTCAATAATTTGAAACATAGAGAAATGAAATTCGGAACCTCTGAAGGAATGATACTAGCCTCTAGTAGTGACTCAGGAGTTTTTTTGATTGATGCATCAAACGAAAGTCAACCGGGAGATAAAATTAGTTAATTATGAAAGAGACAGATATTTTAATAATTGGCGCAGGTCCTGTGGGTCTATTTACTGTGTTTGAAGCTGGATTGCTGGGTCTTGAATGTGAATTAGTAGATAACTTAGATAAAATTGGGGGTCAGTGCATTGAGCTTTACCCAGATAAACCAATATATGATATTCCAGGAGTGGCTAATCAAACTGGTCGTGAACATATTGAGGCTTTACTGGCTCAAATTAAGCCCTTCAATTATAAGGTAAATCTTAATACCAGAGTTGAATCCATTAAAAAAGAGAAAGACAATTGGATTGTTAAAACCAACAATGACCTTAGCTTTTTAACAAAAAATATTTTTATTGCAGCCGGTGCAGGTTCTTTTGAATCCAGAAGACCTCCTGTGGAAAATCCAGATAAATTCCTCGGAAATGGAATTGAATATGCCGTCAGGGATATTAAAAAATACAAAGACAAGGAAATTACAATTTTTGGTGGTGGTGACAGTGCTTTAGACTGGTCAGTTGAGCTAGCTAAAACGGCGAAAAAAGTTTACCTGGTTCATCGTCGCGACGAGTTTAGAGGGGCAAAACATACCGAATCGCAAATGAGAGAATTGGTTAAATCAGGAAAAATTGAATTAAAAATTCCATACGTTATAAAGTCAATTAATGGTGACGAAAAATTTAATGGGGTTGATTTAATGCATTTTGAATCTAAAGAAGTAGAGTCAATAAATTGTGATGAAGCTCTTTTCTTTTTCGGTCTTAACAAGCAATTGGGTCCTATTCTGGATTGGGAAGTAGAATTAGAAGAAAAGAAAATTTCGGTTAATACTGAAAATTTCCAAACTAATAAAGAAGGAATTTTTGCTGTAGGTGACATCAACACGTATCCTGGAAAATTGGATTTGATATTATGTGGATTTCACGAAACGACTCTTGCAGTGCAAGAAGCTTTCAAAAGAGTTCGTCCTGGAGAGCGGGTACCCTTTGGATACACAACTTCCAACAAAGGCCTTCAAGAAAAATTAAAAGTTAATAAAAGTTAGTACTATTTCCACCATCAATGGATATACTTTGTCCCGAGATATAGGCGGCTTGTTCTGAGCAAAGGAAAGCTGCTAAATCAGAAAACTCTTCTACAGTACCCATTCTTTTAGCAGTTAACTCATCTTCCATATTTTTCTTTGCTTCATCAAAAGTAATTTTTGCGAGTTTTGCTTGAAATTCAATGACTCTAGTTTGACGATCGGTGTCAATTCTTTCTGGCAAAAGATTGTTGATCGTAATATTAAATTGTGCCATTTCTCTTGAAAGACCTTTTGATAATCCTAGCAATCCTGATCTTGCAGAAGTAGATAAACCCATGATGGCATGGGGGTTCTTCACCATTGCCGAAAGAATGTTAATAATTCTGCCGAAGCTTCTCTCTTTCATTCCAGGTAAAACTGACTGCATAAGCATCGCTGATTGAGTGAAATTAGATTTGATTGCAGACAAAAAATCATCTTCACTCCAATCAAAAAAATTTCCTGGCGGGGGTCCCCCACTATTATTTATTAAAATATCAGGCTCGGGGCAAGCTTGTAATAAGTTATCTCTGGTAGATTCATCTTCCATAGCTCCTAAAACTGAGCTTACTTTATATCCTTTGGATTTAAACTCTTCTTCAGTTTTTTTTAAATTTTCTTCGTTTACCCCATTGATAATTATTTCTACCCCTTCTTTTGCAAGAGATTCTGCACAAGCTTTACCTAAGCCTCTACTGGAAGCACAAACAATTGCTTTTTTTTCTGAAATATTAAGATCCAACTAAATTCCTCTTTTGTCTCCAAAAGTACCTAAATTTATTGGTGGTCCCCACTGAGATGGGCCTGGATCATCACCTGGCATTCCTCCTGTATTTTCAATCATGTTTATATCGTTACAAGAAATTGAGTTGTCTAATAAATCACCATCTGTCTGATGTTCGTGAGTTTGCTTAAACGGACTTCTCCAATAATCGAAAATTTGACTGCCTTGATAATGTCGGCCTACACCCCATTCAAGTTCATAATCAAATTCTTCTTTTTTTTGCTGAAGAATTTCATGTCCCATGAAAACATCATCAATGTTTAACATCTCAAAAGAAACATGATTTAAACCAGCTATTCCTTCTGATTGGTTATTTGCATCAAGCCAGAAAATGGAATGATGATCTGCCGGCGTTAATCCTCTATCCAAACGAGCAAAACAACCCATCAATGGAGTGTTTGAGTCTCCAGAATCTCCAAACCATAATTTATCACTTGGAATTATCCCAAGGTGATTGTTATACCATTCTAATGCTGCAGAAATGTTATTTGAATTAATACCATAATGAGCAAATCTAATTATCTTTGGGTAAGAGCCTTTGGGATATCTCTTGATTTGATTAACTCTATTAACGTTCGTGCCTTCGTTGGTTGGATAAGGGGCAACTTCATCATAATCAGGTCTATTTTCTATTCCATAAACTACTTCGACCCCAATTCCATCAGGATCCATCGCTCTAGTTGCAAAACCGCCTCCAGGGGTGGTGAGTTCTTCAACATCAGAGAAACTTTCTGATTCACTTAATTTGTTCAAATCATCCATTGATGCTGCTAGAAAAGATGCCGATAAGAATTTCTTTTCGCCTTTGATACATTTTTCAATAAATGGTTGAGGGCCTTCACCTCTCATCAACAGCATGTTTTCTGTTTTCTCTACAGTGTGCATGCCGAAATGAATTAAAAACTGTTCTTGAACATCTAAGTCTGGGCATTGCAAAGTGCAATATTGAACATCTACTGCTTTAATTATTGGATCCATAAAACCTCCTAGTGCAAAAATCTTAATCAGTCTTGGATGGTTAATCAAGCCAATTAAGCCGACAAAAAGTATGTATATTTCATCTAGATTTTCAATAAATCTTAAGATTAAAATAAGTTACAATCAAAACTTATGTTTGATGTTGCGGTAATTGGCTATGGTCCAGTGGGATCTGTAATGGCTAATCTTATAGCCACCAAAGGATATAAAGTTCTTATAATTGATGAAAACGAAGGAACTAGTCCAACTGCTAGAGCCATTAACACCGATGGAGAGCAATGCAGGGTCTTTGATCTTTTAGGTTTTGCAGATGAAGTCGTAAATAATACTGGTTATATTGATAAGGTTTCTTTTACTGATGCTGAATTAAACGAAATTATCACTCAAGATCAGCCTTTGGAAGTTGGCGCAATGGGCTGGCCAGCCCAATTGCTATTTTATCAACCTGAACTAGAAACAATTATTAGAACTTCCGTTGAATCTAAAGAAAACATAACTATTCATGAATCTACGGTGCTCGAAGGCTTCTCTAGTGAAAACGATAAAGTTTTTATTAAATGTAAAAAAGAAAGTACGTCATTAGAATTTGAAGCAAAATATTTAATTGGATGTGATGGAGCAAGTAGTAGTGTCAGAAAAATCTTAAAAATTGAAAGAGATGACTTAGGTTATGATCAAGATTGGTTAGTTGCAGACGCGCACTTAACAAAAACTACCGATATCCCAAGACATCATGCCAAACAAATTTGTAATCCTAGTAGGCCTGCTACGTATGTTCCTGGCCGAAGAGGTCATAGAAGATTTGAATTTAAGTTAATGCCGGGTGAAACAAAAGAGGAACTTGAAAAAGACGAAAAAGTTTGGGAATTATTATCTCCCTGGGTGAATCCAGAAAATGCTGAACTGGAGCGAGCTGACGTTTATCAATTCCATGCCGCATTAGCTAAAGATTGGAGAGTGGGAAGATGTTTAATTGCCGGCGATGCAGCACATCAAATGCCTCCGTTCATGGGTGCTGGTATGGGAACAGGCATTAGAGACGCTATGAATTTATTTTGGAAATTGGATTTAATTTTATCTGGAGCAGCAAGAGAATCTATCCTAGATACTTACCAAGAAGAGAGATATCCACACGCAAAATGGACGGTGGCTCAATCTGTTTCAATTGGCAAGATAATTGAGGGGTTATGTGCTCAGCAAGAAGGTAAAGAGTTTATCCCAGATGATGGAGATGGTTACGGAGTGAAATTTCCTCATCTGCCTTCAGGCCTTTATAAAGATGCTTCAGATGATATCTCCGGTTATCCTTGCCCTCACCCATTGCTTTATAGAGAAGGTAAAAAAACTTTATCGGATCGGATCGTGGGTTCAAAGTTTTGTATTTTTACCAAAAATGAAATCCCTAAATTAACTGAAAAAGCTCAGAAAATAGTGACTAGTTTAGAAATTCAAATTATTAAAATTCAAGACAATGACGATGAAGAAAAAAGAATGGCGAAAATCTTTGATATTTATGAATTAGTCTTGATTAGACCTGATAGATACGTATATGGAGGGATTAAATCGATGAAAGAAACTTCTAATATAATTGAAGAGCTAGAGAAAACTTTTTCTTTAAAAATATGAATGCCCTTTTATTTCCTGGTCAAGGTGTGCAAAAGGTTGGCATGCTCAACGGAATATTTGATATCGAAGATGAAACCAAAGATTTTATAAAATCTGCGGCAAATGACTTGGATTTTGATTTAGTTGAATTAATTACGAGTGGTCCAGAAGAAAAATTAAATTTAACAGAATTTGCTCAACCAGCAATTCTTGCCGCTAGCATAGCAATTACCAAGTTGAAAAAACTTAATAACAAAATAGACTTTACGGCTGGGTTGTCTTTGGGAGAATATTCCGCGTTGGTGTATGCAGATTGCCTTAAATTTTCAGATGCTTTAAGACTTGTAAATTATAGAGGCAAGCTAATGCAAAACGCTGTGCCAGAAGGCACCGCAGGGATGTTAGTTGTATTGAATATGGACTTAAAAGAAGTTTATAAAATGATTGAAATCATAAACACCTCGGATGAGGAAATTAATTTCTCTACTGACAATGCGAATGGCGTGTCTGTCTTAGCAGGTAAAAATTCAGCAATAGAAGCTTGTAAAGATTACATTTCAAAAAATGATTTTAAAAGAGTGAAAACTCAAATGGTCCAAATGTCTGTTCCTTCCCATTGTTATTTACTTGAAGACGCTCAAAAAGAACTAGGGAAATTGCTTAGCGAAATTGAATTTAAAGAACCTAAAATCCCTGTCATTCCCAATGTACTAGCAAAGCCAACTACTGATGTTTCTGTGATCAAAAGTTCTTTGATAAACCAACTCACTAGTACTGTCAGATGGAGAGAAACTTTGGCTTATTTGCTGGAAAATAACGTTCAACACATATTTGATTCAGGTCCTGGTAAAACCATCGTCAACATGGCCAGAAAAATTAAGGACATTGAAAAAATCAGCTTATTGGATATTTGATTTATCTATCAAATTTTAGAATATTTTCTTTTATATAGTCTTGCATGTCTTGATTTGAGAATCCTCCGCTTTCTTCAAAACTAGCTTTGTTTTCATCGTAGAGAGAATTCTTACTTTCTTTACCCAAAGAAATTACATTCCCTTTTAGGAGTTTAATCACAACCGAGCCCGATACCTTTGTTGCAAAATTATCGATCTGTTTTTGCAAACTAACCCTATCATTGCTCCACCAAAGCCCATCATAAATAAGTTTTGCATAAGATGGCATCAGACTATCCTTTTTAACTATTTCGTCTCTGGACAAACATAAAGATTCCATGGCTCTTCGAGCCTTTAATAAGATAGTTCCGCCAGGCGTTTCATAACAACCTCTAGATTTCATTCCAGTTGCTCGAGATTCCACAATATCAATTCTACCAATGCCATGATTTCCGCCAATCAAATTCAATTTTTTTAATATTTCAGCTGCACTTAGACTTTCATCATCGACAGCTATAGGATCGCCATTTTCAAAAGTAATTTTTATTTCTTCAGCTTCATCTTTTGCGTCTTCAATGGATTTAACTTTTAACCACATATCTTCAGGAGGTGGAGTTGATAAATCTTCCAGAACTCCTCCTTCATAGGAAATGTGCAATAGATTTTCATCCATCGAAAAAGGTGGCTCCTCTGCTTTGCTGGCAGGCATAGGTATTTGATGTTCCTTGCAATAATTCATCAAATCTGTTCGAGAGGACATCTTCCATTCACGCCAGGGAGCTATAACTTGAATGTCAGAGTTCAAAGCATGTGCGCCAATTTCAAACCTTATTTGATCATTGCCTTTACCCGTGGCTCCATGAGAAATTATATTTGTGTTTTCAGATTCAGCAATTCTTACCAATTGTTTTGCTATGAGTGGTCTAGCGATCGCAGTTCCAAGCAAATATTCACCTTCATAAAGAGTGTTGCATCGAAACATTGGATATACATAGTCTGATACGAATTCTTCTGATAAATCATCAATAATAACTTTGGAAGCTCCAAAACTCTTGGCTTTTTCTTCTAAATCATCAGGTATGTCTCCCTGACCCATATCTGCTGTATAAGTCACTACATCAAGATTTTTTTCTTCCTGCAACCATTTGAGAATAACAGAGGTATCCAGTCCTCCTGAGTAGGCTAATACAACTTTCTTTTGCGACATAATCGAGATAATATCATGAGAATTACGAGCTCAAGATATAAATTATAAGACTGCTTTTGATGTTTGAAGTTCTCGAAAAAGAAGTGTTTTTATATTTCTACTTCGTCGATAATTTTCTTGAGTTCTCCACTTTGGTACATATCCATCATAATGTCGCTACCGCCTATCAATTCTCCTTCAATGTAGAGTTGTGGAAAAGTAGGCCAATTTGATACCGATGGTAGAGTTTCTCGAATATCTTGATTTGACAGAATGTCGACGAAAGAAAATTCTTTACCACACGCCATGAGAATTTGCGTAGCCCTTTGAGAAAACCCACACTGTGGTTTGTCTGGTGATCCCTTCATGTATAACAGGATTTTATTATCTTCTATCTGTTTTTTTATATTTTCTTCAGTACTCATAGATTTATTGTAATATTTTAAGATATTTATTTACAGTCTCTGAAACTCCAAATTCTAAGCTTTCAACTACCAAAGCATGTCCAATAGATACTTCTTCAATTTTTCCATAATCTAGTAGACACGACAGGTTGGTTAAACTCAAATCATGACCAGCATTTAAGCTAAGATCTATGTCGTTTGCGAAAAGAATAGCTTCCTGATATTTTTTAAGCACTCTTTTATCTGCGCTTTTGAAAGCTTCAGCAAAAGGGCCTGTATAAAGCTCTACTCGATCAATATTCATTGATTTTGCAATTTCTAATTGTTGTATGTCCGGATCCAAAAAAATACTGGTTCTGATATTTTTTTCTCTAAAAATTTCAAAATTTTCCATGACCACGGATTGAAGTTTAGTTAGGTCCCAGCCATGATCTGAAGTGAGTTGTTCAGAATTATCAGGAACTAAAGTTACTTGATCTGGATTGTTTAGCAAAACAAGATTATTGAATCCTGGATAATTACTGTTTTTGCTTTCTAAAGGATTACCCTCGATATTTAATTCGGTTTGAAACTGGGCAGTCAATTCAGCTAATCCTGGAAGATCGTCTGGTCTAATATGTCTTAAGTCAGGTCTTGGATGGACTGTGATCCCTTGTGCTCCACCTTCCAAACATTTTCTTGCAAATTCAATTGGCGACGGATTGTTACCCAACCTAGAGTTTCTCAAAAGCGCTATTTTATTTACGTTTACACTTAAGTTTGACATTTCATACAATTCCTAAAGTTAAACCATCATAAATTAATTTTGTACCAGTTAAAATTAAACAAAAATGAGTAATAGCATAAAAAATTTCTTGACTGACCCTTTCCGTAAGATAAGCGCCTAAATATACTCCAAGCGGAGCAAGTGGCAACAAAAGTAACGAAGTCATTAGATTGTCAAAATTTATCTGGCCTAGATAAGCATAAGGAACCATTTTAAAAAGATTTAAAGATAAAAAGACTATTGCTAATGTTGCAACAAATCTTCTTCGATCCAACTTCATCGGTAACAAATAGAAACTTAAAGGTAATCCACCCGCATGAATCGTAAAGCTAGTAAATCCCGCTAAAGTCGACCAAATTGACCCAGATACTTTTGTGGAAGCACTGTTTTCTTTTCCACTGTTAATAAAATATTCTGCCCCAAAGGAGCAAGCGATAACGCCTAAAATAATTCTTATAGAATTATCAGATAAAAAACTATAAGTAATAGTTCCAATGATTACCCCAACTAAAGTTAAAGGAATAATTGATTTAACTAAATTTATGTCCCATAGACTCCAGAATCTTCTTATCGTCACAAGATCCATAAAAATCAAAGGAATGACTAAAATTGCTAATGCTTGCAATGGCGGAATAAACAAACTCATTAAAGGAATAGCAAGAATAGGTAAACCTAGCCCAAAACCAGCTTTCCCCATTCCATGAAAAAAAACTGATAAAACCGCAACAACGTAAAAATACGGGTCTGAAATCATTTTTAGAATTAAAGACTTTTATAAAGACTTTTAGTTAGATTGTTGGCTGTTTTGTAAAGTTTTCCAATTCCATGTTGCCTATTATTTACAAAAGCAAATCCGATTTTATTAACTTTGTCTCCAAATCCTGCTGCTCCACCAATTCCAGTGTGGCCAAACATGGTATTTTCCAATCCGATTGGTGACAGCGGTGCATCCAACATATATCCCAAACCAAACTTATAGGGTCCTTGGAACAATACCTTATCGGGCCCAGTAGAAAACTCCGTAGTCGCAAGATCAATCGTCTCTTGCTTAAGTAAACTTTTTCCATCGCGAGAGCCTCCATTCGACAGGATGCTGAAAAATTTTGCCACCCCTCTTGCTGTGCCGTGTCCATTGGCTGCAGGAATTTCCGCTTTTCGCCATTGGGGTGTATTTGGGAACGCGGTAACGTTTTGCACTTTTTGATCTTCGGTGCGGAGAATCTCGATGAAAGCTTTTCTATATTCCGTGCTAGATAAAGTATCGCCTATCATTCTTATTCGACTTGGCAACAGCCATCTTGGTATTCTTCTGAAGAAATTTATTACGTTTATCGGAGCTTCTTGCATAATTAAATCAGCGCAGCGCTCAAAGTCACTTTCTTGTAATCCGATCTTAAAATCAACATCAAAAACATCTGCAATTTCTTCTTTGAAAAAAGTACCGACAGATCTACCATCCACCCTTCTAATGATTTCGCCAAGCAAAAATCCAAAAGTCATAGCGTGATATCCTTGCGCGGTTCCAGGTTTATGAAAAGGTTCTTGTTTGGCTAATTGGTTTACAATCAAATCCCAATCTTCCCAACATTCATAAGGCAAAGGTTCCTGAAACCCAAACATGCCGGCACGATGAGAAAAAAAATCTTTAATAGTTGTATCGCCTTTTGACTTGCAGTCGTATTCCGGCCAATACCTTATGACTCTATCTCCTAAATTGATCTTTTCGTCTTCCAACAATTTCAATGCGCAAGTAGCAGTCATGGCTTTCGTTACAGAAAAAACATTCGCAATTGTGTTTTCATCCCATGATTTAGTATGTTCTTGATCTTTAAAACCGCCCCACATGTCAACCACCACCTCATTTTCTATTTCAAGGCATAGAGACCCACCATCATCAAACCCTGATTTTATTGAAGCGGAAAAAATATCTGCCAATTTTGAAAATTTTGGATCGCAATGTCCTTCTACTTTAGGTGCTGTCATTTGTTAATACAGTTTTTGTTAATTCGATAAATTCTTGAGGCATGTCTAAAAATAAATGATGCATAGCGCCGTCTAAGCGGTGCACTTTATTTTCTCCAAGATTTCCAACATATTTCATGTACTCTAATACATCCGGCGTAAAAAGTTGACTAGAACCTCCATAAATAAGTTCCAGATCTACTGGAACATTCATAAACATTTCATGCAAATCATTGTATTGATAAGTTTTTGGAATTAAAGGATCTGATTTTAAAACCCATCCCTCAGTAGTTTCTTTATAAGAATTTTTAGCTACGTGTCTGAGAACATAATCTTTGGCACAAGGTTGAGGCGGCATTAATCTAAATCTAGAAATTGCTGATTCTAAATCTTCAGAATGAACGGCAAATCTTGAAGAAGGTCTTCTTGAACTCATCAAGGCCGCTTTTTCAGGAGGCATTACAATGATGGAATCTAATAAAATAAGTTTCGTAAATAGATTAGGAAACAAAGAAGTGGAGTAAATTGAAACAGCCCCGCCCATGCTATGTGCGAGACATTTTGCTGAATCCCAGCCCATTTCGTTGATAACGCCTTTTACTTCTTTACTGTAAATTTCTTGAGAGTAAAAATCTCTTTTTTCACTATCTCCCATGCCGCTAAAATCAAGGGCTACAACGCAGTAGTCTTCTATAAAAGCCGGCGCAATATGAGCCCACCAAAGACTGTGGGCATTGAATCCGTGAAGCAAAACTAAGCCTGGAAGAGAAGTGTCTCCCCAAACATTAAAGTTAATTTTTGCCCCTTCTACTTCAACAGATTTATTCTGTGGTTCTATTTCAATGTATTCTTTGAACCATTCTGGGAATTCGTTCAATGGATTTTTACCGATTAACATTTTTATTATTCATAAAACAATTCATACATATTTCCCTTAATTTTTACGTCGGGATTTTCAGAAATATTGCCTTTAAATATTTTCGAAAGCCTAGAAAATATATTTTTTGAATTAGCAGAAAGATTATAATTCAATTCATTATCTATATAAAAAAAACC
>OZSS01000123.1_pt1 | contig 33842 bp, 34 predicted proteins | sample 1779911 | NCBI WGS metagenome assembly OZSS01 (sample SAMEA2603589, study PRJEB24840) | metagenome | biome: Water; feature: Photic zone; material: Seawater sample | place: Mediterranean Sea | collected 2013-11-12 | depth 10 m
GTTTTTAGATCTGAATCACTTCCCATTACTACAGCAATTTTATAAATATTGCTGGAATTAAATTCTGACAAAATAACAAATCAATTCTTTTCTTATAATGACGTGCAATTACTTATGCGCTAGTTAGGTAGTATTAAAAAGACGAATTTTGTATGAATTGTTATGCCGTCTAATAAAAATCTCGAAAAAAGCGAAGTTAGGGAGTATTTCAATGGGACCGGTTTTGATCGATGGAGAAAAATTTATAGTAAATCAGAAGAAATCAATACAGTGCAGAAAAATATTAGAAAAGGTCATCAAAAGACTGTCGATGATGTCGTTTCATACATAAAAAATTATCCTGAATTAACAACTAAGACTTTTTGTGATGCTGGTTGCGGTGTGGGAAGTTTAGCTATTCCTTTACTAAGACTTGGTATTAAAGATTTGCAGGTTAGTGACATATCTTCTGAAATGATTAAAGAAACAAAGAAACGTATCAATGAATTAGGTTTAAGTCAAAGAAAAATTAAATTTTTAACTAGTGATCTTGAACAGTTAAAAGGGTTATTTGATGTTGTCATTTGTTTAGATGTATTTATTCATTACCCGCAACCAGTCGCTGAAGAAATGGTCAGACATCTATGTGACTTGAGTAAAGAGAAGCTAATAGTAAGTTTTGCCCCCTATACACCAATATTGGCAGTATTAAAGAATATTGGAAAGTTGTTTCCCGGGCCAAGTAAAACTACTAGAGCTTATACATTAAGAGAAAAAGGGATTATTAATGCTGCTAACGAAAGAGGTTTTATTGTAGTTCAAAAGAAATTAAATCAAGCTCCATTTTATTTTTCCAAATTAATTGAATTTAAGAAAGTAAAATAAATTACTTTACTAGGTGATTCTCAAGTGCATAACGGACTAATTCGGTTCTGCTAGATGTACTTGTTTTTATAAAAAGCCTGCTTACATATTTTTCAACATTTCTAATAGAGGTTTCAAGTTGTCTGGCAATTTCTTTATTCATAAGACCTTCTGCTACGAGTTGAAGTACGCTTGCTTCTCTTGGCGTAAAACTTGGAATATCAATAGAATTTTCTTTATTGAGTGGATTTTGATCTGTAAGCATAGATTTTATTTCAGTGATCTGTTTTGCCATTTTACTAACATCAATATCAGCAAATCGGGCTGCTTCTTTAAGTAATCGCTCTTGCCTATTAATTACATTTTTAACTCTTGCAGATAATTCATCTGGATCAAAGGGTTTAGAAATATAATCATCAATACCTGCAAGATATCCTTGGGTTCTATCTAAAGTCATTCCCTTTGCTGTAAGAAAAATAACTGGAGTACCTCCTAGCTTTTCATCTTCTCTTATTTTTTCTAATAAAGCATAACCATTTGATCTCGGCATCATAATATCGCTAATAATTAGATCTGGGAAAATTGTTTGAGCTTTTTCCCATCCATCCTCTCCGTCAACAGCAATAAAAATTTCAAATCCTTCGTCTTCGAGAAATGTTTTTACAGCTGTTCTTAAACCAGGCTCATCATCTACCAATAAAATTTTTGATTTTCTAATTGCTTCATTATTTATTTGATTAGTGTCATTCATTTTTTAATTTTGAATTAAATTTTCTTTAGCTTAAAAATAATTTTATATACTAAATATGATGCTTTCAACTCCCATACTACTAGATTATCAATCTTCAACCCCTTGTTTAGAGGAGGTTGTAAATTCTATGGCACCTTATTGGAGTGAAATATTTTCTAACCCCTCGAGTAAATCAAATTTAGCAGGCATTAATGCAAGTGCCATATTAGAAGTCTCAAGAGAAAAAATACAAGAATATTTATTTCTAAAAAAAAAGAAAGTAATTTTTACTAGTGGAGCAACAGAATCTAACAATTTAGCTTTGCTAGGTTTTGCAAGGAAACATTTTAAAGAAACAGAAAATTATGGTCATATTATTACTCTTAAAACTGAGCATAAAGCTGTATTAGAGCCCCTAGATCAATTAAGAAAAGAGGGATTTCATATTACTGAAATTAGTCCAGAAAAAGATGGTTTAGTTTCAGAAGAAAAATTTGTTAGCTGTATAAGAGATGATACATTTTTGGTAAGCATCATGATGGCAAATAACGAAATAGGAGTTATTCAGCCTTTGAAGGAAATTTCAGAAATATGTGGTTCAAGGGATATAGTTCTCCATTCTGATTATGCACAATGTTTAGGTTTTCTGGAGTTTGATAGCCTTGATTCAGTAGCAAATATGTTAACAATAAGCTCCCATAAAATATATGGTCCTAAAGGGGTAGGAATACTTTTGATTGATAGAGATATTGAGCTGCAGCCTTTATTTTTAGGAGGAGGTCAAGAATTTGGTTTAAGATCAGGAACATTGCCATTACCCTTGATAGTAGGTTTTACTAAAGCAATAGAGATAGCAGTTTTAAATCAAAAAAAGAATATCCAGAAATTTCTTTTTTATAGAAATAAACTTTTGAAGGGATTATTAGGCAATAATTCTGGAGTTGAAATAAATGGGTCAATGAAGGAAAGATTACCTCATAATTTGAATCTGACAGTACTTGATGTAAACGGTTCAAAATTGCATAAAAGTTTGAAATCTAAAATAATCTGTTCTAGTGGGTCAGCGTGTAGTAATGGTGAGCCTTCGCATGTATTACTAGCTCTAGGAAGATCTTTTAAAGAAGCAGAGGCTTCATTAAGATTAAGTATTGGTTTGATGACTACTAAAGAAGATATAGAAAAATCAATTGAGATAATTACAGATTCTATTAAATTATTACGCTGAGATTTTAATTATTTTAATTGAGCAATTCTTAATTTTGCGCTTCGCGATCTTTTATTATTTTCAATTTCTTTTTCATTTGGTGTAATTGGTTTTTTTGTAAGATTTTTTAATCTTTCATCACCCTTAAAAGAATTTTTCACCAGCCGATCTTCTATTGAATGAAAGCTAATAATTGAAATTATTCCCCCAGGTAATAGCCAATCTGGAGAAATCTCTAAAAATCTTTCTAGTGCTTCGATTTCTTTATTTACAGCAATTCTTAGTGCCTGGAATGTTCTAGTCGCAGGATGAATTTTTCGATATCTTTGTTTGGGTGGGAAACAACCAGCAATGGAATAAGCTAAATCTTTTGTACCCGAATATTTGCCTTTTTCTTGTAAATCTTTTTTGATTCTCCTAGAAATCTTTCGTGATAATCTTTCATCACCAAATTTAAAAATTAAATCAGCCAGATCTTTTTCATTTAAAGTCTCAATTAAGTCCTCAGCATTCATCTTAAGTAACGGATTCATTCGCATATCTAAAGGCCCATCTTTTTGAAAACTAAATCCTCTTTGTGGGTTATCTATCTGATTACTGTTGACTCCAAGATCTGCTATTACAAAAGAAACTTTTTCTTTTGGCTCAAAGTTAGCAAAATTTGAGGGACATATTTCAATCCTCGATTTAAATTCTTCAAGTTTTATGAATGCTGACTTTCTAGCGAATGGATCGTGATCTAGTCCAATTATTTTTAAATCAGGATATTTTTTTAATAATTGATATGAGTGTCCACCACCACCTAAAGTTGCATCTATCGCTGTTAGTTTATTGTCTGATATTAATGGATATTGATCTACAGAAACTAAAATTTCATCTGTCATCACTGACTTATGATTGAATAAAGATGAATCAGAAAGGTCAGTTTGCATAACTTTCTACTAAGATTTAAATAGAGGTTAAATTATTAATGGCTCAACTAGAGACTAGAACAGAACCGATGGTGGTCAACTTTGGCCCTCATCATCCATCTATGCATGGAGTTTTAAGGTTAGTTGTAACCCTTGACGGCGAGAACGTAATAGATTGTGAGCCCGTAATTGGATATTTGCATAGAGGCATGGAAAAGATAGCTGAAAACAGGACAAACGTTATGTATGTACCTTATGTAAGCAGAATGGATTATGCTGCCGGAATGTTTTATGAAGCTATTGTAGTAAATGCACCAGAAAGATTGGCGAATATTGTTGTACCCAAAAGGGCCAGTTATATAAGAGTTCTAATGTTGGAGCTCAATAGAATTGCAAATCATCTTTTATGGCTAGGTCCATTTCTAGCAGATGTAGGAGCTCAAACTCCATTCTTTTATATCTTTAGAGAAAGAGAAATGATTTATGACCTTTGGGAAGCTGCTACTGGACAAAGATTGATAAATAATAATTTTTTTAGAATAGGAGGTGTAGCTTGTGATTTGCCTTACGGATGGTTAGAAAAATGCATTGATTTTTGTGATTGGTTTGCTCCAAAGATTGATGAATATGAAAAACTAATAACAAATAATCCTATATTCAAAAAACGAATTGAAGGTCTTGGAACCATAGAAAGAGATCAAGCAATTAATTGGTCACTTTCTGGACCAATGCTTAGGGCTTCTGGAGTCTCTTGGGATTTGAGAAAAGTTGATAGTTATGAATGTTATGACGATTTTGAATGGGAAATTGCTTCCGAAAAAGAAGGTGATTGTTATGCCAGATATCGAGTAAGAGTTCAAGAAATGAGACAATCATTAAAAATTATTCGTCAAGCTTGCGAAATGATTCCTGGAGGCCCAACAGAAAATTTAGAAGCTAAACGCATGGCTACAGAGGATAAAAAAAGTGAAATATTTGGCATGGATTATCAATATGTAGCTAAGAAAGTTGCGCCTACTTTTAAGATCCCTAATGGAGAATTATATACAAGATTAGAATCTGGGAAAGGTGAAATAGGAGTTTTTATTCAAGGAAATAATGAAGTTACACCATGGAGATTTAAAATTAGAGCTGCTGATTTAAATAATCTTCAAATATTGCCTCATATTCTAAAGGGAGCAAAAATAGCTGATATTATGGCAATCCTTGGCTCAATAGACGTCATTATGGGTTCTGTAGACAGGTAAACCTTTTAATGAAACCTAAAAATTGGTTGATTTTAAAAAGGAAAGTAAGGTTTGGTGATTGTGACTCTGCAGGAGTGATACATTTTCACAACCTTTTAAGATGGGCACATGAAAGTTGGGAAGAAAGTATAGATATATATGGTATTCCTCATCAGGATATTTTCCCCGATGCTAATTCCCATAAAAATCAAATTATATGTCCCATAGTTAATTGCGAAGCCAATTTTTTATCACCTATTAAGATTGGCGATTTACTTTCAATTAAGATATTCCCCAAAAAAATTAATAATCACTTATTTCAAGTAAATACATTTTTTTTAAAGGATGAAATTAATGTCGCTGAAGGAAAAATCATCCATTGTTCTTTAGATGTTGATTCAAAATTGAAAGTTAAATTACCTGATCAACTGGAGAGGTGGATAGAGGCTTCCAATGTAAATACGAATTTAAAAGAGTGTTAATTATCATGAGTTACTATTTTTCAAATATAAAATTAGATTTTTTAATGTAATTTGATTGATTTTTACCAATTATCCAAGCTTCAGGCCTTTCATGTTTTGGCCAATTTTTAGAAAAGTTTTTTAATATTTTTAATGAATATTCAATATCTGTTTTAGAAGTTTGTTTTTTAAAATAAATGTTGATTTCTATTTTATTTCCCCATTCTTTATTAGGTATATTTGAAATCTTCAAATTTTCTATTGGAATTTTTTCATTTGAGATAAATTTACTTAATCGTAATTTAATTACTTCTGGAAAAACTATTTCACCTCCAGAATTAAAAGCATTATCTATTCTTCTAATAAATTTTAAATAAGAAGAATCATTCAATTCTTGGATTTCTCCCAAATCACTGCTTTCCCACCAACCATTTTTATCTTTGAAATTTTTAGTTTTAGAAGCTTCAAGCAATTCAATTCCTATTCTTTCTGATTTGATTTGGATTAAACCCTTTTTACTAATTCTTAAATTTATATCACATAGTATTTCTCCAACATTATCAATCCCTTCTAAAAATTCCTTAGGTTTTAGGCTTGTAACCATGGCAGCAGTTTCAGTTGATCCGTAACAGGGAGCTAAATTTATTTTTTCTAGTCTGCACTTGCGAGAAGTTTCACTAGATATAGATGCACCACCAATCCAAATTAAATCAAAAATCTTTAACCAATTAATCCCATCTTTTTCAGATAAAAGTCTTTTTAATTGTGTTGGAACTAATGATGTTATCAGGTGTTGATTTTCTTTTTTTATCTCATTAGTAAAGACTAATAATTCCCTGGTTTTTTTAATTAATTTAGGAGAAATATTGATATGCTCACAACTCCATATTTTGCTTCTAAATATTGGCATTAAACCACTGATATGATTCAAAGGTAAAGTATTAAAAATTAAACAGTTTTGTAATTTAAATCCTTGCTTTTCAAGCCAAATTCCAGATGCCTTAGCAGACGAATTAAGATTTTCTAAACTATGTATGCATTTTCTAGGCTTTCCACTACTGCCACTACTATTTAAGATAATTGCAGGTCCAGTTATATCTACAGTCTCTAATATTTCTTCAGTTTTATAAGATTTATTTTTTATATAGGTTATTTTTTTATCGTTTATATTTTCAAGAATTTTTTTTATAGATTCTTTTTCATTATTTTCAACTTCAATAATATGAATTTTATTTTTCATAATTGGTCCCATATCTTTTGAGCATTATTTAGAAAAAGAAAAGAATTAGGATTTTTTTTTAAAGCCAATCCAGGAACTTTGGGAGTTAGTCCCAATAGCTGTAGAGAGGATAAATGAAAAAGCCATCTTCTGCCTATTCCTGTCTCGAAAGAAGTGCTTAAGGATCTAAAACCTTTTTTATCTTTTAACTCTTTTAAAAGATGCATAGGATTTCTTTCTTGAGAAGGTCTGCGAATTTGCCAACCATCCCATTCATTAATCAAATATGGATATTTTAATAGTGATTCATCTAAAGCAATTGGCATCTTTTTATTAAGTTCTTTTAAACCCTCTATATCATCTTTAGAAAGAGGCTGTTCTAGCCAATCTATATTTTCAATATCTTTCAAAATATCAACCCATCTATTAGCTGTTTCTCTTTTCCAAGAACCATTCGCATCTATTCTTAATTTTATATTACTTTTTAAATGATTTAGTATCTCTATTAGAGTTTTTTCTTCGGAGAAATTATCTTGTATGCCTACTTTCCATTTAATAGTGAGTGATTTCTCATTCAAAAGTTTATTACCTTTTAAGATTATTAATTCTTTAAGAGCGTTATGAGGATCTAAAAGTATAGCTGTTTGATCAATTTCATTAAAGTAATAATTTTCCTGAAAATTTATTTTTCTTTCAATTTCAGCTAATGCAGAGTTTATTGCTGATTGAATGCACGGGTGAAAATTCTTTATTAACTCAGATATATTTTTTGAATTTACGTATTTGGGAATCTGATTTAATTGTATTTGACATGCTTCTAAATCTTGTTTTCTTAGCGGATTTACTTCTCCAAAACCAACTCCCTTTTCCATATTTTTTAATTTAATTATCCACCCAGATTTATAGTTATATGTTGTATTTGAATTATCCACTTTCGAAGATAATTTAAAGAAAAAAGATTTTTTTTTAAAAGTTAAGTTCATTTATAAATCAAGTAATCTATGATAAATCCTGCTATTAATCCAATTCCATTTAGCGTTTGGAATTTGATAGCAATAAATTTACAATTTTTTATTGCTTCAGGTTTGTTATATGAATATTTCAACAAAGTTATAAGCTTTAATGATTGAGGAAAACTTATAAGAAAAAGAACACAAAGTATCGGAATAAATCCATTAATTATTAAAAAAAGTTGGAAAACATAAATTATAAAAACTATCCAAGGAATAATTTTAGCTCCTTTTTTTGCTCCTAAACGAACTAAAGGTGAATTTTTACCATGTTCTTTATCTTCTTTTATCTGATGAAAATGAGAGCAAAATAGTACTAGTGTGGTTGCCAATGAGGATCCTGAACCAAGTAATAATGACTCTTTCCAAGGAATAGAAATCATGTATATATCTGATGGATTTAATGCAATTAAAGCAGCGGCGTAAGCAAAGGGGCCAAAAGCTAACCAACATAATGGTTCTCCTAAACCCTGGTAGCCCAAACGAAAAGGCGGTCCTTGATATAAATATCCTAAGAAGCAGCAAGCGCCGACTAATAGCATTACATTTAGGCTCGTCGAAATTGAAATAATGGCAATTACTAATAATCCAATTAATAGAGATGTATAAGCGGTAATTGAAACTATTGTTTTACTTCGCACAAGATTTACAATGGAATGAAATTTAAATTCATCAATTCCTGTTTCTGAATCAAATAAATCATTAGTTAGATTTTCCCAAATTAGTATTAATATTGCAGCGATTGTGAATGCAATTAAATTATATATTTTGACATTTTTGAAAGAGTTGAGGGTATAAGCTCCTGAAATAAAAACTGGTAAAATTGCTACTGAATAAAGAGGCCATTTTATTGCTTGTTTCCATAAACTTTTATTTCTTTCATTCATTATTAATGCAGTTAAGAAAAACTATAATTATTAAATATAGTTTATAAATTGAGTTACATTTTTTACTTTAATGCATGATTTTTAGTTATTTTCAATAAGTGATGAAAAATAATTTAAACTTTTCAGATTTTTTAAAAGGAGTTTTTTCCAATTTCGATAAGAAAGGGGTAAATTCTGGATTAGTAAGTATCTGTATTGAGATACCTTGTGTTGATTTATTTGATGTATACGAATTTTTTATTGATAAATATTCTTTTTCTTCTTTTTGGGAAGAGGATAATAAAATGTCATATATAGCTCTTGAGAAATGTAAATATCTAACTTTAGAAGGGCCAAAAAAATTTAAAGTAGCCAAAGAATTTAGTGATGAGAATTTTAATAATCTAATAAATTTGACTGATGAATCGAATACCTCTGCGCTTTCAAAAATAATTTATTTTTTTTCTTTTTCAGAGAATCTAAAGAAAAAATATTGCTTGTTTGACGTTCCTGGTCTAGAGGCCATTTTACCTAAAATATTGATTATTAAAAATAAAAAGAATTGTTGGTTAAGAATTAATGCACATGTAGAGGGTAAATCTTCTTTGAGGACGTTAATTGAAGAACTATGGTCAATAAGGGATCAGATCTTAAATTCAAAAAATCAAAAAAGTAAAAATATTTTTAATTATCCTTCGATCAATTATTTTTTGAATTCTTTAGAATTATCAAATAATAATTTGAAGCAATTAATAAAAAAGGGAATTAAATTAGTAGAGGAAGGTAGCCTTGACAAGATAGTTTTAGCTTCAAGAGTCAAAATAGAATTTAAAAATAAATTAAATATAATAAATATTTTAAAAAAATTAAAAACTAATCAACCAAATACTTGCAGATATGTTTGGAGGAGAAATAGTAAAGATATTATATTTGGAGCATCGCCTGAAAAATTATTTTCTTTTAGGAAGCCTGATCTGGTTTTAGAAGCTATTGCTGGAACAGTATCAAGTGATTTAAATCCGGATTCTCTTATGGAAAGCTCTAAGGATATAAAAGAGCATAATTATGTACTTGAGTATTTAATTAAATCTTTGGAAGTTTTAAAGATTAATAACTATACAAAAAGTTCTTTAAAGGTAACTTCTTTTGGAGATATTTCTCATTTACAAACTTTGGTATATTCCAAAATTAATAACATATGCCCTTTTGATTTGCTTAGAGTTTTGCATCCATCTCCAGCAGTCTGTGGATCTCCTAAAAAGGAAGCAATTAATTGGATAAACACACTTGAATCATTTTCTAGAGGAAATTATGCTTCGCCAATAGGGTGGCTAGATTCTGAAGGGAATTCAGAATTCAGAGTAGCTATAAGAGGAGCACGTTATATTGATCAAAATCTAGAATTTACCGCTGGTTCAGGGTTAGTAAAAGGTTCTATCTCTAAAAAAGAAATTGAGGAGATTCAACTTAAATTTCAATCTTTAGTGAAGCAAATATTTCTTGCCAAAACTACTAAATAATTTCTAATAATTTTTCAATTACTTGATGCGAAACACTTTTGTTAGATAAAGTTTCTATCTCTCTTAATCCTGTTGGACTTGTTACATTAATTTCACTGAGCATTTCATTTATTACATCTATACCAACAAAAAATAAACCTTCATCTTTGAAATGTTGAGATAACTCGGTACAAATCTTTTTTTCTTTAGCTGTAAGGTTTGTTTTTTCTGCTTTACCTCCCATAGCTAAATTACTCCTAAAGTCTCCCCCTTGAGGAATTCTATTTATTGATCCAATTGGCTCACCGTTAACAATAATTATTCTTTTATCCCCTTCTTTTACTTCGGGAATGAATTTTTGCATCATTACTGGTAATTGTTCTTGCGATGTTATTAATTCAATCATTGCTTTAATACCTGGAGAATCCTTAGTTAGACGAATAACGCCTTGTCCTCCTTTTCCGCCAAGTGGTTTAACAACAACATCATGATTAATTTGTGCAAAATTAATAAGATCTTTTACTTTACTTGCAACTATTGTTGGAGCCATCAAATGGCTGTACCTCAATGCGCCTAATTTTTCGTTCCAAGCACGTAATGAGGAAGGCTTATTTATAACTTTTACTCCTTTTCTTTCGGCCACTTCTAAAAGATGAGTTGCATATAGATACCCCTCGTTGACTGGGGGATCTTTTCTCATCCAAATACAATTAAATTCAGCAAGAGGGATACATTTATTTTCTTTAAAAGAAACCCATGGACAAACTTCAGCTCTCCAAGAAGATGCCCATACTTCATCTCCTCTTGCCTCTAGATCTTGAGGAGTACAAGTCCATACTTCTATCTTTTTCTTAGAAGAAGCTTGCATTAATGCTGCAGATGAATCTTTTAATGGATTTATATTTTTTATTGGGTCTACTACAAATAGAAATTTCATATTATCTAATTCAGTAATAAGTCCAGTTTGTCCTCTTTTTCTAATTCATAAAGTTCGTCACAACCACCAATACTTTTGTCATCAATGAAAATTTGAGGAACTGTTCTTTTACCATTAGCTCTCTCCATCATGAGTTCCCTTGCATTATCATCGCCATCTATTTTATGTTCAGTAAAAGTTATATTTTTTTTTTCAAGTAAAGATTTCGCCCGTATGCAGAATGGGCAAAATCGCCAAGTATAAATTTCAACTTTAGACATTTTTTTAAAATATTATTTACTTTATACTATTAAATAAAAGTGCTTGTTAGATTATAAATAACAATTAAATTCTATTTTGATAGATATAACAGAATTTAAAAAAGATCTTTCAGAGTTAACCAAGCGCCTGGGAAATGCTCAGGATTGTCTTTGACGTCCCCAATTTAGTAGCTAAGAAAAAAGAGTTAGAGCAAATTGCTGCTCAACCAGAATTCTGGGGTAATCAGGCAGATGCAAAAAAACATATGCTCAAACTTGATGATGTTAGAGATCAACTTCAATTGTTAGATAAATGGAAAATGTTCATTTCTGATGCTGAAGCTTCTCTTGAGCTTTATTCCTTAGAGCCTGAAGAAGAAATGATTGTTGAGTCACATCAAGGGTTAGTCACTTTAAGAGAGAATTTAGATAAGTGGGAATTCCAAAGATTATTATGTGGTGAATATGATAAAGAAGCTGCTATCGTCACTATTAATGCTGGTGCAGGTGGCACTGATGCACAAGATTGGGTGGAGATTCTATTAAGAATGTATTCAAGATGGGCAGATAATAATGGAATGAGCTTAGAAATTACTGATTTATCTGATGGAGAAGAAGCAGGTATTAAAAGCGTTACTTTTGAAGTTAATGGTAAATATGCTTATGGTTATCTTCAAAATGAAAAAGGTACTCATAGATTAGTAAGAATCTCACCGTTTAATGCAAATGGTAAAAGACAAACTAGTTTCGCTGGAGTTGAGGTCATGCCTAAATTAGATCAAAGTATTTCATTAGATATTCCTGATAAAGATTTAGAAATTACAACTAGTAGATCAGGCGGAGCTGGAGGACAAAACGTTAATAAAGTAGAAACAGCAGTAAGGATTGTACATTTGCCTTCAGGAATCGCTGTAAGATGTACTCAAGAGAGATCTCAGTTACAAAATAAGGAGAAAGCAATGTTATTGCTTAAAGCTAAATTATTAGTAATAGCTAAAGAACAAAGAGCTTCTGAAATATCGGATATTAAAGGTGATATTGTTGAAGCTGCATGGGGTAATCAAATACGAAATTATGTTTTTCATCCCTATCAAATGGTCAAAGATTTAAGAACAATGAAAGAGACTAACGATTTAGATGCAGTTCTTAATGGTGGATTAGATCAATTTATTCATGAATTATTACGTATGAATATTTCTTCTAAAGAGTCTATTCAATAAATTTATGGCAAATAAAAACGAAAATTTAGAAAAAAAAGTTTCTCCTCCTAGCTTTATAAAACTAGCTATGAGAAATATGGTTAGGAAGGGTTCTAAAAGTATTTCTCATTTTTCAATTACTTTTTTAATTCTGATCGGACTTTTAATTTTAATAGCTACTTTAGGAAAGCCTAATATGCCTGTTTAATGAAAGTATGTATCAAAAAGATTTATATGACTTACAAATAGATTTAGTCTTTAAATGTAATGATTTTTCTAATTTATCAAATGATTTTACAAATAAGCTAGATAATCTTATTTTCGAGTCTGGTTTTTGGGAAGAAGTATTATTGTGTTGGATTAAAATAATTCTAGATGAAAAAGATAATTCTTTTCCAAATTTTATTTTAGACAAAAAAAGTTTTTCGTTAAGTTTGCAGATTATTAATGATAATGAAATTTCTTCTATTAATCAAAAGTGGATGAATAAATCTGGGTCAACTGATGTTTTATCTTTCCCAATTATTTCTGATGAAGATACTACTAAAAATTTAAATTTTATTGAATTAGGAGATTTATTTATATCCTTAGAAACGGCTTTTAAACAATCCTTAGAATTTAATCATTCTATTAAAAAAGAAATGCTCTGGTTAGCAAGTCATGGATTATTACATCTTTTGGGATGGGAACATAATAATGATTATGAATTAGATAATATGTTAAATTTTCAAGAATATTTAATTTCAAAATTAGATTGAAAGATTTTATTAATCAACTATAAATGAAGAGTAAAGCAAAACTTTTAAAAAGTAGAAGAAGGTCATATAGGACATCTAACAATGTTTTAATAAGTTTTAGATACGCTTTTAATGGGATTAAATATACATTTAAAAATTCAAGAAATTTTAAAATTCAAGTTCTTTTTGCCCTTTTTAGTTTAATCATAGGTTCTATTCTTCAAATTGATAAAAGCGATTATTTGATTATACTGGTGACTATTTTTTCTGTATTGACTTTAGAAATAATAAATACATCAATCGAATCTTTAGTTGATCTAGTGATTAAAAAAAAGTTTAGTAATCTCGCTAAAATTGCAAAGGACTGTTCAGCAGGTGCTGTATTATTAGCTTCAATTAATTCTGTTATTATTGGTCTATGCTTATTTATTCCTAAAATAAAGTTATTATTTTTAAATTGAAAAAGATATGTTTTTAGTTATTGATAATTACGATAGTTTTACTTATAACCTTGTTCAATACTTAGGTGAGCTTTCAGTAGATCATGACATAACAAAAGAATTATTAGTAAAAAGAAATGATGAAATTACTTTAGAAGAAATAAGTCATATTAATCCCGATGGTATTTTATTGTCTCCCGGTCCAGGGAATCCAGATCAGTCAGGTATTTGTCTGCCAATTCTCCAAAACTTATCAAAGGAAATACCAATATTAGGGGTCTGTTTAGGCCATCAAGCATTAGCTCAAGCCTATGGCGGTAAAGTAATAGTTGGTAAAGAGTTAATGCATGGAAAGACCTCAAAAATTATTCACAATAAAAAAGGATTATTCAAAGATATTGATAGCCCATTTGTGGCTACTAGATATCATAGTCTTATTGTAGATTCAGAATCTCTCCCCTCGTGTTTCGAAATAACTGCAACTCTAGAGGATTCAACAATTATGGCAATTTCTCATAAAGAATATAAAAATTTACATGGTGTTCAGTTTCATCCAGAAAGTGTTCTCACACAATTTGGACATAAATTAATTAGTAATTTTCTAAAGATGGCTGAACAGAAGTAAAATATAAATATATAAATTTTCTATGAGTATTATCAAAATTAAAAAATTTTTCCTTTTTATATTATTTTTATTTTTAATACCCTCATCCGCTATGGCAGGTGATTTGTTATTAAAAAGTTTAGGTCATGGTAGTTTTTTAATTAAAGGAAAAGAAAAATCAATTCTTATAAATCCTTTTAAGGCTATTGGTTGTGCAAGTGATTTAAATGAGCCAAAAGGGATAAATTCTGATTTTATCTTAGCTAGTTCAAAACTAGCTGATGAAGGATATAATCCAAATGATCAATTGATGTTTGTAAAACCTGGAGTTTATAAATTCGAAGATATATTATTAAATGGAATTGAGATTCCTCATGACAGAGTTGGGGGAAGAAGGTTTGGTATGGCTACGGTCTGGAGTTGGGAGCAGAATAATTTAAAAATAGTCCATATGGGTGGAGCTGCTGGTGAAATGGATATAAATAGTCAAATTATTTTGTCCCGTCCAGATATTTTATTTATTTCAATAGGAGGAGGATTAAAATCTTATAACGGAAGCGAGGCCTCAGATGTAGTAAAAACATTGAACCCCTCAATTGTTGTTCCTGTTCATTTTGCGAGAGGTAAAAATATTAGTGATAATTGTGATTTTTCTAATGCTGACTTTTTTCTCGAAAATATGCAAGATTTTAAAGTCAAATATCTTGGTAAAAGCTTTGAAATAAATTCAAAAAGAATTGATAAAAATACTATTTATATTTTCAAAGATTAATTATTAAGATCTAATTTTTTATAAGTACTCCAGAAAAAACTCATTTGTTCTTGAGTTCCTATACTAACCCTTATAGAATTTTCAATATCTTTTTTGTTTTTCATCTCTCTTATTAAGATACCCTTTTCTCTCATTTGTCTTGTCAAAATTTCTGGATTTTTTTTTGGCCAAATTAAAAAATAATTTCCTCCTCCAAAATGTTTTCTAATTGCTACAGATTCAAATTTCTTCTCAATTAATACTCTCGCTTTTTTTACTTCAGAAACATAATTATCTATATAAGATTTATCATTTAGAGCAGCTAATGCAGCAGTAACAGCAAAACTGTTCACATCGTAAGGTCCTGTCACTTTGTTGATATATTGCATTATGCTTTTATGTCCGAACGCAAAGCCAATTCTTAAACCAGCTAAACCAGCAGTCTTTGAAAGGGATTGAATAACAACTATATTTTTAATTTTTTTAAAATCTATAATTGGAAGAAGACTATCTCCGTTAAATTTCTCATAAAGTTCATCAACCACAATTAAAGAACTTTTATTCAGATTTGCTAATTTAATTATTTCTTGAGCACTGACAACAGTACCAGTAGGATTATTTGGATTACAAATAAATATTAATTTAGGTTTATGTTTAATAATTTTTTCTTTAAATCGCTTTATTGGGAAAAGAAAGTTTTCTCCTTCGTAGGCACAAGTTATTTTTCTCATACCTTGTATTTCAGAACAAGGAGAATAATAACCAAAAGTCGGGTTTGTGGTCAGAAATATTTCATCCCTGTCGCCAAAAGAATTAAATATCGCATTTATTGCAGCATCAGCTCCATTAAACAAACCTATCTCTTCAGAGTCAAATTGCCTTGATTCATAATAGTGATTCGATACAAATTTTTTTAATAAGTTATATTCTGGATAGATTGAAATTTGATTTAAATTAATATCTTTGATAGCTTCATATACTTTTTGACTGGGACCTAAAGTATTTTCATTAAAATCTAAACGCAATAAATTTCTTCTGTTTTCTAAAGGTGCAGAATAAGATTGCATATTTATTATTTCCTTTCTTGGGAGAGGTGAAAGATTATTTATTTGATCAAATTCATTCATTACATTCTCTCTAAGGTTTCAATTCCAAGAAGCTCTAAACTTAATTTTAAAGTCTTTTCAGTTAAAGCACATAATGTAAGTCTTGAAATCTTTGTATCCATTTCTCCCTTAAGAATAGGAACTTGATCATAAAATCTATTAAAAGTCTTACATAATTCAAACAGATAATTACATAGTCTATTTGGCATTAAGTCTTTTTCTATCGAAATAATAACTTCATCAAATTTAAGTAATTTCCTTATAAGCTTCCACTCTAAATCATGGCTATATGAAATAGATTCCAAGTTTATATCCTCTTCAGTCATATTATTTTTTCTATTAATTCCTGAAATTCTTACAAGTGTATACAAAAGATAAGGCGCCGTATTTCCATTAAGAGAAAGCATCTTTTCAAAACTAAATTGATAATTTGTGATTCTATTTTGGCTTAAATCGGCATATTTTACTGCTCCGATTCCAATAACTTTTGAAGTATTTAAAATAAAATCATCATTTTCAAAACGACTTTCGTTCTCTAATCTTTTTAATAGATCTTCTTTGGCTCTTTTAATTGCCTCTGATAATAAATCTTTTAGTTTTATGGTATCTCCTTCTCTTGTTTTAAGTTTTTTACCATCAATACCTTGTACTAGCCCGAATGGGACGTGATTTACTTCACAATCTTTAGGGATCCAATTAGCTCTTTTTGCAACTTGAAAAACTCCTGCAAAATGATTGGATTGACCATGATCTGTTACATAAATAATTCTAGCTGCATTATCTCCATAAGGTTCCTTATTAAATCGATATCTTAGAGCAGCAAGATCAGTAGTTGCATAATTAAACCCACCGTCTTTTTTTTGAATAATAAGTGGTAATGGATTACCTTCTTTATTAGTCATGCCATCAAGAAAAACACATTTTGCGCCTTGATCTTCTACTAAAATTCTCTTGTAATTTAAATCCTCAATTATTGATTTTAAAAACGGATTATAAAAGGATTCTCCTCTTTCCTTAATTTTTATGTTCAATGTTTTATAGATTTGATCAAACTCTTTTCTTGATTGATTACATAATAATTTCCATGCTTCAATTGATTTTTTATCTCCACTTTGTAATTGAACTACCTCTTCTCTTGATCTCTTTTGAAATTCTGTTTCATTATCAAATCTTTTTTTTGAAGCTTTATAGAATTCAACTAAATCGCTAATTTTGATCCTATCTATTTCTTTAAGATCACTTGAATATAAATCTTTAAGCTGAGTAATAAGCATTCCAAATTGTGTACCCCAATCTCCAATGTGATTTAGTCTTAAAACGATATATCCTCTAAATTCGAAAATTTTTGAGATCGAATCTCCTATAATAGTTGATCTTAGATGACCCACATGCATTTCTTTAGCAATATTAGGACTTGAGAAATCTACGATAACTTTTTTTTGGGAATGACTATTGTTTTTATGGGATAAAGGAACACCAGCTCTAGGGCATTTAATATTAGATTTTATTGCTTCAATCAAAACTTTATTTTTTAATTTTATATTTATAAAACCTGGTCCCGCAATTTCTAAATCTTCACACAAATTAGATATCTTTTTATTTTCTTTGAGGGCCTCAATAAATGCTATAGCAATTTCTCTAGGGTTACTTTTATAAATCTTAGATAAAACCAGACATATATTACATTGATAATCACCAAACTCCTCCTTAGATGCTTGATTAATTAGATTTTTACGAATTTTTTCAAATTCTTCTTTCTTTTCATTTTTTATAAGACTTTCTAGAAGGGTTTCTTCAAAGCTTTTAGTTAATTCTTTAAAAATTACCTGCATGAATTATTAAAATGCTATTCGAGTCACTTAATTAATATAACGCATACTAAAATCAATCCAATTACTTTTAGTAATTGAAGAACTTGTTGAAATTAAATCAATTCCATCAATTAAATAGTTACTAATGTTTATTGGATTAATTCCAGATACCTCTATGATTAAATCATTACTAATTGTTCTATTAGAGTTATTTGTCGATAACTCTCTTAATTCTTTAATACTTTTTTTAAGTAATTCAGGATTAAATTCATCTAACAAAATACTATCTGCACCTGCTAAAACTGCATCTTTTGCTTGCTTCATATCTTCTGCTTCAATAATAATATGAGTTGTAAAGGGAGTATTTAATCTAATTTTTTCAACTGCATTTTTCAAGTTATCCGTCCATGCAATATGGTTTTCTTTAATCATTGCAGCATCATATAATCCCATTCTATGATTAATACCACCACCACATTTAAAAGCATACTTTTCAAATATTCTTAAACCAGGAGTAGTTTTTCTTGTATCTGCTAAATTTATATTTGTACCTTTCAGAACATCTACAATATTTTTTGTATAAGTTGAGATTCCCGATAAATGCATTGAGATATTGAGACTTATTCTTTCACTTGCCAAGAGACTTCTTGAAGGGCCATTTAGTTCAAGAAGCTTTTGATCCTTCAAAAATTTTTCACCATCATTAATAAAAAAATTGCACTCTATCTTTTCGTCAATTTTTTTTAAAATTTCTTTTATTATTCCAACACCACAAAATATTCCTTCCTCTTTTGCTATCCAATGGGCTTTTCCTATTTTTTTGGTAATCGCAGAAGATGTTAGATCACCTTTACCGATATCTTCTTCAATCCAATCATCAATAATTCTAGAAATATTTGGAGAGTATAAATCCACTAAATTTGAATATGATAAAAATTTTATTTTAACTTTTAAAGTTTACTTTATATATAGATGTATTTTAATAAAAATTTATTTACCTATACAAAATTTGGAAAAAATATTATTTAGTAGATCTTCAGTTAATTCTTGACCTGTAATTCTCGATAAGTTTTTTATTCCATCTCTAACTTCAATTGATAATAAATCGAAGGGTAATTGATTAGCAATTATAGGATCAGTATCATTTAAATTTTTTAGGCAATCAGTTAGGTTTGATATTTGTCTTTCATTTAAAAAAATATCTATATTTTCAAATTCTTTTGATCCACATTTTTTAACTATCTTTTCGACTAGTTCTTTTTCGCCTTCATCATTTTTAATACTCATTAAAACAGAGTTCGATAAATTTTTTTTATTTACTTTTTTTGAATCAATTAAATCTTTTTTATTCCCCAAGATTGTAATTAATTTTTCTTGTGGAATTTTGCTTATAATTTTCTCATCATCCTTATTTAATCCTTCTTCAAGACTATATAAATAGATTATGTAGTCTGAATTCTGAATCATTTCAAAGCTTTTTTCAATTCCAATATTTTCTATATATTCATCTGTTTCTCTAATGCCAGCGGTATCTATTATTTTTATTGGTATATCTTTTATAGTCAAATTCACTTCAATTATATCTCTAGTTGTTCCTGGAATACTTGTAACTATTGCTTTTTCTTTTTTTGAGAGAAGATTTAAAAGAGAACTTTTCCCAACATTAGTTTTGCCAATAAGAGCAATTGATATTCCATTATGAATATGCGCCCCCCTTTTTGAATTTTCTATAAGGATTTCTATTTTTTCTTTTATAATTTTAATATTTCTAGAAAAATCATGATAATTAAATTCTGAAAAATCCTCTTCAAAGTCTACTCTTGCTTCTATTTCTGATAATTGCTCGATTAAATCATTTTTAATAATATCAATCTTTTTCTTTATTTCTCCCTTTACTCCATTAAAAGCTATTTCTGCTGATTTAAGATTTTTTGCATTAATCAATTGATTAATTGATTCTGCTTGAGTTAAATCTATTTTGCCATTAAGAAATGCTCTTTGACTAAATTCTCCTGGATTTGCAATCCTTACTCCAGTATTATTTGATAACAATGTCTCCATCACTTTATTTACAACAATTACTCCTCCATGACAGTGCAATTCAACAATATCTTCTCCAGTGAAACTATTAGGAGAATGCATAACTGTAATTAAAATTTCATCTATAAATTTATTTTCTAAATTATCTTTTATAAAGCCATGAAAAACTCTATGAGACTCCCAAGCATATTTAGATTTTGTTTCTACAATATTTTTACAGGAATTTATTGCTTCTTCCCCTGATACTCTTATAACTGCAATTCCTCCTTTACCTAGACTTATAGCCGAAGCTATAGCTGCTATTGTATCCTCAGTATCGATAATTGATTCCATCTCTCACTATGCTGTGGATAATTAAGTAGGCTTATCAAAGAAAACTTTCTTGATTGTGATTTCAGAATGAAGTTGATAAAGAATCTTCAATATAAAAAAATTCTATCATTATTTTTGAAACAAGATGGTACTCCCTTTTTTAATGCAAAGGGAGTAGCTGTTGGGGTATTTTGCGGATGCTTTCCTTTCTTTGGTTTTCAAACTTTATTAGGATTATTTTTAGCAAGAGTTGCGAAAGGAAATCTTTTTCTTGCTGCAATTGGTACTTGGATAAGTAATCCATTTACTTATGTACCTCTATATTTTTTCAATTATAAAGTTGGTTCATTTTTGCTAAAAAATTCACCAGATATTGTTTTTGATAAAAATTTAATGATTGAAGAATTATGGGAAAAAGGAAGTGTTTTTTCATTAAGGTTAATTTTGGGTTCAGCATTAGTTGGATTTTTATTAGCTTCTATTTCAGGAATCATTGTTTTTTTGCTATATAAAAGAAAAATAAAAAAAACAGTATCTTAAAATTCTTCTAAGTTTAAATTAACTTATTCCTACCCTTGCAATATCTAATACATCAGCCATTGATTTAATTTGATCAATAGTTTTGTGGAGTTGACTATAACTTTCTAGACCAACACATAAATTAATTATTGCAGGTTTACCAAAAGCGGTTTTTACATTTGCATCGCTAACATTTATTCCTTTATCAGATAATCTCATAAGAATATCTTTTAGGACGCCTACTCTATCTATAACTTCTATTCTTAGTTGAATTGGGAACTTATTGTCAAGAATCTTATTCTCTTGGTTCCATGCAACAGGTAATCTTCTCTCTATTGGTATTGGGATAACATTCTCACAATCTCTTCTATGAATAGTGATACCGTGATTACCTAGAGAGACAGTTCCAATTATTTCTTCCCCAGGAAGTGGACTGCAGCATTTTCCGATTCTATAATCTAAGCCTTCGACCCCAGTGATTGGTGATTTATTAGTTGCATGAGATTTGGTTGCTATTGAATTATTTTTATTTATAAGAGATCTTGCTAATTCTTCGTTAGATTCATTTTTAATTTCTTCTGTCTGTATTTTAATCTCTTCTCTTAATCTATTCAATACTTGATGTAAAGTTAAGCCCCCAAATCCTAATGATGCTAGTAGATCTTCCGTAGACTTTAAATTACATCGATGTGCAACTTTTTTCATGGCATCACTTGAAATTAATGATTCAAATCCATTACGACCTATTTCTTTTTCAAGCAGATCTTTCCCTCTTTTAATAGTTTCATCTCTATGGCTTTTTTTATACCACTGCCGAATTCTATTTTTTGCGGTTGGAGTAACTACAAAATTCAACCAATCTAAGCTTGGAGTTGAATTATTATTAGTCAAGATTTCGATAAAGTCCCCATTTTGCAATGATGTAGATAGAGGAGATAGCTTTTCATTTATTCTTATCCCATTACAATGATTGCCTATTTCTGAATGTATTCTGTATGCAAAATCGATTGCAGTAGATCCTTTCCTCAGACCAACAACATCTCCTTTTGGTGTGATCACAAATACTTCTTCATCGAATAAATCTTCTTTTATAGATGCTAGATAATCATTATGGTCTTTCTCATTACCTTCTTGTTGCCAATCTACTAATTGTCTAAGCCAATTAAATCTTTCTGCATTACTAGATGCAGGTGAACCACCTTCTTTATATTGCCAATGTGCAGCTATTCCGAATTCTGCAATTTGATGCATTGAACTCGTTCTTATTTGAACTTCAATAGGCCTATGTCTGCCGATCACAGAGGTATGCAATGACTGGTAACCATTTGGTTTTGGTAAACCTATATAGTCTTTAAATCTTCCTGGAATTGGCTTAAAAGTATCATGAACGACTGCTAAAGCTTTATAACAGCTATCTGAATTACTAACAATAATTCTTAAAGCAGCAACGTCATAAATTTCACCAAATTGTTTTTGTTGTCTTTCCATTTTGCTCCAAATACCATAGAGATGTTTTGGTCTTCCCGTAATTTCAAAATTTCCTAAACCTGAAGAGACTAAGTTTTCCTTCATCAAATTTAAGGTAACGTTTAACCTTTTTTCTCTATCACTTCTTTTAACGGCAATTTGATCTTTTAAATTTTTATATTCCTCTGGTTCAAGAAATTTAAATGCTAGATCTTCTAATTCCCATTTAAATCTATTTATTCCTAACCTATTTGCTAAAGGGGCATATATTTCTCTCGTTTCTCTTGCAATTCTCTCTTTTCTCTCTTCATTAAGCCATTGAATTGTTCTCATATTATGTAGTCGATCTGCAAGTTTAACTAAAACAACTCTTATGTCGCTTGCCATAGCTAAGAACATTTTTCTAAGATTTTCAGCCTGTGCTTCAGTTCTATTATTAAAGTGAATACCTCCTAATTTAGTTACACCTTCTACAAGTACTTTTACTTCTAAGCCAAAATTAACTTCTATCTCTGAAAGAGCAATTCCTGTGTCTTCAACAACATCATGTAATAGGCCGGCAGCTATAACTGATGAACTTGCGCCTATTTCTTTAAGCAGATCAGCAACAGCTATGGGATGAATTATATATGGCTCTCCACTTGCCCGAAGTTGTCCATTATGAGCTTCATAAGCAAGTTTGAAAGCTTTTACTATAAGATCTTGGTTTGAATCATTTTTTTTATTTGATACTTCATAGTTTTGAATAATGTCAAGAAGCCAATTAGGAATATTTATCTCATAATTCAAAGATTCACTTTCATAATTTTTATTTTTAGGCAAAATGATTGTTGAAACTTTAATTTCACTTTTTTCTTTTGAATTCGCAGTTGCCTCAGCCATATAATGTTCCTTTAGATTTATTTTATTTAGGACTAGAGAAATTTGCTACAAAATTATGAAAATAAATAAAAGCAAAATTCTTGAAATCAGGAATCTAAATGTCAAATATGGTCCTAATCAGAAATCTACCATAAAAAATTTTAAATTAGATTTGTTTAAAGGAGATCACTTAGCAATAATAGGTCCTTCTGGATGCGGTAAAACAACATTTGCAAAAACAATTGTAAATATGCTTCCTGAAGGTTCAATTACTCAGGGATTTATAAAAATATCTGGAGAAGATCTAACTAAAATTGATAAAAAACAAATTCAATTATTTAGAAGAAATAATTTTGGATTTATTTATCAAGATTCTATAAAAAAACTTAATCCTTTAATGACAGTTGGAGATCATTTAAAAGAATTAATCAAAACACACTTTCAAAACTATCCCCCTTTAATTATTAAAGAATTAGTAGAAGAAAATTTTAGAAAAGTAGGAATAGATATTGAAAGATTAGATTCATTTCCTCATGAATTTAGTGGGGGAATGAGACAAAGAGTTTCAATTGCAATGGCTTTAGCTTTGAAACCTAAAATATTAATAGCAGATGAACCTTCAACCAGTCTGGATTCTAAGACTAGTTTTGAAGTAATGAATCAAATTCTTTGTTTATGTGAGAAATCTGGAACTACTTTGGTTTTGATTAGTCATGATATTAATCTTGCAGCAAAGTGGTGTAAAAAAGTCGTGATAATGGATCAAGGATTAATTCAGGAGCAAGGAAATATAAAAGAAGTTTTTAAATCGCCTAAATCAAAAATGGGAGAGAAATTGATAAATGCAGCAAATATATCTTTGAAGGCAAGAAAAATAATTACATCTACAAATGATGTTGTTTTAGAGGTTAATAATTTAAGACATTGGTATAAATTAAATTCTTCAATTTTCCGACCCAAATGGAATAAGGCTTTAAAAGAAGTTAGTTTTAAATTGTATCGAAATGAAGTCCTTGGAATTGTTGGATCTTCTGGGAGTGGAAAAAGTACTTTATGTAGAGCTTTAATAGGACTCTTGAAGGTGAGAGGAGGTGAAATAAAAGTTTATGAAAGAAATTTAGAATTACATAAAAAAAAGTCTAATAATTTTAAAAATATACAAATAATTTTCCAAGATCCTTTTTCAAGTTTGAATCCAAAAATGAAAATCAAAAATATTTTGAAGGATATATTTTTAATTCAAAAAATATCTAATAATTATCAAATTAAAGATGAGATTAAACTAATTTTAAAAAATTTAAATCTACCTTCAGATCCTGAATTCTTAAACTCCTACCCCAATCAATTATCTGGCGGTCAATTACAAAGAATTTCAATTGCAAGATCATTATTATTGAAACCAAAAATCCTCATCTGCGATGAAAGTGTAAATATGTTAGATGCATATGTAAAAGTTGAGATACTTGATTTACTTAGAAAGATACAAGAAAAAATGGATTTAACTATAATTTTTATTACTCATGATTTAGGAATTGCAAAGAAATTTTGTAATAGATTATTAGTTATGAATTATGGACAGATTATTGAAGAAGGCGATTCAGCTACAGTTTTTTCTAATCCTAAGAATAATGTTACAAAAGCTTTAGTAAATAGCTCCTTAAACCTTAATTGATTTTTTTAAGACTCTCAATAATTTCTGAAATTCTTGGGGTAATTCTGCTTCAAATTTCATTTCTTCTCCATTTATAGGATGAAAAAGTCCTAGCTCTACAGCATGTAAAGCCTGACCATCCAATTTGCAAGGAAGCTTTTTACATCTTCCATATAAAGGATCACCTAGAATGGGGTGATTGATATGTGCACAATGAACTCTTATTTGATGAGTTCTTCCAGTATCTAGTTTGAAGCTCATTAATGAATAATTTCCTAATCTTTCTAATAATTTCCAATAAGTACATGCATATCTCCCGGAATTTTCATCAACTACCGCATACTTCAATCGATTTAGTTTATCTCTACCTATATGTCCAACAATTTTACCTTCTGAAGTATTTGGGACTCCATGAATTACCGCAATATAGTTTCTTGAAGCGATTTTTTCTTTTATTTGTATTTGAAGATTGACAAGTGATTCTTGGCTTTTTGCTACAACCATACAGCCAGAGGTGTCCTTATCTAATCTATGAACTATCCCAGGTCTTAACTTGCCATTTATTCCAGGTAAATCTTTACAGTGAAAGAGTAGTCCATTTACTAAGGTGCCTGATTTATGTCCTGGAGCTGGATGGACTATGAGTCCTGATTGTTTATTAATTACAATGATGTGTTCATCTTCAAAAAGGATATTTAAGTTCATCTTTTCTGGCTTTAAATATATGAGAGGTTCTGGAGGAGGCATCCAAATTTGTATATTATCTCCTGTTTTTAGTGGGGTTTTAGCTTTTGCAGTTTTGTAGTTAACAAGAACTAATCCCGCGTTTATAAAATGTTGTATTCTTGCTCTACTCTGTTCAGGCCTCTTGCTTACTAGCCACCTATCGAGTCGCATAGGAAGGGACATTTCATAAGTAATTTCTATTAATTCACCTTCTCCTACTCCAAAAGAGTTTTTATTACTTGAGTTCATATTGGCACTTCCAAAGCAATCTTTCCTAGCATTTGATTGCGATAATCTTCTAATAATTTGTGAGCCATTCTTCTTTTATCACCTGAGGTATGTTTCAAGGCTACAAGATCAATCCATTCATGAGGGCTATCAAAGTTCTTTAATATATCAACTCCATATCTATCAGATATCTTTGAAAGTGAAATATTCGCATTTTTATCTTCTTTTAATTTGAAAATTATTTTTATAAATTCAATAGCAACACTTTCTATTTCATAAGCAGCCTCTCCTATATCATCACAAAGTGCAAGATTCAGAGCCGATTTTTGATTCTCTAAATTAGGGGGTATAACACCGGGGGCATCAAGCAAATCTATCCCACTGTCTAATCTGATCCATCTAAGATTACGTGTTACTCCTGCTTTCCTAGCGCTTTCAACAACTTTTTTCTTGGCGATTCTATTTATTAATGCAGATTTTCCTACATTAGGAAAACCGAGGGTAAGTGCTCTGATCGGCCTAACCTTCATTCCTCTAGATAACCTTCTGTTATCAATTGATAATCGGGATTCCTTAGCAGATTTACAAATTTCTTTAATTCCTTTACCATTTTTTGCATCACACCAAAGAGGATATATATTATCTTTTTTAAACCACTTGTTCCAATTAGTTATAGTTTCTGTAGTTATCATATCCGCACGATTTATCACAAGGATATGTTTTTTGTTTCTAATCCATTGATTAAGATGAGGATGACCTGTTGATAAAGGGATTCTTGCATCTCTAACTTCTATAACTAAATCTACTCTATTTATCACTTCAGTTAGCTTTTTTTCGGCTTTAGCAATATGGCCTGGGTACCATTGAATTTTAGGTATTTCCAATTGATTAAATCCAACAAGTTGTACGAGTAAACCTTTTGATTCTTATTAATTTCAAAAGTAATTACATTTAATATTAATGTAAACATTAAATATTTTTTATTTTTATAAATTTTATATTTCTACCTAATTTTTAAAATTTATTAAGGCATAAGTAACACTTAGTACTTTTTAACCCAATAAGCTCAAATTAACGTTAGGGTTTCATGGTAAAAATAGGATGTTTTAATGTCGAAGTTGTCTCTTTCCAGTCTTGATAAGTCTAAATTAGAAGGAAAAAAAGTTCTTGTAAGGGTTGATTTTAATGTCCCATTAAATGATAGTGGTCAGATTACTGATGATACTAGAATAAGAGCAGCAATTCCTACGATAAAATATCTCATAAATAATTCGGCAAAAGTTATATTAGCTGCTCATTTTGGAAGACCTAAAGGGAAAGTTAATGAGAAAATGAGATTAACCCCAGTTGCTGCCAGATTAAGCGATATATTGGAACAAAAAGTTAATCTGACTGAAAGCTGTATTGGTGAAGAGGCTCTAGCTAAATCTAATAGTTTAAATAATGGCGATGTTTTATTACTAGAAAATGTTCGTTTTTATGAAGAAGAAGAAAAAAACGATTTAGATTTCGCTAAAAATTTGGCTTCTCATGCAGATATGTATGTTAACGATGCTTTTGGAGCTGCGCATAGAGCTCATGCTTCAACTCAAGGAGTTACACAATTTTTAGAGCCAGCTGTTGCAGGATTTTTGTTAGAAAAAGAGTTGAAATATTTACAGGGCGCAATTGATGCTCCAAAACGTCCTCTTGCAGCAATAGTAGGAGGTTCTAAAGTAAGTAGCAAAATTGGAGTTTTGGATTCTCTTTTAGATAAGTGTGACAAAATTATTATTGGGGGAGGTATGATTTTTACTTTTTATAAGGCCAGAGGATTAGATGTTGGGAAGAGTCTTGTTGAGGAAGATAAACTTGAACTAGCAAGAAATTTAGAGGCAAAAGCAAAAACTAAAGGGGTAGAGCTTCTATTACCATCTGATGTATTACTTGCAAATGAGTTTTCTCCTGATGCAGAAAGTAAAGTCTCTCAAATAGATTCAATAAGTGGTAATTGGATGGGCCTTGATATTGGGCCACAATCAATCAAGGTTTTCCAAAATGCTCTTGCCGAATGCAAAACAATTATTTGGAATGGCCCAATGGGTGTTTTTGAATTTGATAAATTTGCTGAAGGTACAAATGCAATAGCAACAACCCTGGCAGATTTAAGTTCTTTCTCTGAGGTTTGTACAATTATTGGAGGGGGAGATTCTGTCGCTGCGGTGGAAAAAGCTGGCTTGGCTGAAAAAATGTCACATATATCTACTGGTGGAGGGGCTAGTCTAGAACTTTTAGAAGGTAAAACTTTACCTGGAGTAGCAGCTTTAAAAGACGCTTAAATTATATTTTTTCAACAATTTCAACGCTTTTAGTGAAAGAAATAGTTCCCTTTGGATGAGCGATAATACCTGACCATATTTGTCTAGCTGGTTTGGATGAAGCTCTAGTTGTTTTAAAAATGCCTCCAGAGGCTAAAGGCTCAATATTGATTTCTTGTTTTAAATAAGAATCATCCTGATGCGATATTATTCCTCCAGCTATAATTACATCACCAAGCGGTTCATTTAAAATAATATCAATATCATATTTTTTACCAGTAAGAACTTTTTCAGGAATTCTAAAAATAATATCTATTTTGTTTTGGTCATTTCTAATAGTAGTTAATAAATTTTTTATATTTCCATTATTTATTTTGTCGTTTTGAATGGAAAACAAATACTTAAAATTAGATTCAAGAAAGTATATTTCCCCATTAACTATTTTATTTCCATTAACTTTGATATTAAATATTTTTTCTTTAGAGTTTTCTCCGTTTAATCTTTTAATTTGCCATTTTGAATTAGGGAAATCTTTGATTATTTCCTTAAATTGTTCTTGAATTTTAAAGTTTTCATCTTCTTTAAAAATGTTTTTTATCAATTTTAGGTTTCGAGTATTTAATGCATTTTCAAGATTTTTTCTTATATCAACGTTTGTATTTTGGGTGATTGCTAATTTTGGGGAAATGATATAAATAAATATATATATAAATAATCCTAATTTTGGAAAAAACTTTAAATTGAACATTTTCATAATTTTATTTTACTTATTTAATTTTTAATGTCTAAAAAAAGAAATAATTTATTAATAGCGGCAAGTGGGACAGGAGGTCATATCTTCCCTGCTTTAGCAGTCTCTAAAAAGGTTGAAAAAGATTGGGATATTCATTGGCTAGGAGTTACAAAAAGACTCGATTCTGAATTTGTACCTAGAAAATATAATCTTTTGACTTTGAATTTGGAGACACCAAAAAAAAATATTTTTAGAGTATTTCAATATCTAAAAATTTTATTTTCAATTTTTAATATTATTAAAATCCTTAAAGAAAAAAAAATTAATTTAGTATTTACTACTGGTGGATATATTTCGGCACCGACAATTCTTGCAGCAAATTTGCTTAAAATACCTGTTATCCTCCATGAATCAAATTTAATACCGGGCACGGTTACAAAATATTTTGGTTTTCTATGTGAATTTGTTCTTCTGGGTTTTAAAGATACAAATTTTTATTTAAAAAATTGCAAAACAATTTTCACTGGAACTCCTCTTAGGGAGCAGTTTTATGAAATTAATCCTTTACCAAAATGGGTTCCTAGAGGAAAGGGTCCTCTTCTGATTGTTATGGGAGGAAGTCAAGGTGCAAAGAAGATTAATGAAATTTTCTATGAATCTATTGATTTTTTAATAAAACAAAATTTTCGTATAGTTCATATTATTGGTGAAAATAATCCTAAAAATTTGGTAAAATTAAAATCTAACAATTATGTTCAAAAGAAATTTACTAATCAAATTGCATCTTTGATGCAAAACTGTGAACTCGTTATATCAAGATCTGGAGCAGGAACAATAAATGAACTCATACAAACTGGAAAACCATCAATTTTAATTCCATACCCTAATTCAAAAAATAATCACCAAGAAAAAAATGCAATGATTCTTTCCTCAATAGGGGGTGCAATTTTAATGAATCAAAATCAAATATCAAAGTTATTTTTTGAAGAGACTTTGAAAAGGATTTTAAAATTTAAATTAAAAAAAGGAAAACCTAAATATGAAATTTTAGATTTAATGAAAGAAAATTTAAAAAATCTTGATACCTTAAAATCTACAAATGAGATTAAAAAATTAATAAACTATTTTTTAAAAGAATTTTGAATTTCTCTACATAAAATTTTATTATTTTTTCTAGTCTGTAAACTTATTCTTGCCCATTTTTCATTAAGAAATCTAAATGAGTTGCATTCTCTAATTAATATACCTTTTTTTTCTAAATAATGAATATTTGAAGACAAGGAGAATTTACTTTCTATTAAAAAAAAGTTAGTTGAAGAGTTATGTACTTTAAGATTTTTTATTTTCGATAATTCATTAGAAACCCAATTTTTCTCAGTATTTACCCAGTTATGAATCTTTGATGTCCATTCCTCATAAAGAATTTTATTACTTAATAGTTCTATTCCAGCTTTTATAGCAAATGAATTTAATGGCCAAGGGTCTCTTTTTATATTCCATTTCTTAAGTTTTTCAGATGAGCCAATAATATAACCTAATCTTAAACCTGCAATATTAAAGAGTTTGGTCAAACTTCTAATAACTAATAAATTATCATATTTTTTAGTGAGTGGAATTAAAGATTCTTTCTCACCATTAGGTGTTATGGCTAAGAAAGCTTCATCACAAATAACTAGTTTATATTTTTTTAGAATAATTTCTAAAGATTTTTTATCCCATAATTGACCCGTAGGGTTATGTGGGTTGGTTATCCAAAGAACATCACAAATTGGTTTAATTGGAAAGGTTTGGGGAAAACTATTACTCCAATTTTTTGGCAATTCTGAATAATCGAAGCTAGCGTTCCAGCAATTTAGTGATCTTTCATAATCTACGAAGCCCGGACTTGGTATACAACTTGCACCAGATTTGGAAGCTTCATAACCTGCCCAAGTTATTAATTCAGAAGCCCCATTCCCTGGCAATATATTATCAGGATCTATTTGATGAAATTCTCCAATGATTTCTCTGAAACTATTTAGATTTCTTTCAGGATAATATCGAAATCCTAGAGTTTTAATTTCTGAAATTAAAACATCTAATATCAGCTTTGGGGGTTCAAAAGGGACTAGTGAGGCACTTGAATCAATTATTTTAGATGGTAATAAATTTAATTTTTTTGCTTGAGTTAATATATTTCCCCCATGCTTGAAGTTTATATCTTTTATACCTTTATTATTCAAATTATTGGGATTGAATTTATCCATAAATTATCTTTGATTTTATTCAATCCATTCTAAGTTTGATCCAATAGCTTCTTTCACATTTGATAACTGGTGAATATTAATTTGTTTTATAATTCCGTTAAGAATATTTGGGACTAATTGTGGCCCCTTATAGATCCATCCAGTGTATATTTGTACTAAAGATGCTCCAGAACAAATTCTTTCCCAAGCCGATTCTGGACTATCAATTCCACCTACTCCAATTAAATTAATATTATTATCAATATTGTAAATATGTTTAATTATTTGATTTGCTTTTCGTTGAAGTGGCTTGCCGCTTAATCCTCCATTTTCCTCAGAAAGTAATTGCCCTGTTTGCTTTATCTTTCTTTGTTCAAAACCTAATCTATCTAGACTAGTATTGGTAGCAATTATTCCATCAATATTCTCATCAATTATTAATTGGCATATATCTTCGATATCTTTATAACTTAAATCTGGTGCGATTTTCACAAATAAAGGAGGACAATTTTCTAAATTTTTGACTTCTCTAAGCAGTTCTTTAAGAAGAATAGGATCTTGTAACTTTCTAAGTCCTTCAGTATTAGGTGAACTTACATTTATAACTGCGTAATCACAATAAGGAATCAGAAGTTTTAAAGAAGTTAAATAATCTTCGGTAGCTTTGGATAAGCTTGTAATTTTAGATTTTCCAAAATTTATGCCCAAACAATTATTTTTTCTATGTTTTTTTAAATCAACATTTTGCTTTAAAAAGTTTCTAACAAGATTTTCTGCACCATGATTATTAAATCCCATTCTATTTAATGCTGCCTGCTCCTTAGCTAATCTAAATAATCTTGGTTTAGGATTACCAGATTGAGCAAATTTAGTAACTGTACCAATTTCAGCAAAACCAAATCCAAAATCCTTCCAAATATTTGCAGCATTTCCATTTTTATCAAAACCTGCTGCCAAACCTACTGGATTACAGAAATCTATCCCACATATTTTTTGATGTAATCTTTTATCAACAACACAAAATTCTTGATTTAAACTCTTTATTATTCTTGAAATTAAGGGCCAATTTCTATTATTTGAACTAAAAGTAAGAAGACTTAAGGAGAAATTTGTAAGGTACTCTGCATCTATTCCTGTATCTTCTTTAAGGATAGGACTTACCAAGTTCTTATAAATATTGTTAAATATCCCTTTCTGATCAATCATAAAAATATTAAAGATTAAGTATTAATATTCTCTATTATCCAATATTTTTGATTTTTAGGAATTAATCTCCAATTACGCCATTCAAACAATTCATATTTTTGAACGAGTATATAACTTTCTTCTCCAAGTAATTCATTTAATTCACCAGAGTTTAAAAAATATTTTTTTTGGGCAAATTGTTCAAGTAATTCATTTTTGGAAAATAATTTTTGAATTTCATTAGGTTCTTTTTCCTTTGAAAAGTCTATTGTCTCAAACGATTCTTTGACTTCACTAAATAAAGGTATTCCTTTGCTATAGCTTGTGGCAATTAAATCAACTCTCTCATTCTGTTTATCCCCACTATGACCTTTTACAAATTCCATCACTAGGCCTTTTATTCTTAAATCATCTATTTTTTGCCATAAATCCAAATTTTGAACAGATTTACCTGCGCTTGTTTTCCATCCATTTCTCTTCCAATTGATGATCCACTTCGTATAGCCTTCAATAACATATTTACTATCTGTTCTTAATTTAAAGTTTTCTTTTAATTGAAAATCTCTTAACTTTTCAAGTGTTTTAATAGCTGCAGTTAGTTCCATCCTATTGTTAGTGGTATTTTCCTCTGAACCACCTATTTCTATTTCACTATTATCATTAAAAATTATTAATCCTCCCCATCCACCAGGACCGGGATTTCCACTGCAAGCACCATCTGTTGCAGCTTCAATTGCAATATTTTGTTGACTATTCATAATTTTAAAGCCGATATTAGATATATCGGCTAGAAAAATTTTCTCTATTTTAGTGTAACTTTACCGCCAGCTTCTTCAATCTCTTTCTTTAAAGTTTCAGCATCTGCTTTCGCAATACCTTCTTTAACTGTCTTTGGTGCGGATTCAACAAGTGCTTTTGCATCACCAAGACCAAGACCAGTAGCATTTCTTACAACTTTAAGGACTTTGATTTTAGCCGCTGCGTCGAAGCTTTCTAGAATTACATCGAATTCAGTTTTCTCTTCAGCTGCTTCGCCGCCTCCATCTCCACCGCCAGCTCCTGGAGCTGCCATTACTACACCAGCTGATGCAGCTGCAGAGACACCAAATGCCTCCTCAATTTGTTTAACAAGCTCAGATGCTTCTAAAAGTGAGAGGGATTTCAATGATTCGAGAATTTCTTCAGTTTTTGCAGTCATTTTCTTAATAGATAATTAATTTTGAAGTTTAAGATTCTGATTTTTCAGAATGTTGTTTAAGTGATCTAGCAAGTCCAGAAGGTACTTCATTGATAGAAATAGCAATTTTTGTAGCAACACCATTTAATGCGCCGGCAATTTTTGCCATTAATACCTCTCTCGAAGGTAGACTTGCGATTTCTTTTATTTCAGATTCGCTGAGAAGTCTACCCTCGAATAAAGCTCCTTTGGTTTCGGATTTTTTTGTCTCTTTCTGAAAAGATTGAATTGCTTTTACAGCGCCTCCAACATCTTCTTTGATTAAAACAAAAGCATTAGTCCCTGTTAGTAAGGATTCAAGATCAGTCCAATTACTATTACCATCAATTGCTTTACGCATTAATGAGTTTTTAGTAACTTTGCAAATGCCATTATTTGTTTGCAATCTTGATCGCAAATCAGACATCTCCTTGATAGTTAAACCTTTATAGTCAAGAACTACAGCCATTTCCGAATCATCTAACAGAGATTTTATTTCTGTGACGATTTTTTGCTTATTCTCTATTGTTCGGCCCATTGTTGTTTTTGGATCGTAATTTAGGAAGAGCAGGAAATGCGGCAAAGTCCA
>OZSS01000124.1_pt1 | contig 33838 bp, 38 predicted proteins | sample 1779911 | NCBI WGS metagenome assembly OZSS01 (sample SAMEA2603589, study PRJEB24840) | metagenome | biome: Water; feature: Photic zone; material: Seawater sample | place: Mediterranean Sea | collected 2013-11-12 | depth 10 m
CCATTTGGAAGCTCAATTCTATTTATTTCGAAACTAAATTTTTTTGACTTTAACTCAGATATTTTTTCTTTAAAAATGGATTTTTTTATAAAGTTTTTGTTGCCCATAATTTTTAAATAAAGACAGCCTAACAGTTATTTTTTGGTTTTGTAAATCATTTATATAGACCATTTTGGGGCATCAAACTTTTTAATTTTTTGGCTTCTACTTAAGATTTCAGATAGTGGAGTAATAACGAAATTCCGATTCATGAATCTAGGGTGAGGTAATGTTAATTTCTCGTCAACCGTATAAAAATCTTCCCACCAAAGAATGTCTAAATCGAGACATCTTGATAGCCATTTCTTACCCTTTGGCGTCTCTTTTCGTCCGAAAAACCTCTCTAACTTTTTTAGCTCTTTTAAAAGTAATTTCGCGTTTTTATTTGATGGTTTAGGAAAAGAATTACTTTTTATAAGCAATAGAGTATTTAAATAATTTGGCTGCTCATTTTCAACTCCATGAGGTAATGTCTCATAAATTGATGACCAAAAAAAGTTTGCATGAAATTTTCTTTTCTCTTCTTTTTTGTTGTTGTAAAGATCTCCCCACTCATTTATTATTTCTTCTATTTTTGGTTTGCAAAGTAATAATGACTCAAGAGGGCTTCCGAATTTACTATCAATATTTGCTCCCAGGGATATACATAGTCCATTTTTGATATTAAGATTTGATAATTCCACTACAAAAAACTAAGTTATTGGATAAATTCTATATCAGGGATTTTTAAAGTGATTTTGGAACAAAAGTTAAAAGGTAAAGAAGACATAAAGGATTTAATGCAAAAGAAGGATTCGTTTAGAGCATTTCCATTAGCTGCAATTACAGGTCACAGCTTATTAAAATTATCTTTACTTTTGGCAGCTGTCGATCCTAGTTTAGGAGGAGTAATCATTGCAGGTGGTAGAGGTACTGGTAAGTCGGTATTGGCAAGAGGTTTGCATTCCTTAATACCACCGATTGAAATAATAGATAATGAATTAATACGCGAGAAATTAACTGATAATAAGATTTCTTTCAGACCTATAAGTAGAAATTTAGATCCAACTAAACCTGAGGAATGGGATAAAAATATTAAACAATTAATAGCGAAAATTATCGGTATTGATTACCTTAGTCAAATTGAAAGTATTCCAAGCAAGGTTGTACAGGCTCCATTTATTCAAGTTCCAATTGGAATTACGGAAGACAGACTAGTTGGATCTATAGATGTTTCTGCTTCATTGAATACAGGCGAGCAAGTTTTTCAGCCCGGAGTTTTAGCAGAGGCTCATAGGGGTGTTTTGTATGTTGATGATATTAATTTATTGGATGACGGGATTGTAAATTTAATTCTTGAAGCTACTGGTAGAGAACAAAATAATATTGAAAGAGATGGATTAAGTCTTTCTCATCCTTGCAGATCACTGTTGATTGCAACTTATAATCCTGAAGAAGGAGCTTTAAGAGATCATGTATTAGATAGATTTGCAATTGTTCTTTCTGCGGATCAATCGATAGATAATAACCAAAGAGTTGAAATAACCAAATCTGTATTATCTCATGCTGAAAACAATATCAAGTTTTCAGAAAAATGGTCTGAAGAATCTGATAATTTATCCACTCAGTTAATTTTGGCTAGGCAATGGTTAAAGGATGTAAAAATTACTAAAGAACAAATAACTTATTTAGTAAATGAAGCCCTTAGAGGTGGTGTCGAAGGACATAGATCTGAGTTGTTTGCAGTAAAAGTTGCCAAAGCAAATGCAGCCCTTCGAGGTGATGAGAATGTTAATTCTGATGATTTAAAGATTGCAGTAAGGTTAGTAATTCTTCCAAGAGCTACGCAAATACCACCTCAGGATGATGATATTCAACCACCACCGCCTGAGGATCAAAGCCCACCCCCACCTCAGTCAAATAATGAAGATTCTGAACCTGAATCTAACGAAAATGAGGATAATCAAGAAGAAGAACAAGATAATTCTGATGGGGAAGAAGATTCTACTCCTGATATTCCAGAAGAATTTATTCTTGATCCTGAATCATGCATGGTAGATCCTGATTTATTGCTTTTTTCATCAGCAAAATCTAAATCAGGAAATAGTGGAAGCAGATCAGTAATTCTAAGTCAAAGCAGAGGTAGATATGTCAGACCTTTAATTCCAAGAGGTAAAGTAAAAAGAATTGCTGTTGATGCAACTCTAAGAGCCGCTGCTCCATATCAGAAATCTAGAAGATTAAAGTATCCTGATAAAACTATAATTATTGAAGAAAATGACTTTAGGGCAAAGCTCCTTCAAAAAAAGGCAGGAGCTTTGGTTATTTTTCTAGTTGATGCTAGTGGTTCTATGGCACTTAATAGAATGCAAAGTGCTAAAGGTGCTGTCATAAGACTTTTGACTGAGGCTTATGAAAATAGAGATGAAGTCGCTCTCATACCATTTAGAGGGAATCAAGCAGAGGTTCTTTTGCCACCAACAAGATCTATTACTGCAGCAAAAAGAAGGTTAGAGACTATGCCATGTGGAGGTGGATCTCCTTTAGCTCATGGGTTAACTCAATCAGCAAAAGTAGCAAAAAATGCTCTTTCTACAGGAGATATAGGTCAGGTCATTGTTGTTGGAATAACTGATGGTAGGGGGAATGTCCCTCTAGGTACATCATTAGGTCAAGCAGAAGTTAACGAAAACGAAAATGTGGATTTAAAACAAGAAGTATTAGATATTGCCGCTAAATACCCCATGTTAGGAATAAAGTTATTAATTATAGATACAGAAAGGAAATTTATAGCTAGTGGCTTTGGAAAAGAACTTGCAGAAGCTGCACAAGGAAAATATGTTCAATTGCCTAAAGCTACTGATAAGACAATTGCCGCCATGGCCTTAAATGCAATTAATGAATTTTAAATTTTTTATGGGTAAATCTCGTTAAGAAATTTTGATAGTCCAATTGTTAAATCTCTTATGGATTTAGTAAATTCTTTATCTTTCGTTAGTTGTTCAAAATCATCACTCATTTTATCAAATTTGCCTGATATTGATTCGGCAGCTTCGATTGTTAATTTAATATCTTTTAGAGTTTCTTCGTCATTTATAGTGGACAAAATATTGTTTAAATGACCTGCTGCTATGGTTACCTCTTTTATAAGAGGTTTAACTCTAATAATTTCTTGCTTTGACAAATAAATTAGTTCATCAAGATTTTCTTGTGTTTTATCAAATTGATCTATTGAATTAACTACATTTTCAATTAAATTTTCTTGATTTGATTCTTTAAGTAGTTGATTTATCCTGTTAGTGATATTTGAAAGGCTCGATAGTTGCTTTCCAGTAATAGTGTCTCCTTGACAAATAATTAATTTACTATCACATTTGTCTGATATGGCTTTTGGAGTATTCTTCGGAATTGTTTTTTCACTAGTTTCTAATGCAACTTGAACATCTCCCCCTAAAAATGAATTCGTAACAACTCTTGCGAATGCAGGTTTGGGAAGAATAATGTCTGGATTATTTAAAACAATTTTTGCTTTGATTGATTCATTAGTAAAAAGAATATCCTCAATTGAACCTACTAAGATCCCTCTGTAAGTTACTGGAGATTTTTTTGATAAACCACTTGCGTTGTTAAATTCTGCAAAAAGATACCAATTTTTCGAAGACAGCTTTACACCTCTTAACCAGAATGAAAAAAATGTAAATACTAATAAACCTCCTAATAAGGAAAATCCTACTATTGAATCTCTTAAGCTTCTACGCATAATTTTTAAATGTCTTTTGGTTGCATTGGTCCTGCAAGGTTCCCATTTCTAAATTGGAAAACATAAGGATCATTACTCTCTTTAAATTCATCAATAGAACCAGCCCATCTGAATTTACCTCCATAGAGCATAACAACTTTTTCTGAAGTCCTTTCTATAGTACTAAGAACGTGACTCACAACAATAGATGATCCATTGGCTTTATTATTTGTATTATTAATCAAGTCTTCAATTCTTGATGAAGCAATAGGGTCAAGACCAGCAGTAGGTTCATCAAAAAGTAATAATGGTTGACTTTTTTTATCTAAATCTTGATCTGTAATCAATGCTCTTGCAAAACTTACTCTTTTTTGCATACCGCCACTTAATTCATTTGGCAGCTTTTTCTCAACATTAAATAATCCCACTTCTTCCAAACATTCTCTTACAATTTCTTGAATAAATTTCTTGGATAAATTTTTATTCTTTTGAAGTAGGAAGCCTACATTTTCTTCAATCGTTAAAGATCCTAATAAAGCAGGATTCTGAAAAACTAACCTTACATCTGGAGGGTTAGTTTGATCTAATCTTAAGTAAGTTTGTTTTTGTCCAAATATACTTAATTCACCCGCAGTGGGTAAAAGCAAACCTGCCAAGATTTTTAATATAGTTGATTTCCCAGAACCTGAAGGGCCAACAATAGCTAATTTTTCGCCTTCATATAGTTTTAAATTGATTTTATTTAGTACATTAAGTTCTCCCCAACTAATTGAGAGATTATTGGTTTCTACGACATGTTTTGTTTTTTTCAAAATGTATATAAAGCAATTTGTCTTTAAATACATATTGCCTACTTTTTAAAAATAAAAAAGGATGTATGTATTTGATTTATAATCAATGTATATATTTAAATCTTAAGAAATTTAAGAGGATTTTGATGCAGAAGAAGAAAAAAAGAATAAAGAGAACTTTATCTTATTTTAAAAAATCAAATTTAGGTTTGATAAATAAAATTATAAGAATTCTAAGTTGGTTATTGCCAGGGTTAGTAATCAAAAGATGGATGATAACTTCTGCTATTGGATTATTAACTTCTTTATTAGGGATTGCAATCTGGACTAATTTAAGACCTCTTTATTGGTTAATAGAAGTCTTTTTCTCGATAATGAACGTGGTAACAAAAATTTTGCCTATTTCAGTTTTGGGACCATTAATCCTTTTGTTTGGCCTTCTCTTGATTGGTATTGGGCAAAATAGAAGTATTAATTCTATACAAAAAGCTCTTGTTCCAGAAAAAAATACATTTTTAGTAGATGCACTAAGAGTAAAAAGTAAATTAAATAGAGGCCCAAATATTGTTGCTATTGGAGGTGGAACCGGCTTGTCAACATTATTGAAAGGCCTAAAAAACTACAGCAGTAATATAACTGCAATAGTTACAGTTTCAGATGATGGAGGTAGTAGTGGAGTTTTAAGAAAACAATTAGGAGTTCAACCACCTGGAGATATCAGAAATTGTTTGGCAGCCTTATCAAATGAAGAACCAATATTAACAAGATTGTTTCAATACAGATTTTCTGGAGGTAGTGGATTAGAGGGACATAGTTTTGGCAATTTATTCTTATCTGCTTTAACAACAATTACGGGGAGTTTAGAAAAGGCGGTTCAGGCTTCCAGTAAAGTGTTGGCAGTACAAGGGCAAGTATTGCCAGCAACGAATACAGATGTAATGCTTTGGGCAGAACTTGAAGACGGTGAGAAAATATTTGGTGAAAGTAAAATAAGTCAATCAAAAAAGGTGATTTCCAGGATTGGTTATCTGCCCGAAAATCCATCAGCTCTTCCTAGCGCTCTTGAAGCTATTAAAGAAGCAGACCTAATAATACTTGGTCCAGGAAGTCTTTATACTTCTTTGCTACCTAATTTACTGGTCCCTGAAATTGTAGATGCTCTTCTGAAAAGTAATGCTCCCAAAATTTACATAAGTAATTTGATGACTCAACCAGGGGAAACGGATAATCTTGACGTATATCAACATATCAAAGCAATAGAAAAGCAATTATCAAATTTTGGTGTAAAAAATCGAATATTTAATGCAATACTTTCTCAAATTAAATTTGAAAAGTCACCGCTTGTTGATTACTACCAAAGTAGAGGTGCCATGCCAGTGATTTGTAATAAAGAAGAATTAATTTCAGATGGATATTATGTCTTGCAAGCTCCCCTTTATTCAAGAAAGATAACACCAACACTTAGACATGACCCCCGAAGACTTGCAAGGGCAGTAATGTTTATTAATAAAAAAATGAAGAAATTAAATTAATAAATTTGTCTAATAAGCATCTTGTAATTCATAGAAGTCAGGTTGTATATAATCTTTTCTTAATGGCCATCCTCTCCAGTCTTCTGGCATTAAAAGTCTTGTGGGATTTGGGTGATCAGCAAAATTGATTCCAAACATGTCATAGGTTTCCCTTTCTTGCCAATCACTTCCCTTAAAAATTTTATAAAGGCTAGGTACAGATAAATCTGAGTCTCTATTTAAAAAAACTTTTACTCTAATTTCTTTAATCTCTTTTATATCTTGAATATCTCCAAGTGATATTAGATGATAAAAACTTACGAGACATTTTCCTGGCCCTTCATCGTAACCTCCTTGACACTGAAGGTAGTTAAAGCCATACCCTCTTAAAGTAGATATTGCTTCGTACAATTTTTCTGGTTTGACTGAAAGTATCTCAACACCTATATGATCATTCCCTAAAGATTCGTTGGTAATTCCATCTTCAGAAAGCTGATTACTTACTATCCCATTTTGTTTTACAATTTTTTCTGAAGATTCAGGTGAACTATTATTTTCCATTATTTTATTTCTTCATCTATAGAATTTGTTTCATATATATTTTCACTACTTTCTTCTATCTGATTAAGTTTAGAAGATTCAATTGACTTTTCAGATTTTTTATTTAAATATTCACCAGTATTTTCTGAAAAAACAAGATTCATCTCATGATCTATAGTTAAATATCTATGAGTTTGCTCAGCTTTACTCCTCTCAAGAATACTCTCATTAGCAACTTTTTTTCTTAATTTTATAACGGCATCAAAAATAGCTTCTGGTCTAGGGGGGCATCCTGGAAGGTATAAATCAACTGGGATTAATTTATCAACTCCTCTTACTGCTGTTGTTGAATCTGCACTAAACATTCCACCAGTTATGGTACAAGCTCCCATGGCAATGACATATTTTGGTTCTGGCATTTGCTCATATAATCTTACTAATGCTGGTGCCATTTTCATTGTGACTGTTCCAGCAACAATTAGTAAGTCTGCTTGTCTTGGGGAGCTTCTAGGTACCAAGCCAAATCTATCAAAATCAAACCTAGACCCTATGAGTGCTGCAAATTCTATAAAACAGCATGCAGTTCCGTATAAAAGTGGCCATAGACTACTTAATCTTGCCCAGTTATGAAGATCATCTAAACTTGTCATTATAATATTTTCGCTCAAGTCAGTTGTGACTTGGGGGGCACCCAGAGGATTACAAGTTTCTTCTCTAAGTTCTCTTATTGCTTTTGGTGAAAGTGAATTGTTCAACTTTTTAACTCCATTCTAAAGCTCCTTTTCTCCAAGCGTAAGCAAGAGCAACTACTAATATCGTAATAAATATTAGAGCCTCAATAAATGCTAGTAAGCCTAGTCTATTGAATGCAACCGCCCAAGGATAAAGAAATACTGTTTCTACATCAAATATAACGAATACTAGTGCAAACATGTAATATCTAATATTGAATTGAATCCAAGCCCCCCCAATAGGCTCCATCCCTGATTCGTAGGTGAGTTTTCTCTCGCCGGTTCTCCCTTTGGGAGAAACTATTAGGTTAGTAACTAAAGCTAAAATTGGAACTGCCGCAGCAATTATTAAAAAACCTAAAAAATATTCGTAGCCTGGTAATGAAAACATTTAAAAAAAATTGTTGGAAAATTCGCTTAATTTAGCAAAATCTTTTAGAGTCTCTAAAGTTAGATACTAAATCGTGAGTGAAAACATTCAACCATCTTCTGAGGAAAACCAAATAGTTGAGGATTTAACAAATAAAGAATCTTCTGAAAAACTTCTAGAATTTAAAGATAAAGAACTCATTAATAATTTAGAACAAAATAGATTCGAATGTAGAAGTTGTGGATACATTTATGATCCTATAGAAGGTAACAAGAAACTTAACATACCTAAAAATACTCCTTTCTCGGCAATAGATGGAAATACTTTTGCTTGTCCAGTATGTAGAGCAGGTAAAAATTTATATAAAGATATAGGACCAAGAGAAAAACCTAGTGGTTTTGAAGAGAATTTAACTTATGGCTTTGGATTCAATAGTTTGCCACCTGGTCAGAAAAATATTTTAATATTTGGTGGTTTAGCATTTGCAGCTGCATGTTTCCTTTCTTTGTACTCTTTGCACTAAAATATATCCATGAAAAAATTTTTAACTAGTATTCCAAACCTTCTTCTAACTTTTACACTTTGCTTTGTTTTAAGTAGTTGTTCTTCAACAGGTGTAAAAATGAGCGAGAGTAGTCCCTGGGAAACAATTCAATTTGAAGATCAGTCAAATGCATTAGATATAGATTTCATAGATAATAATCATGGATTTTTAGTTGGATCAAATAGGCTAATTATGGAATCTAATGATGGAGGAAAATCATGGGAAAAAAGATCGTTAGATATTGCTGCAGAGGAGAATTTTCGTTTACTTGATATAGATTTTAGGGGTTCTGAAGGTTGGTTGATAGGACAACCCTCTTTAGTTATGCATACGATTGATGAAGGTAAGAATTGGACAAGGTTATCCCTTGGTAAGCTACCTGGCCAGCCTTTTTTAGTCTCAACTGTTGATGATGGGGTTGCTGAATTGGCAACAACCTCAGCTGCTATTTATACAACTTCAAATAGTGGTGAAACATGGGAGGCCAAGGTATCAGATCCTTCCGAGCAGGGAGGTATTAGAGATTTAAGAAGAACATCTAATGGAGATTATGTAAGTGTAAGTAGTCTTGGTAATTTTTTCTCTACTCTCGAAAGTGGAAGTGATACTTGGATAGCTCATCAAAGAGCGAGTAGTAAGAGAGTACAAGGTATAGGATTTAATCCAGACGGAAATTTATGGATGTTATCTCGAGGTGCTGAGATAAGATTTAATGACGATAGTAATGATTTGGAAAGTTGGACTAAACCAATAGTTCCAATTCTAAATGGCTATAACTATTTAGATATGGGTTGGGACCCTGAAGGAAATATCTGGGCCGGAGGTGGTAATGGGACTTTGATAGTTAGTAAAGATGATGGTAAAACATGGGATTCTGATCCTGTTGCTTCAAGTTTGCCAACTAACTTTATCAAGATTCAATTCTTGGAAAAAGATGAATTAGATGATAAAAAAGGTTTTATTCTTGGAGAAAGGGGTTACATCCTGAGGTGGAACGGTTAAGTTCAAGCTAATTAAAAAATAAAAAAATCCTTAATTTTCTTGTAATTTAACAACTGTCTGTAACCAAGCTGTAAATTTCTTCACAAACTTAGGATTTTTCCTTGTAAGATCAAAGGGTAAATAATTGTGATTATGGCCGCAGGTTCAACGGGTGAACGCCCATTCTTTGAAATAATCACCAGTATCAGATACTGGATTATTCATGCAGTAACACTTCCAGCTATTTTTATAGCGGGCTTCCTATTTGTATATACAGGTTTAGCCTATGATGCTTTTGGGACTCCACGTCCGGATAGTTATTTCCAGGCTTCTGAATCAAAAGCACCTGTTGTAACGCAAAGATATGACGCTAAATCTCAATTAGATTTAAGAACAAAATAATTATGTCAAATTCTCAAGCTCCAATGCAGGCTGTTGAAGTCCGCGTTTATCCGATCTTTACTATTCGTTGGCTAGCAGTTCATGCTCTTGCGATTCCTTCAGTCTTCTTCTTAGGTGCTATAGCAGCTATGCAATTTTTAAGATAAATTTATTAATTATGCAAGTAAACGAAAATCCGAATAAAGTTCCAGTAGAACTTAATCGTACAAGCCTATATTTAGGCTTATTAGCAGTATTTGTTTTAGGAATTTTATTTTCCAGTTACTTTTTCAACTAAATTAAAATTATGAGTAAATTAAAAGGCCCTGATGGCAGAATTCCCGATAGATTACCTGATGGTAGACCAGCTGTGGCTTGGGAAAGAAGATGGACAGAGGGAACCCTTCCTCTTTGGCTAGTTGCTACGGCGGGAGGAATAGCTGTTATTTTCGTCTTAGGCATATTTTTCTACGGCTCATACCAAGGAGTAGGTGCAGGCTAAACCCTTTATTCCTTTTAACTATTTAGTATCTAGTTCCAATAAGGATCTGTAAATATCTTTAGCTTTTCTTTTGTAAAACTAGGGATATTTTCTTTTTGAGTTATTAAACCATCCTTTAAAGAACTATGGGATTTGCTTTGAGGTCTCTTTATATCGATAACTTTCGCGATTTCAAAGACAATTTTGTTGGCAACTTCAGTATTTGCTCTGAGATTCTCCAAAACCATCTCTACTGATACTTCCTGATGAGTTTGATGCCAGCAATCATAATCAGTAACCATAGAAAGAGAAGAATAAGCCATCTCAGCTTCTTTAGCTAATCTTGCTTCAGTGTGATTAGTCATACCTATAATTGAACAACCCCAACTTCTATATAAATTAGATTCTGCTCTGGTAGAGAAGGCGGGCCCCTCCATTGCTAGATATGTTCCTCCTCTATGTAATTGTCTTCCTCCCGGGATATTTTCTTCGCTAACATTGCATAAAATTCCTGACAAGTTCATACAGAAAGGATCCCCCATAGTTACATGAGCTACTGCTCCTTCATTAAAAAATGTTGCTGGTCTTTTATGAGTTCGATCAATAAATTGATCTGGAATAACAATATCAAGGGGCCTGATTTGTTCTTGAAGGGAGCCAACTGCTGATGGAGCGATTATCCACCTCACACCAATTGATCGGAGAGCCCAAATGTTAGCTTTGTATGGTATTTCTGTCGGATTCATTTTATGTGTTCTACCGTGCCTCGCTATAAAAGCTATTTCTAAATTACCAGTTTTAAAGAGCCTAATTGAATCAGAAGGTTTACCATAAGGTGTATTGACCTCGATTTCTTCATGACATTCTATTTTGTCAATTGAATAGAAACCACTCCCACCAATTACTCCTAATCTTGATTCTTTAATGGGTAATAAATGCTGTTTATTCATTGTAATGAAATGACTATTAATCATCTAGTACTAATTGGAGGCGGACATACAAATGTTCTTTTGATGAGAAAATGGTTGATGTATCCGAAATTAATACCAGAAATCCCTATATCAATTATATCCAGAGATACTCATTTAGTTTATTCAGCTATGTTCCCTTCTGTTATTTCTAAATCAATTTCTTTAGATGAAAGCTTAATCAATATTAGATCTTTAGCTAAAAAGTCAAGAGTAGCTTTCATAAAAGGAGAGGTAATTAATATTGATTTTCAGTTAAAAAAAATTTTTTTAAAAAATAGACCATCAATTTGTTACTCAAAATTAGTACTTAATTATGGAAGTCAAACCAAAATTTCAGGAGAATTTGAAGATTTAGTCAATAATCAAATTGCTTTCCCAATTAAACCTTTTTTTAAGGCTTATGAGTTAATTAAAAACGAAGATAAGCATGATTCTGAAACTGAACAATCTTTTGTAATTGTAGGAAGTGGACTCGCAGCAATTGAAGTTGTTTTTGCCTTGAGAAAAAGATGGAAAAAAAGATCTTTAAAAATTCTATGCAAATCAAATAAAGTAAACGATAAAATCTTAAAAACTTTTTACAAATCGAATATAGAAGTAGTTGGTAAACTTCCTGTTGAATATGGAAAGATTCTCTTATGTACAGGAAATTCATCACCATATTGGGTACAAAAATATAATTCAGAATTGGATTCAAAAGGACGATTTTTTACAGATCAGAAATTAAGGTTGAAAAATTTTTTCGGAACTTTTGCAACTGGTGATTGCGCAGTCATAAAAACCTCTAAAAGACCTTCTTCTGGAATATTCGCAGTAAAAGTGTTAAATATATTGGCAACTAATATTCAGAAGGAAATAAAAGGTGAATCATTAAAAAATTGGTCTCCTCAAAAATTTGGATTGCAAATAGTAAATTCTTATCCTAGAAAGCTTCCGAAAGCTTTTGCTTTTTATAGGGATGTTGTTATTGGGCCTTCTTTTCTGATTTGGTACCTTAAAAATAAAATTGATGAAGGTTTCATAAAGAAATTTCGTATTTTAGATTCGAATATGAGTCAAAAAGTCAACGAAGGTGGGATGGAAGAATGTAGAGGATGTGCCGCTAAAATTCCTCAAAGCACTTTAAATAAATCCTTAAGAAGTGCTCAACTTGAAAATTTTGCAACTTCTCCTGAGGATTCTGTTGAAATTTATAAAAATAATCAAGATATTATTCTTCAAAGTGTTGATGGATTTCCAGCGTTGATAAGCGATCCTTGGCTAAATGCAAAAATTACTGTGTTGCATGCTTGCTCAGATTTATGGGCTTGCGGAGTAAAACTTTCATCTGTACAGGCCTTAATATCTCTTCCAAAAGTAGGAAAAGATTTTCAAAGCTACCTTTTTTCTCATTGTCTAAAAGGGATAAAAACAACAGTTGAAGAACAAGGGGGTAAGTTAATTGGAGGGCATACTTTTGAGTCAAGAAGTTTAGTTGATCAACCTTATTCTTTAGGAATAGATATTTCTTTAACTGTTCAGGGAGTTTTGAAAAATGGAGCAAAACCATGGTTAAAATCCGGTATGAAAAAAGGAGATATTATCCTAATGTCAAGACCTCTAGGCGTGGGAGTTTTTTTTGCTGCTCAAATGCAAAATATTAATTTGAAAGATAGTTCAGAGGAGATAATGAGAAATTTAGTTACAAGTCAGCAACCATTAATTGAAAAAATTTATTTGCTTCAAGATAAGTTTGGAGAAACATTTATAAATGCAGCTACTGATGTAACTGGCTATGGATTTATAGGTCACCTTAAAGAGATGATCGATTCATCTAATTTATTAAGGAAAGATAATAAGCTTAAACCTATTAGGGTTTTATTAGATTTATTTGCATTTAAAGCTTATCCAGGAGTATTTGATTTAATACACAAAGGAATCAAAAGTTCTCTATTCGAATCGAATAAAGAAATATTTGATCAAATTATTGCAGAAAAAAGTAATGATAGAATTATCGCATTTTCAAAAAAAAATAAAGTTAATAGTGACAGCTTTAAAGAAATAATATCATTATTATTAGATCCACAAACTTGTGGACCGCTTTTGATATGTTGTGCTCCTAAGTATGAAAAATTTTTAAAGGATGAATGGTATAAGGTTGGAGAAGTAATAAATTGATAGTTATTTCTTTTTGGTCTTATCGATCTCTATATATCTCAACCTTTTAATTTCATCCCCCATTTCTTTACCCGGTTGCCATCCTTCACTTTTTAAAAATTCCCCACTTTTTTTTGACTTAATAAATTTATAAACAAATAGCCATTTAAAAAAAGATTTCCAAAATAAACCCTCATTGCAAATTAATAATTTCACTGTCTCTTCATCTAGATTTTTTGTTTCAATAAATTCAGTCCATTGCGAGGGAGTTAAATAGAGAAATTTTTCTTTTTCATTATCTAATTGATTTGTGATATTTAAGTAATCTTTGAGAATCTTCTTTTCCTTGCTATTAATAAAAAATCTTTGACAAGTAAGCTCTAAATTTTCTGAATTTTTTAATAGGTAGAGAATATAATTACCTTTAAGTTTTTTAATCCACTTTAAACCTCTTAAAAATTTTTTATTTATACTAATATTTTTATTTAGAATAGAAATAATTTCCCAATCATTTAATAAAGAAACTATTTTTGCGAGATTATCGTATTTGTATATTTCTGCCAATTCCATCCTGATTCTTATACTTATTCCAGGCGGAAATTTAGATTTAACATCATCCTTCATCATAACCCAGGGCCATCTTTGGATAACTTTTTGCGATTGTTGAAGTGATTTATTTGAAATTTTAAAATCTAATCTTGAAGCATATCTTGCGCACCTTATTAATCTACTAGGGTCATCTTGAATACTATTTTCATGCAGCAAATGCAATTCTTTTTCTTGTATATGTTTTATACCATCAAAGAAATCATAAATTTCTTGCTTTGAGAATTCAAAAGCTATTGCATTTATACTAAAATCTCTCCTTTTTAAATCCTCTTTAATATTTGCATGTTTTACGATTGGATTTAATCCTGGAGCCTCATACTTCTCTTTTCTTGCAGAAGCTATATCAATTTTTAAATCATTAATATTTAGTTCTACAGTGTCGTATATTTCAAATTCTTTTATCAAACAAAGTTCAACATTTGAGATATTTTTTTTTATGAATTTTGCTAAATCAACAGAAGATCCTTCTGTAACTATATCAATATCAAGTGGATTGAAAAAAGTCTTTTTATGAATTTTAGTGATTAATAAATCTCTTATATAGCCACCCACAATTGCAACTTTAACGCTACTATTCAATTCAATATACTGAGAAATTATATTAAATAAATTAAAAGGAATTTTTAATATTGCTGAATTTATATAAGCAGAAATATCATTCATGCAAATTTCAGTTTATTGCTCTTATTGGAGCTAATCTTGGGTCTAAAATTTTGCTCCCTTTATCACCAAACTTTACTGCTAAGGATATTTTTTCGCCACTGCCAAAAATATGTATAATTTCACCTTTGCCAAATTTAGAGTGAATTACTTTATCTCCAACCAACCAACTTTTTCCTTTACTGGGTCCTGAATATAGTTTTCTTACTGCATTTATAGGTCTATTAATAAATTCATTTGAATCTTTTCTATCCACTCTTGTTAAACGGTCAAGATGACGATCCCTTCTGATAGAAGCACCACCTGATTGAGGTAATTCCCCGTCAATTAGTTCCTCTGGTATTTCTGAGAGAAATATTGAAGGAATTGTTGCTTCTCGCATGCCTCCCCACAATCTTCTCTCTCTTGCATGTGATAAGAAAACTCTCTCTTTAGCTCTTGTTATGCCTACATAGCATAATCTTCTTTCTTCTTCTAGAAGAGAAGGAGTATCAATTGACCTGTGGCTTGGAAATAAACCTTGTTCTAGTCCAGTTATAAATACATTTTGAAATTCTAATCCTTTACTGTTATGGAGAGTCATTAAAGTGACAGAGTTAGGATGATTTTTTTTTGTATCATTGTCTGTTGTTAAAGCTGCTGTTGACAAGAATCCCTCTACATCTGGGTTCTCGGTCTCTTCTTCAAATTGAGTAGCAGCATTTATTAATTCCTGAAGATTATTTCTTCTATCTTCAGATTCCTCTGAACCACTTGTTAATAAATCACTTAAGTAACCGCTTTTTTCTAGAATTAATTGAAGAATTTGAGCAGGCCCCGAGTTCTCTATATAGCAAAGAAGGTCATTCATAAGCTCTGTGAATTTATTAATGCCCTTTGATGATCTGCCTATAGTCTCATCTAAGCTTTGTTTGTCATTTATGACCTCCCATAAAGGAATGTTCAACTTATTTGATAGCTCATTAAGCTTTTGAATAGTTGTTTTTCCTATTCCCCTTCTCGGGACATTTATGATTCTTAAAAGGCTTACATTATCTGAAGAATTTACTAAGACTTTTAAATAAGCGACAGCATCTTTTACTTCTCTTCTGTCATAAAAACGTAATCCGCCAAAGATTGTATATGGAATTCTCCACCTTACAAGAGATTCTTCTAATACTCTAGACTGAGCCCTAGTTCTATAGAGGATTGCAAAATTTTTCCAGATTGGTTGATTATTGTAATTATTTAGAGACCTTAATTTTGTTGTTATTGCCTCAGCTTCAGATATCTCATCATCGCAGCTAAGCAACTTTAAAAGTTCTCCTTCCTCCCTTGTAGACCTTAAAACTTTATCAATTCTTTCAGTATTATTTTCAATCAAAGAGTTTGCAGCGGTAAGAATATTTGATGAAGATCTATAGTTTTCTTCTAATTTAACCAGAGAGGCTTTCTGATCATTATTAGATGAATTTTTAAAGTCTTCTTGAAATCCAATTAATATTCTGAAATCTGCTGCCCTAAAACTATAAATACTTTGATCCGCATCTCCGACAACAAAAATTGATCTATCATTCCATTCGCAAAATTTGTTTGGTTCAGTATTCCCAGCCGTAATTAATTTAATCAGTTCATATTGTGTCCTATTTGTATCTTGATATTCATCAACTAATACATGCTGGAATCTTTTATGCCAGTAATCCCTAACTAAATCATTTTGCCTTAATAAAAACACAGGAAGTAGTAGAAGATCATCAAAGTCTAAAGCATTATTTTTTGAGAGAGATATCCTATATCTTCTGTAAGCATCTGCAATTATTTTATCAAAATGATTATCAGCTTTTTCGTCAAGGTCGTTAGCTGTAAAACATTGATTTTTTGCGTTACTAATAGCCCTCTTAATTTTCTTAGGATCAAATCTTTTTGGATCAAGACTCATATCTTGACCAACAATTTCTTTTACTAGGGTCTGAGAATCTGTCTCGTCATAAATAGAAAATTGCCGTGTCCAGGTTAGGCCTTCAGGATCTTGATATTTTTCTATATCGTATCTTAAAAGTCTTGAAAATAATGCATGAAAAGTTCCTATCCATAGGTCCCTCAGTCTCTCTTGATCAATATTTGTTCTTAATTGATTCTGATCAAATTCCTTGAGGGTTGACCAAGGCTGCCCAAATTGATTTAAAGCTATTTCTTGCGCAAGTAGTACTTGAAGTCTTGCTTTCATTTCTTTAGCAGCTTTATTTGTAAAAGTTACTGCGAGAATGTTATATGGATCTACAGAGTTATTCTCAATTAAATTAGCAATTCTATGAGTAAGAGCCTTGGTTTTTCCACTACCTGCACCTGCTACAACTAGCAGTGGCCCATTGATATGATTTACAGCTTTTAGTTGTGCATTATTTAACGATTTAAAAAGGAAGTTGTTAGTTTGATGCACTTTTTATAGGTCGTATTTTTAAAATTTTTACCTTACTTTAATTTGAAGATTGAGGGTTAGTCTCTAATTCTTGTAATGCTTTTTTTAGGTTTATTAGTTCATTATTATTATTGATAATTTCTTCGAACTTATTCTGAGGCATTTTTAATTTAACACTTCTCTCAAGAATTTCTTTTTCTAATCTTTTTTTATAAGAAGAAACAAGTTTTTTTGATAATTTTAATTCTTGTTTATCCAAAATTTTAAGGAATAATAATCCTATCTTAGCGAAAAATTTTTTTTATTTATAGTATTTTGAATATCACTTCGAAATGTAGTTTTTGATTAAGAACCATTTCGTTTATTTTAAGAGTTAATTATTTTAATTTGCTCTGATCTATTATAAATAAATAGAAATTTCAAGTTTTTAAATTTAAGAATGACAGTTTCAAATAGTAATCAAATTTTATCAAATGATAGAGATTTAGAAAATATAAGTAATAAAAATATTGAAGACATAAAAGAATTTATTAATACTGCAAACTCAAGATTAGATGCAATAAATTCAATAACAAATAATTCTCACGCAATTGCCGCTGATGCTGTAACTGCAATGATTTGTGAAAATCAAGATTCAGTTAATACAAAAATATCTATAGATACCACCAATAAGATGTCTGTTTGCCTAAGAGATGGAGAAATAATTTTAAGGATTGTTTCTTACCTTTTAATTTCTGATGACGAATCAGTTTTATCTAAAAACTGTTTAAAGGATCTTAAAAATACTTATTTGGCCCTTGGTGTACCTCTGAAAAATGCTATCCGAGTTTTTGAGTTGATGAGAGATGCAACGATTTCTGATTTAAATTCTACAGTAAATTCTATGAAAGGAGAAAAAGAATTTCTTCCTGATTTAATTTCTAATACAGAGTTTCAATTTGAAAGAATAATCAATCTTTTAAGATAGACATATTTCTTATCTCTGATGTGTGTGAGGTTTGTATTACGGTATTGTTTTCATTATTTCTAATTACTGAATATCTGGATCTAATATGATCTGATAAAAAACAAATTCTCTCTTCAGAAGCTGTTGAACTGTAAATAGTTTTAATATTTAAGTTCTCATTTTCATCAATCAAATATTCTGATGATGAAATCACGGATTCAGTATATCCCTTATTACGTAGAACAATCCCCTTATTTTTATCCTTTGGTAAAAATAATAATATAGTTTTATCTTGTTCAATTTTTTGATCAATCTCCCAATCACTTATTGCCTTCCAACTTATTGATAATGCAATAAAAGAAGGTTTAGAGGTGTAATTATATTTTTCTAAAAGTCCTAAAACCTTTTTATTATTGCTTTCTAACTCTTTTATTTCTATTTTGCTAGTTGAATTTTCAACTTCCTGAAAAGCTAAAGAGTGAGTGCTTCTTATGGATTTCCACTCTCCTAAACTTTTTTGAATAAATTGATTAATTGTTATTAGATTCTTCGTCAAGTTTATCTTCTACTGAATGATTGGTAGCTTTTTGAATCATCCTTACCATAGAATCTACCATTAGTCTTTTTGCAGAAGTCACTTTTAATCCGGAAGGTGTTGTTGATATTTGTTCTCCAGGACGATCGTATGATGTAGGTCTAAATGGAGTCATCTAAAAATTTTTAAAATCAACAGATTTATATTCTTACATGAATATTCATTTTAATGTTGTTGTTTGCGAAAATGTTATATCTTTTATGGCTTGGTTTAAGGATTTTTAATTTTTGCCTTGTTTTGGGATTTTTCTTTTTGCTAAACCTGAAATAGTTGCTAAAGCAAACATGCCTAAGAGAGCTATTCCTAGGAATAAACCTGCTCCCTGACTGACCCCAGCTCCAACAGCAACAAGAATTGAATCACTGATTAGAAGACTTATTAGTAAAGCTGGGGTGAATATTTTCCACCGAGTTCCTCCAATGCCGATTGCATAGCTGAGAAAATCAAAAAGTCCGGTCATAAGAAGACCTGTCATTAGGAAGAAATTTTCTTCTAATTGGTTTTGATTAAAACTTTCAATTCTTTTCATTGCTTTTGAGCCTACTAAACCACGTACAGGGCCACGACCAAAATATCTTGCTATAAAGAAAGCTGCTTGGCAAAAAACGATATCAGAAAAGACAATTGTTAAATAACCCTTTTGGAATCCTAATAAGGAGCCAGCCAAAAGTGAATAGGCCGAACTTGGTAGAGCAGGTAAAATTATACTTACTCCTCTAAGAACAAATATTCCAAAAGGTGCCCATATTCCCATACTCTCTACCTTGTTCCTTAGAGGTTCGATGCCATAGTTTTGTATGAAATAAATTAATACAATAAATATTGCTATAAAAAAAACTACTGAGAGGAATTTTTGAATTTTATTCATTATTTTCAGAAAATTCTTTAAGAGCTAACTTTTTTAATTAATATTTGATTCTATAATAAAAGCACTAATCAATAATATTTTTTACAAAGTTTTTATTCTTATTTTTTCAATATAGATTTTAAGCAAACTTCATTTGTAAATTCTGAATCAAAATTGAAAATTATTAAGATATAGTTGTTAATTTTAAAATTCAATTTATTGATTTCTCATATTCGATTATTTTATGATTCAAGCCAATAATAAATTTTCATCAATAATTGTTGTCAATATTTTTTCTTTGGTTGTTTATATAATTTTCTCTTTTTGCATTTTAATAAAACAATCATATGCTTTATCTCATGAATGGGTTGGAGTCCCAATTAGTGAATACGGTGAACAATTATGGGATAGAAAGAGTATAAAAAGGAATGAAGATGGTTCTGTTAGAGTATTGAGCAAATTTATCCCAAAAACTAAAAGTGAAATAACACAAGATATCTTATATACAATGGACATAAACTGTTTTGAGAAATCTTTTAGAGATGTTAATGTCTATACAGATGAGAAAAATAGTCGTTTAAATAAGCTTGCTGATTGGCAAGATCCAAATGGAGACCAATTAATCTTGGGTGTGATTGGCCAAGTATGTAGAGTTGATAACTAAAAATTTAAATTTTTAAATATTCATAAAAATAACCCGTCAAAGACAGGTTTATAAAGGTGCCAGGACCCAGATTTGAACTGGGGACACGGCGATTTTCAGTCGCCTGCTCTACCAACTGAGCTATCCCGGCTCTAACTTATATACTTTAAATTAAGATGTGTAGTTTGTGAAACCCATTTATTAAATTTTCATATCTTGACTAAAGATTTAATGAAGGAAATGCATTATTTTGCATTAATTGCTAATAAAGCAGTCCCAAATGAAGTCGTTTTTTTACATGAAATTATTGGGATATTAATAATCCGTTCTCTTATTGCTCTCCATTGAGGATTTTTTGAACCTCCACCAGTAGTAACAATTCTTTTTGGAAGTGAACCTGTCAGCTCATATAGTTTTTCCCAACCTTTTAATTCAATTCTTGCTAACCCCTCGAACAATGCATGTAAAAAAAGTGAGTCGCTTACAGGCCTAGGGCTAAGAATTGGCTCCAAAAAAGGATTATTAACAGGAAATCTTTCACCCCTACTATTGAGTGGCAAAAGATTTAGGGAAGTTTTTTTTGATGGATTTATTTGTCTGCTAAGTTCTTTTATTTCTAAATCAGAAAAAAATTGAGATAAAATTCCACAGCCAGCGTTTGATGCCCCTCCACATATCCAGTTATCACTTACTCGATGGGTTGTAATTCCCTTTTCTTTGATCGGGGTCTTATTAATTTTTTTAACTACGATTGTGGTTCCTAAAACTGTTAGACCTTCTTCATCTCCCAATCCTGCAGCTAAAAAAGCTGCATTTGAATCAGTTGTACCCGAGACTAATAATATTTTCTTATTTAAGTGGAATCTTTCGGCTAAGTCAGTATCGATTTGACCCAATATTTTCCCACTTTTAATTATTAAAGGTAAGCATTTTTGCCATGAAGTTTTGAGATAGCTTTTTGGCCAAGATTCTTTTATTAGACTCCAACCAAGTTTAATATTATTACCTTCTTCTCCATATTTCCAATCTTTCAAAAACCAGCCAGTTATCAAATCAGATTGATGTCTTAAAATAATATTTTCCCCAAATTTATCTATTAGTTTTAATGCTTTAGCCAAACTACTGTATGGGGTTTGTAAATGATCTTCTCCACCCGTTATGGATTCAATGAGTATTTTGTTTTCATTGCATGCTTGGTCGTAAGGTATAGCTTCCCCTATTGGATCCCCTCTTAAAGTACAAGCCGTTAAAGTTCCAGAAGTACCGGAGATTGCTAAATTAACAATATTTTTTTTAATATCTAGAGGTAAATTATCTAGAAGTTTTTCACAAGAATTAATCCAAGAGTTGGGATTTTTAAAGCCATATTGATATGGAACTGAATTCGTATATTTTAATTCCTTTTTAAAATTAATTATGGATATTCTTGCGCCACTAGTCCCAAAATCTAAGCCCCCAAAAAAATCATCTGGCATGAATAATTACAAAAGTATTTTTGAGGCCTCTACTAATTGGGCTGATTTTTCTTCAACACGTTCCCAAGGAAGATTTAGATCATTTCTACCAAAGTGTCCATAAGATGCAGTTTTTCTGAAAAATTCCCCACCCATTTTTTTGGGAAGATTTCTTAAATCAAACTCTTTAATTATTGCTGCAGGCCTTAAATCAAAGTTGTTTTTAATTAGTTCTTTCAAATTATCTTGAGAAATAACACTAGTACCAAATGTTTCAACAAGAATTGAAATTGGTTTGGCAACTCCAATGGCATAACTTAATTGTACTTCTGCTTTTTTTGCTAATTTTGCTTTAACAATACTTTTAGCGACATAACGTGCAGCATATGCAGCTGATCTGTCAACTTTAGTAGGATCTTTACCAGAGAATGCCCCCCCTCCATGCCTTGCATATCCTCCATAAGTATCTACAATAATTTTTCTACCAGTAAGTCCTGCATCTCCTTGAGGTCCCCCTACTACAAATTTACCTGTGGGGTTTACCAGGAATCTGGTCTTTTGACTTGATGGTTTGATTTCTAAATCTTCTGTTGCTGGCAATACAACATTGATCCATAAATCTTCTTTTATCTTTTGACGAATTTCTTCTTCATTTGTAATCCCATCAATCTCAGCCGTATGCTGAGTTGAAATTAAAATGGTGTTTATTGAAACTGGGACCCCTTTTTTGTAATCAATACTTACTTGAGTTTTTCCATCAGGTAGAAGATAATCAAGAACTTTTTCATGTCTTACTTTTGCAAGTTGTATTGCTAATCTGTGAGCCAAGCTAATTGGTAATGGCATTAATTCAGGTGTTTCATCACATGCATAGCCAAACATTATCCCCTGATCACCAGCCCCAGTATTATTTTCCAAGTCCTCATTAATATCATCTGCTTCATTTACTCCTTGGGAAATATCAGGTGATTGCTCGTCAAGAGCAACTAAAACGGCGCAGCTATTTGAGTCAAAACCTCCAGCTTTTGAACCTTCATATCCAATTTCTTTAATTACTTTTCTGACAAGTTTTATATAATCAAGCTTTGCTCTAGAAGTTATTTCACCTGTAAGTAAGCAAAGGCCTGTGTTGACTACTGTTTCGCAGGCCACTCTACTTTCTGGGTCTTCACTCAATAAAGCATCTAAAACAGCGTCACTGATTTGATCACATATCTTGTCTGGATGACCTTCCGTTACAGATTCAGAAGTAAAAATAAAATCACTCATTTATTATTAATTTAGGAATAAACTAATCCTAAATTAAATCGTAAATATTAATCAATAGTTATTAACTTGAAATTACAATAATTTTTATAATTTAAAATTTATTTATTAGTTTTTAATAAATTAAAAATAAGAGTTTATACGCTTTCTGCAATCTCTACTGTTTGCTCCTCATTCTCATCAGTTTGCTCAAGTAACATTTGCTTATATTTTGCAGCCATTTCTTCAGCTTTATTAAAAACTTTTTGTGGGTCAGTTAGCATATCGCCTGGTTCGGGTTCTAGAGCTTTGGTTGATAAAGAGATTCTACCTCTCTCGGAATCTAAGTCTATTATCATTACTTTCATCTGATCATTAACATTTAAAACATTATGAGGTGTTTCAATATGTTCATGACTAATTTCAGAAATATGTAAAAGACCACTCACACCACCTATATCAATAAAAGCTCCATAAGGTTTTATTCCCTTTACGGAACCTACAACAACTTCTCCGACTTCAAGTCTATTCATTTTTTTCTCAACTAAAGCTCTTCTATGACTTAAAACTAATCTGTTTCTTTCTTCATCCACCTCAAGAAATTTTAAAGGTAAATATTCTCCTTCCAAATCTTCTTTTATTTTTCTAGCACTAATATGAGATCCAGGGATAAAGCCTCTCAGTCCTTCAACTCTGACTAAAGCCCCACCCCTGTTTGTGGCAAAAACCTCGGAATATATAGTTGCATCTTCTTTTTGTAATTGTCTTACTCTTTCCCATGCTCTTTGATATTCTATCCTTCTAATAGATAAAGCTAATTGCCCATCTTCATTTTCCTCACTCATTATAAAAAATTCTCTACTTTCTGAAGGTTGTAAAACATCACTAAGTCCTTCAACTCTATTTATAGAAACTTCTTGCATAGGCATAAAAGCTGCAGTTTTAGCTCCTATATCTATCATTGCTCCTTTAGGCTCTAAAGCAAAAACTGTACCTTTTACAAGATCGCCTGGTTTGAAATTATAATCATACTTTCCTAATAATGATGCAAACTCTTCTTGAGTAAATCCTGCTGTATCCAAATCACTATTTCGTCTGCTTGAAGAAGAATCTGCAGAGGGAATATCTTTATGGTCAAATGATAAATCTTCCTCTTTTGGAGTCTCTGAAGTATTTTCTTCTAGGGTTGTATTTTCAATTTCTTTTTCGTCTGAAATTTCTTTTACGATTTGGGAAGGATTTTCGATCATTTGTTAAAACGCAGACCACCTAAGATGGTTAGAAAGGAACGCTTTTAGCCTGCAAACTAAAGAGCAAATTATTTGTAAGTTATATTCTACACTTTAGAAGGCTAAATTTATAAAATTGAAGCTAATTCATTTTTTGAATTACCTTTTAGGGACTCTAGAGTGGAGACAAAGTCTTTTACCCCATTAAATTTCCTATAGACTGATGCATATCTTATATATGCAACTTCGTTTTCTTTCCTTAAGCCTTTAAGAATTAATTCTCCAATTTGAGAAGATTTAATATCTTTATTTGAGTCTTGTACGATTTGCGATTCAATTGAGTCAACAAAATTAATAATCGATTCTCTCGAAAATGTTGTTTTTTCGCATGCTCTAGATATTCCAGTAACTAATTTATCTTTATTAAATAATTCTCTGCTCCCATCTTTTTTAAGAACAGAAATTGGCATTGTTTCAACTCTTTCATATGTGGTAAATCTAAAGCTGCAATTTAAACACTCTCTTCTTCTTCTGACACTTTTCCCTGTATCAGCAGATCTTGATTCTAAAACTCTGCTATCTGTATTTTGACAGGTGGGACACTGCATATAGTGAATTAATACTATCTTCAACTCTAATAGTAGATTAATATCACGATTATGAAAAGTGGCAAAAAAAAACCCTCTATTTATAAGAGGGTTTTTTTACTTTATTTTCTGTCAAATTTAGGAGGATCTCTAAAAGCGACTGCAAAAAATAGAGTAACAACTGCGAGAGTTAAGATAAGAACGTAAGCAAAAGCTTCCATGAGAAAAAATAATAAAGTTTAAATTAAACCCTTCCTGGGATTCGTCTAGTGGTTTCGTCTCCAAGTTTCTTAAAGAGACCAAATTCAACTTGATCACCTATCTCAGAGTCAATACCAGCAAAGGAGTCTTTGTAAAGTGTTCTTGAAGCATGCCACCAATGACCAAATAAGAATAATAAGCCGAAACATAAATGTGCATAAGTAAACCAAGCTCTTGGGGAACTTCGGAATACACCATCAGATTTATAAGTTTCTCTATCAAACTTGAATGCTTCACCAAGTTGTGCTTTCCTAGCTAATCTTTTAACTACAGCAGGATCTGTGAATGTTTGACCATTAAGATCACCTCCATAAATAGTCGCTGTGATGCCAGTTTGTTCAAATGAATACTTTGCTTCAGCTCTTCTAAATGGGATATCAGCTCTAACATTCCCTTCCTTATCTTCCAAAATAACTGGGAAGTTTTCAAAGAAGTTTGGAATTCTTCTTACTTCTAAATCATTGCCCTCTTTATCTGTAAACGCAATATGCCCTTGCCAACCTGTTGGTAAACCATCTCCATTTACAAGAGCACCAACCCTAAACAATCCTCCTTTCGCAGGGCTGTTCCCTACATAATCATAGAATGCAAGCTTTTCTGGAATTGAAGCATATGCTTCTTCCTTGGTTGCTCCATTATCAATAGCTGTTTGAACTCTCCTGTTTATTTCAGTTTTGAAGTAACCAGAGTCCCATTGATATCTTGTTGGTCCAAACAATTCAATAGGAGTGGTGGCAGAGCCGTACCACATTGTTCCTGCGACAACAAAAGATACAAATAGAACGGCGGCAAGAGCACTAGCTAATACTCCTTCCAAACTTCCAAGCTTAAGGGCTCTATAAAGCCTTTCTCCAGGTCTATTTGTGATGTGAAATATTCCACCAATGATACCTAAAAGGCCAGCTGCAATATGATTTGCAACTATCCCACCAGGATTAAAGGGATTAAATCCATCTGCTCCCCAAGATGGTGCGACCTGTTCGACATGACCAGTTAAACCATAGGGATCTGAAATCCAAATGCCGACATTTGCGCAATGAAAAGCTCCGAATCCAAAGCAAGTAATACCTGATAAAAGAAGATGAATCCCAAATATTCTTGGAAGATCAAGAGCAGGTTCCCCAGTTCTTTCATCTTCCCATAGCTCTAAATCCCAATATGTCCAATGCCAGATTGAAGCAAGCATTAAAAGTCCACTAAAAACAATGTGAGCTGCTGCAACACCTTCGAAGCTCCAGAATCCTGGATCAACCCCTGTAGCACCAGTTATATCCCATCCGTTCCAACTACTTGTGATCCCTAATCTCGCCATGAATGGCATGACATACATTCCCTGTCTCCACATTGGATTGAGAACAGCGTCTGAAGGATCAAAAATGGCTAATTCATATAAAGCCATAGAACCGGCCCAGCCGGCTAATAATGCAGTATGCATGAGATGCACAGCAAGTAGTCGACCGGGGTCGTTGATAACTACTGTGTGAACTCTATACCAAGGCAATCCCATCGGTTAAATTCTTGTGACAATGCTGAATAAACAGCTAAACATCATGATAGTAAGGGTTTTTTGGGCGTTGAGAGAGTTTTGTAAATAAATTAATTTCCTTAGTAAAACTGGTCAGATAAACTTGTATCACTTTAGTTTGAGGGAATTTTTAGCAAAAATATGTTAATATTTTGGTCACAATTCTCAAAGTAAAGCGCCAAAATAGAAAAAAATAACAAAAAAAATGGCAATTATCAGATTCATCCGTGAAGGAATAGATATCGAATGCAAACCTGGAGAAAATTTGAGAGAGTTAGTAATCAGAGAGAAATTACAACTTTATGGATTAAAGGGCATACTTGGAAATTGCGGTGGTGTTGGGCAATGCAGTACTTGTTTTGTTTCTGTTGAAGGAGGAGTGAAAAACTCGCTAAGTCCTCTAACTGTTGTTGAGGAAGAAAAACTCAATAATAGACCTGATAACTGGAGACTTGCCTGTCAAACTCTCATCAATTCATCTGCGGTAATACTTACAAAGCCTCAATCTCCTCCATCAAATTTGAAAGATTTGAAAGAATCTGCTGAAAGCAAAAAATTACCTAGATAAATTGTTTAAGACTGTTAATGAGTTAGTCGACTTTTTGGTTTTTTTCACTTAATTCCTATTTGAATGTCTATAGTCTTATTATTATTAAATTTGTCTTTTTAAATGGAAACAACAAATTTTGGTTTCGTAGCAAGTCTTCTATTTGTAGGAATACCAACTATTTTCCTTATTGGTTTATTTATTTCAACCCAAGATGGAGAAAAATCAAGCTTTTATTCAGATTCTAGCAAGGGTAAACTTGGCCCAAAACGCTAAATTAATCCCTTAATGTTTCTTATTTCTGCTGAAAAATTTTCATTGTGGAAAAAAAAACAAATATCAAAAGGAGGAGATAACCATTCTCTCAATCTTTTGATTGATTCATTAGGTGGATTATCAAATATAGAATTAAATTTACTTAAAATAAATTCAGAAAAAAATTTAAATTTAAAAGTAAATTTAGACTTGATCGAGTCTTTTTGGGATAAACACCTTAATACCTCTATACCTATACAATATTTAAGTGGAATTTCTTTTTGGAGGAATCTAAAATTAGAAGTTTCAAATAGAGTTCTTATCCCGCGACCAGAGACAGAACTTATTATTGATATTATTTCGGGCATATTCAAAAATAAGGAAGAAAAAATAACCTTTGTAGATCTAGGAACTGGTTCGGGTGCGATTAGCATAGCTTTAGCACTTGAGAATCCAAACTGGAATGGAATTGCAACTGATATAGATAAAAATGCTATTAAAATTGCATCGAGGAATTTTGCAACTTACTCTAATCAATCAAATTTGAAATTTTATAATGGAAATTGGTGGGATCCTCTTAAAAATTTCAAAGGTGAAATTGATTTTGCGGTATCAAATCCTCCATATATTCCCCAAGAAACTTATGAAGTATTACCAAAAGAGGTAAAGAGTTTTGAGCCTAAACTTGCTCTTTTGGGAGGGAAAGAAGGCCTAGATCATATAAATGAAATAGTTCAAAATGCCCCCCTTTACTTAAAAGATAAAGGGTGGTTATTGATTGAGAATCATTTTGATCAAGGTGAGAAAGTTAAAAAATTATTTCTTGAAAATAGATTTACTTCTGTAAAAGTTTTAAAAGATTTTTCTGGGATTGGAAGATTTACAATAGGAAGATATAAATAAATTATTAGTTAATAATTTTAATGAATGTCATAGATCAAAAATTAGCTTTAGAAAAACTAAATAGTGGTTTCCCTATAGTTTTTCAGACAGACACTTTACCTGCAATTGGATGCTTACCAAAGTTTTCAGAAATAATTTATGAGATAAAAAAAAGAGATATCAGAAAACCTTTAATTCTAATGGGAGCTGAAAAATTTCAATTTGATGATTATGTTGATGAATCGGCATTAGATGATTACAAATATATTGCATCTTCTTATTGGCCAGGACCCTTAACAATCATTATTCCGTGCTCTGAAAAAAGAAGATCATTTACATCCACCAGTAATTTTACATTAGGTTTGCGAATACCAAATTCGAAAATGGCTAAATTACTCTTAAAGGAAAGTGGACCACTACTAACATCAAGTGCAAATCTATCAGGCTTGCCTACCGCTACAAGCGCAAAAGAAATTTCAATTAATTTACCTAATGTAAATATTTTAGGACCAATTCCCTGGGAAAAATGTAGTGGTAAGGCGAGTACCATAATTACTTGGGTGAATCATGGTAAATGGAAAATAATAAGAGAAGGAGAAGTTTCAATCCCAGGTATAAAGTTATGATTCTTCTTATATTTTTTATTTCTCTAACACAAATTTTTTCTTACTGGATTTTTGAACCTTTAACATTTTTTTTAACTGATTTATTTCAAATAAAGTTTTTACCAATTTTTCTTTTATCCCTTTTTACTTTTCTATTTTGGACAAAAAAAGAGGAATCAAATATAGAACTTTGAAAATGCCGGCTAACAGATTTGAACTGATGACCTTCGCTTTACAAAAGCGCTGCTCTACCGCTGAGCTAAGCCGGCATAAATTTTATTTTACATACAACCAGGTGGTATTTGATAATTTATTAATTTTGATTTTAAAACGTTTATTTCTTTTTCTGTGTGTCTTCATTTTTTTTAAATTCAATTTCTCCAGTAAGAGTTCTTTTTATAGGAAGATTAGCAACTAATGCTGTCATTCTATCTTCGGTTTCTAGACTTACAGCTACTTCCTCAAAATCAATCTCAACATATTTAGCAACCACATCAAGTATTTCTTTTCTCATTTTATCCAAAAGATCAGTTGTCAATGAACTCATGTCAACTCTGTCATGAGCTAAAACTAATTGCAATCTTTCTCTAGCAGTATTGGCACTAGCCGTTTCTCTGCCTAGCAATTTGTTTATTAGGTCTCTGAGAGTCATCATTTTTAAAAAATCTTTGTTTGCATTAATCTCATGAATTTATCTTTAAGGCTTTTCCCTTCATTCTTTGGATCGATAATTGGAATATCTTTTCCTGTAAGCCTTTGAGATACATTTAAATAGCATTTTTTAGCAGGAGATTTACTATCAGAAAGAGTAAGGGGTTCCCCTCTGTTTGTACTTATTATTACTTGTTCATCCTCTAAAACAATACCCAGCAATGGTAATGAAAGGATACTTTGAACATCTTCTATCGAGAGCATTTCTTGATTAGCCATCATATTAGGGCGAACTCTATTAATTACTAACTGTATTGGCTTTATATCAGAAGTATTTAAAATTCCTATAACTCTATCTGCATCACGAACTGCAGATAATTCTGGGTTTGTAACCACTATGGCTTCTTTGCATGCTGAAAGAGCATTTTTAAAACCATCTTCAACTCCTGCAGGACAATCTACTAAAACGTAATCAAACTTCTCACTAAGTAATTTACTGATTTGTTTCATATCTTCAGGCTTCATCCAGTCAAGCATTCTAGGATCACCAGCTGGTAATAGAGCTAAATTCGGCTCCTTTTTGTGTCTAACTAATGCTTGATCAAGACGACATTTCTTATCTAAAACATCTTGAGCTGTATAAATAATACGATTCTCCAAACCTAAAAGAAGATCTAAATTCCTCAATCCAAAATCAGCATCTAACACAGCTGTTGTAGCTCCACTATTTGCTAGGGCAATACCAAGGTTTGCCGTTAGGGTGGTTTTACCAACCCCACCTTTGCCGGAACAGATCAAAATAGTGCGAGTATTTTTCGACACAGAAAATGAATAATTTCATAAATAATAAGCTAGTTTTAAAAAATTGAAATTTTGTAAAAGTTAAGTAATTCTTAAATTTATTACTTATAAATAAATTTATTTCAAAATATTTATTTACTACAAGTTTTGATTTAGAAGATAAGGTTTGATAATTATTTTATGGTCTTCCAAAATTGCAACTTCGGGATATTGACCCTTAGGCTTCTCTTTTGGACCTATAGCTACAATTTCGCAGATTCTTAGTTGTAGAGGGTTTAGATAAAGCGAGGCAATAGAAGCATTTTTATTTCCATTTTTTCCGGCGAAAGCGATACCATATAATTTCCCCCATACATAAACGTTATTATTTGCGGAAATAATAGCTCCTGGATTTACGTCACCAATAATAAAAAGATCACCATTTGAAGATATTCGATCCCCTGATCTAACCGTGCCTTTGTGAAGTATGTCCTTTTTTAGATATGAAGGATCTAGTAGAAATTGTTCTTCAAGGTCTTTGATTTTTAAAAACGTTGAGTTGATTTTTAAAGACTTTCCACTTAAGACTGTTTCTCTATTATTAGAATAAATATCTGAAAGCTTAATGAAATGTTTTTCAAGGATAAGTTTTAATTTTGCTAATTCGTATGAATTAATTTTTTCATTTTCTGTAATTAGATTTGCTGCAGCTGGGGCTTCTTTAGTAATTAAATTGTCGAAAAATTTTTGATCAAGTTCAAAATTTTTGAAAGAAAATGATTTTATAAATTCATTAGCAATACCTCTTAAAATTAACTTCATTTATACATTAGCTCTTTCTATTGCAATCTGATCCTCTATCTCTTTTCTAAATTCTCCTGGATAAATAATTAGTGAAGTATCCTTTGAAGACATTAGTGTATTTATTAAATCTGATTGATTTTCCAATAGGTTCTGATATTTACCATCCCATATTTTTAGAGAATTATCAGACTTAAAACCTTTAAAAGCTCTTTCTTTAATTCCGCAAAATATCTCTGAATCATAATTATTTAATTTACATTTTTTTCTGGCAAAAGCTAAAATTTCTAGTCTTTTTAATTTTGTGAGAAAACTTATATCTGATGCTTTTAGTAAGTTTCTATCAATAAACATCTTACAAAGAGTCTTTAAAGGTTCAAAAGATTCTTCTTTCCATTTCATTAAATGGAAATAAAATACAATATCATCATTCGCAAGGAAGTCCTTAACCTCAAGTTGGTTTGGAAAAAATATCCATCTGCGCATGCTTTCATCTATCCATAAGTCCTTTTTTACGGAATCATTTTTGATAATTTGAATAATTTTTTCTAAAATCCAAGTAGAAATTTCATTGATTCTGTGGTTATAAATAGTTCTATACATCATGTTCCTTAGAACTAAAAAATGTTCTATAGCTATTACTCCTTTTGGTTTGATTGCGATATTCCCATCAGGAGAAAAAGTAAGAGCTGAAATAATTCTTTCTAAGTCTACTAATCCATATTTTGTTCCAGTGTTATAACTATCACGAAGCAAATAATCAAGTCGATCACAATCTATTTCACTACTAATTAATGTTTTTAAAGGTCTTGAGAATAGGTTTTTAGTTGTAAATAAGTCTCCAATTTGATTAGGTAATTCGGTTCCGAAATTCTTAAGAATTGAAGAGATAGGTGAATAATTCTTAACTAAATTTTTAGACCATAACTCATGATCATGAGCAAATATAACCTCACTTGTATGACTTAAGGGACCATGGCCTAAATCATGTAAAAGAGCAGCACCAAAAAGTATGAATTTATTTTGGCTAAAATCAGGATTTATTTCTACTAGTTTTCTATAAATCTTTCTCGCGACGCAAAATACACCAATTGAGTGTGTGAATCTGCTTGATTCTGCTCCGTGAAAAAGAAGAGAGGCCGCACCTAATTGTTTTATCCTTCTCAATCTCTGAAATGCCAAAGTATCAATTAGCTGCATAATCATTAATTCTTCTGGTTTGTCTGAATCAATGATTATTTCTTTATGAATTGGATCATGAAAAATTCTTTTATTGTTCATAACTAAAAAATTATCTATTAAAAAAAAATCTTTTTTTAATTTTCAATGTCTTTGTTTTCTAATTCATTTACTTTTGCTTCAAAATCATTTTCATCAAATAAAGCGTTTAGGAATATCTCTGCATTTTTTACCCATTTATCCTCAGAATTGCCGTATTCCCTAGCCTCGGGTAGGCCTAAAATTTTATCAGGAGTTATGCCCTTACCCTGAATATTATTACCCTGAGGTGTTAAATAACTGGCAACAGTAATAGCGATACCACTGTCTTCACCTAAACTTTTCAAAGACTGAATAAGTCCTTTCCCATAAGTTTGTTCACCCATTAAAGTTGATCTCTTATTATCTTGCAGGGATCCTGCCAGGATTTCACTTGCGCTTGCAGTACCTTTGTTTACTAAAGTCACCATCGGACCATCAAAAGAACTGTTTTTTTGAGAAATTATTGCATCCTTAATGCCATTTCTATCTTTTGTTTCTACGATTGGTTTTTCGCTTAGAAATGAGTCTGCAACTGCAATTCCAGAACTTACTAACCCGCCAGAGTTATTTCTTAAATCAAGTATTACCCCCTCAACGTCCTTATCTTTGAGTTCCTGCAAAGCCTCTTCAATTTTTTTGGGAACACTTTCACTAAATTGAGTTATTCTTAAATATCCAATTGTATGAGAGTCATCTCTCAATCTCTTTGTTCTTACTGGTCTAAGGTCAACTGATCTTCTTTCTAAATCAATTTCTTTAGTCTCATCAGACATGGACTTAATTTGAACAAGAACCTTTGTTCCAGATTCTCCCCTAAGTTTTGATGCGGTATTTGCCAGCCCTAAGTCGGAACAAGATATTCCATCAACCTTATCTATTTTATCTCCACTAATTATCCCTGCTTCTTCGGCAGGAGATCCTGCTAATGTCGAAATAACTTTGATTTCTTTAGTTATTTCATCTTCTCCTAATTGAAGTCCTACGCCATTTATTTCACTTCCAAAATTGCTTGTTTTCAGAAGTTCATAATCTTTTGGCTTTAATATTCTTGTAAAAGGATCTTCAAGAGGTTTCAACATATCTTCAATTGCAGAATAAGCCTCATCACTTGTTTCAATTTGTTTCTGTAATGTTTTTTGTCTAATCCTCTTCCACTGGATTTCATCAAGCCTTTCTGGATCATAATATCCCTCATTTACTAACGTCCAAGCGTCAAGTACAAATTGCTTGCTATCACTAAGCGCATTGACGCTTGGAATATATAAAAAATTGGTAGATAAAATACAGATCATCATGATTATGATCCATTTTTTGAATATTAAAAATTTGTTAAAAGATGAATTCATTGGGTTAAGTGTTAACACCAAGTAAGTGAATTTTAAGTAAGCTTTTTATATCAAAGCTATTTTTTTTGGATGTCTGATTCCTCTTCCGTTTATGACTGGTTTCAAGAGAGACTTGAAATTCAAGACATAACTGACGACGTAACTTCCAAGTACGTACCCCCTCACGTAAATATATTTTACTGTTTAGGAGGCATAACTTTAGTATGCTTCTTAATTCAATTTGCAACAGGTTTTGCAATGACTTTTTATTATAAGCCGACTGTTACCCAAGCTTATAATTCTGTTAGCTACTTAATGACTGATGTAAGTTTTGGTTGGTTAATTAGATCTGTTCATAGATGGAGTGCTTCTATGATGGTATTAATGTTAATTCTTCATGTATTTAGGGTATATCTTACTGGAGGATTTAAAAGACCAAGAGAATTAACATGGGTAACGGGGGTTGTCATGGCAGTTATAACAGTTGCCTTCGGAGTTACTGGATACTCACTTCCCTGGGACCAGGTTGGATACTGGGC
>OZSS01000125.1_pt1 | contig 33803 bp, 16 predicted proteins | sample 1779911 | NCBI WGS metagenome assembly OZSS01 (sample SAMEA2603589, study PRJEB24840) | metagenome | biome: Water; feature: Photic zone; material: Seawater sample | place: Mediterranean Sea | collected 2013-11-12 | depth 10 m
CAGCTAGAGAGTGATACGGCTCGCATTGAGCTGGAGCTGGACAATAAGAAGACCAAAAAGTTCGTGGCTCAGGTTGATATCCAACTTTCGAATAAAACAGGGATTGTGGCAGAGCGCAGTGAAACGATGGATCTGCTGCCCGGTAACAACAGCTCAACCTGGACGCTCGCTATTCCTGAGGCTAGATACTGGTCACCTGATTCACCTGAACTGTATACGGCAACCGTAACCGTATTGGGTTCGGACCAAGAGTATGTGCATTTTGGCATGCGGGAAATGACTATCAAGGACAATGAATTTGTCCTTAATGGGAAACCGATCTACCTTAAAGCCGCTTTTTTTGAAGGGCTATACCCAACAAAGTTGGCGGTGCCTGATACGATAGAAATGGCCCGTCGTGAAATTCAACTTGCGAAAGAAGCGGGCTTCAACATGATCCGCCCGTGGCGGAAACCGCCACCGCCTGAATGGCTAGATTTATGTGATGAAATGGGCATGTTGGTTATTGGGGGACTTCCCATTGAATGTATGAAGTTATGGCCCACGGTTACGCCGGACATGCCGCGCCGGATCGAAGCCGAAGTTCGGTCTGCTATTCTTCGTGATCGTAACCGCGCCTGCATTGTTCAGTGGGAAATATTTAATGAAATCTGGCGCAAAGAACTGAAACGATTGAAGCATCCGATGTCGATGTTAGCTCGAGCACTGGACCCTTCCCGGTTGATCCTCGATGAGTCTGGGGGATTTGCCGACGGGGCGAATATTTATCTGCCCTACGAGGTGGAACCCGTGAAATTCAACGATATCCATATCTATTGTGGTGCACCGCTTAATGATGATACCTATACTACGTTCTTAGCGCTGGGTATGACAGCTCAGGAGATGAAAGCGGCTGGGTTTAATCCGAAGAAGGTGACGAACAAGCATGCGCATCCGGGGCTTATGTCTCTGGTGTCAGAAATTGGATATGGCAGCATTCCAGATGTGCTGACAAACAATAAGCAGTTTCAAGAAGAGGGTAATCCGCTCGTGCCGCCGTATCGCTACCATCAGATGCTAGAAGAGTCGACAGCAACAGTGCTGAAGGAGAGTGGATTGGATCGTGTGTATTCCGATGTTCAGCAATTTTGTATCGAGCAGCAAAAGATTCATTCAGCAGCGAACAAGAGGATGATTGAGGCCATTCGGTCCAATCCGTTGGTCAGGGGGTATTGTGTGCATGCTCTCACGGGTGGCGATTGGGTACTGGGAGCAGGTTTGCTTGATTTATGGCGTAATCCAAAACAGTCCTACTTTGGGACAAAAGAAGCCAATGCGTCCCGCTATATTGCCGCACGGGTCATGCCTCGTAATAGTTATGCAGGGCAGCCGGTGAAAATGGCGATAACCGGCATTAATGATCTTGATAATCTTGACGGTATGCTTGAGGTGCGTGTTGTGAATGAACGTGGCAACCTTTTGAAGGAGTGGCAGGAGAACATCAGTTTCACATCGGGTGTGTCAGATCTTTTGAGTGCGAAATTGGATACTTCAGCTTGGTCGGGAGCTTACCAAATTACGGTGCGGTTTTCTGATGCATCGGCCACGACCATAGTGGAGAATGATTTTGCATTCGATGTGTTTGGGGCAGCGGATCTGGCAGTGCCTCAGGCAAAAATCGCCGTAATCGATCCGCAGAATCAGTTGAAACCTTTTCTGGATAAGCAGGGAATTGCGTATGAGATTTTCAGTGAAAATACGTCTGATTCTCTTCCGGTTTTTGTGACCGCTGACAAAGCCAATTCGCCACTGTTGAAAGAGCGCTTCCGTGCACTGGAACCATTTGTTCAAACGGGTGGAACGGCTGTTTACCTGAAGGCTCTGGTGCGCAATGGTAATCCATACTGGTCAGCTAAGTTGCTGTCTGACGAGGTGTTGCCGATAGAGAAAGGGAAAGTGCATGCGCTCGGGTTGTGGGTGGGTGTATCGCACATTGTAACCGATCATCCGGTGTTTGATGGGCTTCCGGTGAACTGCATGATGGGGCAGGAGTATGAGAATGTATGGTCTCCTTATGTACTCCAAGGAATGGGTAATAATTTGATCGTGGGTTCGGTGAGTTACGGGTTTTATGCAACCGATACGGAGCAGCAAAGCTACAAAGGCCCGGAACCGGCTTTTTACGGTATGGATATGGGGGTAGTAGCACACGGAGAGGGTCGGTACGTTCTGAATACGTTGCGCCTAATTGAACATCTAGGGTCCGATCCCGTTGCGGATAAAATTCTCTTAAACCTGATTGGCTGGACTGCTGGGTATGGAGGAACATTAGATAACAGTGCAGAGATGGTAAAAAATTCCGATGAAAAATAGATTACTGTATGGCCTGCTTATAGGTGTGGCTTCTTGGGCCGGAGCGGAGATGTATCGTCCAGAGTACTCAACAGCGGGCTTTTTTCAGACAGATGCTACCGTGCGAGAGGCGATTAATTTTAACGTTGGCTGGCGTTTTTTGAAGGGTGATACGAACGGGGCAGAAGCAATCGATTTTGATGATACTGGCTGGGCGGTGGTTAATCTGCCTGATGGAATGGAACTGCTTCCTCTGTCGGCTAGTGGCGGCGCGAACTACCAGGGACCGGCATGGTATCGAAAACATTTCTCGGTGGATCAAGAGCTAGCAGACCGAAAGGTCATGATTCATTTTGAAGGGATCATGGGAAAATCAAAAATCTGGCTTAATGGTAAACTGCTCCGAGAACATGTTGGAGGGTATTTCCCAGCGCATCTGGATGTGACTGATTATCTACATGTGGGCGGTGAGAATGTGTTGGCTGTGCGGGCGGATAATTCCAACGATGCAGATTATCCGCCGGGTAAACCGCAGGAAACATTGGACTTCACCTATTTTGGTGGGATCTACCGCGATGTTTGGCTGCTTACGCATAACAACGTTTTCGTGACGCATCCACTGGGAGTGGACCAGGTGGCCGGTGGCGGTGTGTTTGTTCACTATGAAGAGGTGTCAGAAAAATCGGCCCGCGTTTTAGTGGATATCGATGTGGCGAATGAGGGTGCTGAGCGGAACGTCAGCGTGGTGGTGGAGTTGAAAAATAGACAAGGCGAACAGGCTGCTTCCAGCTCGTTTGATTTGGTTCTTCCTCCTGAAAGTTCGAACCAATCCTCGCATGTATTAACCGTTGAAAATCCGAAGCTTTGGGAGCCGGATCACCCGCATCTTTATAACCTATTTGTGACAGTCAAAACGAGTGCTGGTGAAGTACTGGATTCGTTCAGAAAACGGATCGGTATCCGAACGATTGAGTTACGCGGGCGGGAAGGATTTTTTCTGAATGGAAAACAGTATTCAGAACCGTTGCTCGGCGCGAACCGGCATCAGGATTTTGCGCATATTGGCCATGCGTTACCCAACAATCTGCACTGGCGAGATGCGTTGAAACTTCGGCAGTTGGGTATGCGTGTGATTCGTTCGGCCCACTACATTCAGGATCCGGCGTTTATGGACGCATGCGATGAGCTGGGTTTATTCATGGTGACGGCTATTCCCGGCTGGCAGTTCTGGAACGAGAAGCCGATATTTGAAGAGCGGATGGTGCAAGATATTCGCAAACTGGTTCGTCTAGAGCGCAATCGTCCGTCGGTTTTACTATGGGAAACGATTCCGAATGAAACCCATTTCCCAGATTCCTTTGCCATTCGTTCAACGGAAGCCACGAAAGAAGAGTATCCGTATCCGGGCTGTTATACAGCGACCGATGCGCGGGAGCACCGCTCGAAAGCACAGCAATATTTTGATGTGCTGTATGCGGATGATACCGTCTGGAAGCATAAAGATAAGAGTGTATTTAAGCGTGAATGGGGTGATTTTGTTGACAATTGGGTCGATCATAATTCTGTGAGTCGGGTCGCGAAGCAGTGGGGTGAACGACCGCAGATTCAGCAGGCGATGCACTATTTTAAAGAGGAGTGGACGGAAGCGGACAGAACCGTTGAATGGCCGTCGTTAACTAAAGTATTTGGTGCGAGTAAAGCGCTGATCGGGGCGACGCTTTGGCATTCGTTTGATCACCAGCGGGGCTATCATCCTGATCCCTTTTGGGGGGGGATTATGGATGCGTATCGTCAGCCCAAGTTTTCATACTACTTGTTTAAGAGCCTTTTGCCGGTGGAAGGGCTTGAAGAGGTTCCCATGGTGGAGGCAAAACCATTTGTCTATATCGCTCATTTAATGACGCCATTTTCACCATCCGATGTGGTGATCTTTACCAATTGCGAAGAGGTGAAGCTCACGCTGTTTGGAAAGGTTGTTGGGGTTAAAAAAGCAACGAATCCAACGAGTCCGGTGCCGCGTGTTCCGGTGGTGTTTGAAGATGTTTTTGAGTATGTGGATGCTCGCAATAAAAATCGGAAGGGCTATGGAAAAATTGATCAGCCATTTGTAGAAGGCGCGTTGATGAAAGCGGAGGGGTTGATAGGTGGTGAAATCGTTTCAGAACATATGCGCTGGCCTGTTGGACGCAAACGTCGGTTGGTTTTGAAGGTGGATCATTCGGGCCTTCAACCGTTGGCAGATGGTAGCGATATTACGCCGGTAGTTGCGTATTTAATGGATGCGGGCGGTGCAGTGAAGCGCTTGAGCGATGAAATCGTCCGCTTCACGGTGGAAGGCGAGGGGACCTTGATCGGGGGCGCGGACAATGGGATGAATCCGCAAAAGATGCTTTGGGGCGAAGCGGTTGCCTTGGTGCGCTCAGGAGTTGAACCCGGACGGATAACAGTGCGGGCGGAGGTGCTAAAGGAGGGAATAAATCTACCGGATAGCGCGGAAATTGCATTTGAAACAACCGCTTCGAAACAACCGTTATGGTATGCGGAGCTTCCAAAAATAGAGGGGAAGAAAAATGTAGTTGCGGTAGACGAGAGTGCTGATCTGAAGCGGTTGCGTGAAGAGTTGCGCAAGACGCAGAAACAACTGCAGGAATACCGAATTAACGAAGTAGGGCGGCAGCAGCAGGATTTTATTCAGTAGCATCGTGAATCAGAGATATGAACCTTACCTTAGCATTTATTTTTTTTCCGGGCTTGAATCGGTTCGAGCGGGAAAAGTTTTGTTTTACGGGGCGTAGCAAAGATGAGTGGGGATGTGTGGATTTGTCTTTTCTAGCCCAGACCTCGGCAGCTGTGATGTGTGCTGGAGCATGGGAACAAAATAGGTTGGCAGGTAGATCTTGGAGTGCTGAATGAAATATCTTTCTAGCTTATATGTATTGATCTCTGTTGGGGTGCTTGGAGTGTCGGCCTCAGCACAACCTAATATAATCTATATTAATGCAGATGATCTGGGTGTGATGGATGTCGGGTTTAATAATTCGGCCTACAGAACACCGAACTTGGATCGGTTGCAAGCGGAGGGGATGTTATTCACAGCAGCGTATGCTCCGGCGGCTAACTGTGCGCCAAGCCGGGCTTGTGTGTTCAGCGGACAGTATACTCCACGGCATGGTATTTATACCGTTGGAAGCGCAGCGCGTGGCCATGCGAGCTATCGTAAACTTATTCCGATAAAGAATAGAGTGTATTTGAATAGAGAAGTTCTCACCCTGTCCGAGGTATTGAGAGAGGGTGGCTATAAAACAATCCACCTCGGCAAGTGGCATCTTGGTGAAGACCCGACGCTACAGGGGTTCGATATCAATGTGGGTGGCTATGAGTTTGGATCACCGAAGGGTGGATATTTTATTCCCGTTAAAGGTGAGGTGGCAACCTATAATGATCGCTATCCGCCGGGCACTCATATTGCTGATATTTTTGCCGATCAGGCTGTTACGTTCATCAAGGCCAACAAGGCTGATAGGTTTTTTATGCACATGGCGTATTATCTGATTCACACGCCGATCCAAGCGGTGCCAGGGCTGGTGGAAAAATATGGGGATGCTAAGGACCGGCGTGCGGCGTATGCCTCGATGATCGAAAAGATGGATGAAAGTATCGGAAAGATTCTGAAAGAGCTAGATGCACAGGGGTTACGCGAGCGAACGTTAGTCTTGTTCAGTTCCGATAATGGGGCGCATTCAGCTCTTTCATCTCAGAAACCATATCGTTCCGGTAAGGGTTCCTATTTTGAGGGGGGAATCCGCGAGCCGTTGGTGGTTCGCTGGCCCGGTAAGGTTAAGACGGGTTCCCGTTGCGATGTTCCGGTCATGGGAATCGATTTTTTTCCTACCTTTCTCGAAGCGGCGGACATTCCGGTACCAGAGGGGAAGGTTCTTGATGGTGTGAGTCTGATGCCGTTGTTAACAGAGAGCGGGCACTTTCCTGAGCGTGCTTTGTTCTGGCATTTTCCCATCTATCTTCAGGCTTATGCGGGTAAAGCTGATGACTCGCATGATCCTCTTTTTCGTACGCGACCGGGTTCAGCGCTGCGGAAAGGAAAATGGAAGTTTCATGAATATTTTGAGGAGGGTGATCTGGAGTTGTATGATCTGAATCATGATCCGGGTGAGCGCCACAATGTAGCACGGTTGTATCCGGAAAAAACGGCGGAACTCCATGCGGAGATAAAGCATTGGCGTGAAACATTACAGGCGCCGGTTCCATCGGAGCCCAATCCTGAATACCAGGCTGAGGTAGCGAAGAAAGCCCTGTTAGAGGCACGGGAATAAAACCGGAGATATGCAGTATGCATTTTTTAAAAATAGGCATCGTTGTGGTTATGTGGGTCTTGGGAGCCCAGTCCGCTGAACAGCCGAATATACTTTGGATTTATGCGGAGGATACATCGCCATGGATGGGATGCTATGGGGATAATCTCAATTTCGGTGAAACGCCCAATATTGATTCGATAGCAGATAGGGGTGTCAAGTTTACCCGTGCATTTGTGCCTGCACCGGTCTGTTCGGCAACTCGTTCGGCTATGATGGTGGGTCAAAATGCAATTCGTTTTGGTGGCCATGAGCATCGTTCCTCTAGGGGGGGAACCAAATTGAATCTCCCGAATGGAATCAACCTCCTTCCAGAAATTTTACAGGCGCATGGGTATACTACGTTCAACAACGGAAAAACGGATTATAACTATGTATGGGATCAGGGTGCATACAACTATACGTTAAGGAGTAAAACAGATTTTTCGGAGTTGGCAGACCGTCAGCCGTTTTTCGGTCAGGTTCAGACGAAGGGCGGAAAAAATAATACCTCCAGATTTTCGGAGCAACGCAAGGTGAACCCTGCGGATGTAACCGTTCCGGCGGATTATCCAGACCATCCGATTTTTCGGAGAGTCGTGGCGCAACATTATGATGCCATCCGTATGGACGATGATTTGATCGGGCGCATACTGCGGGGATTGGATGAGGCTGGATTGGTGGAAAATACGATTGTGGTCTATTTCTCGGATCATGGTGCCAATCATCTACTCCGTCATAAACAGATGGTTACCGAAGGCGGATTGCATGTGCCGTTTGTAGTGATGGGACCGGAGAGATATGTGCCGGCCCATCTGGTGCGGACTGATCTGGTCGATATGCTGGATCTTTCAGCAACCACCCTAGCGTGGGCGGGTATAGAAATTCCAGATTGGTACGAGGGACGGGATCTGTTTGCGGATGATTTTCAGCCCCGACTCTATGTGGCGGCGCAAAAAGATAGACTGGACCATACAATTGATCGGGTGCGCTCGCTTCGTACGGAGCGTTTTCGCTATGTTCGGAATTATAAACGGGACCGGATTTTACTGCATCCGCAATACCGCGATCGCCAGGACTATACCGTACATCTTCATCATTTGTATCGAGAGGGGGGTCTCTCTGAACGGCATCGAAAAATCTATTTTGGCGAACGTCCGGCGGAGGAGTTATATGATGTTTTGCTTGATCCTCACATGATACAAAACCTTGCAGGTGATGCCGCCGTTGAGACGGAGTTGAAAGCGCACCGAAGGCTACTTGATGAGTGGCTATCTTTGGGTGATATGGGGGCGGACGAAGAGTCGATTAAAACGCTGATGTTCAACGGTGAAAATCAGAATTGGGGCGAGGGTGTCAACGAAGAGTACGAAGTCTATCGGACTGATTCGGATGGCGACGGGCTTTCGGATAAATGGGAAAGGCTGAATGATCGTGACCCAAAGGATGGCCGGCTTCTGTTTCAGTTCGACTGTGGCGGCTGGCAGACCGAAGGCTGGTCTTCGGTCGATATAGCGGAAAACCTAGCGGGCTATCTCGGTTTCCTCGATTTTCGGTTGGGTGGAACCTGCGGAAAAATCCAACGCGAGGGCTTAGCATGTTACGCGTCTGAACAGGATCGTGCGCTCCGCATTAAGCTTAGGTCTGATCATGATCTCAGGCTTACCGTTTTTGCCAACGAGAAACAAATTGGTGGGGGCGCTATGGATGCGAATGACATAGGTGGAGAGTTGGAAATCAGACTGGATGAGTCCAACTGGAGTGGTGTGGTGCATCGCTTGGACATTGTATTTGAAAGTGCGGTCGGTACCGTCGTCGAAATAGATTCAATAGAAGTGGTGCGAGAATGAATAAACCAAAAGGTTTTACGGCCACTGTTATCGGTTGCCTGCTTTTGCAGGTTCAGGGGGAACATCAAACGAGGAATGAATCGTACCCAGTGGTCGCGACAGTGCCCTGCGGTTGGAACAGTGCTGAAGAGGGTTCGAATGATGGGTTGGGGCAAAAGAGTGGATCGGCACGGTATGTTCCAGAAGGGTATGCTTTTGTTTGGGGAGATGATTTTGCTGGGGATGCGCTGGATACCAATAAGTGGTTTGTCGGAATGCGTGACCCGGTTAGCGGAGATTTGATGCCGGGTGCGGATGGTGATTTTCAGCTCAACTATAGATATGAGGGATACGTTACGGTGGATGATTCTTTTGTGGAGGAGGGATCGCTGATTCTGCAAAATCAGAAGCGCCTTTATAGGGGAACGAGTCCGGCCGGAACCTATCAATATACCTCAGGCTGGGTCACCTCGATGCATCGTGGGTATCTGAACAAAGGCTATATCGAAGTACGTGCTAAATTTCCGCTCGGTGATAAATTATGGCCGGCTATCTGGCTGGCGGCTGAAGATCTTGTGTGGGGCCCGGAATGGGATGTATGGGAATATTATGGATTTAAATGGGGGCAAAAGCATCACCACGATAATATGGGAATGCATTTGATGACGGGCTATAGGCAAGCGGGAGAGGATGGGTCAAATCCAGAGCCTATTCGCTTCGATGAGCATTGGTTGCAGCCTTTTGACGGGCTCTATGATGCTGATGAATGGCATATCTATGGGTGGGAATGGACCGATACATATGCCCAGTGGTGGATGGATGGAAAGCCCGTGCATACGCTATATAGAAACCGGACAAAAAAACCTGATGAATGGCCGGACGAAGAGATGTACCTGATCCTGAACAACGGTGTGCGTGCGTCTTCTCCGGAGAAAAATACCGAATGGCCAAACCGATTGATTATAGATTATGTTGAGATATATCAGCAGTAGAGAAGTGAGGGAGCGTGCAATGAAATGGTTGTTTATGGTGGGGATGGTTCTGGTTGCTGCCGTTGCGGTAGCGGAAAAACCGAACGTAATTTATATTCTGGCTGACGATTTGGGGTATGGGGAAGTTGGGTATAACGGGCAGCAGATGATCAAGACACCCGAACTAGACGCAATGGCGGCGGGGGGAATGAAGTTCAGCAACCACTATTGCGGAAATGCGGTCTGCGCACCGGCTCGCTGTTCACTGATGACGGGGCTGCATCCGGGGCATGCCTACATTCGGTCAAACAGCCCGGGCTATCCGAACGGCCAGACGCCCCTACCCGAGGGAACGGAAACCGTGGCGCAGTTGGTAAAACGGGCTGGCTATACCACGGCTATTATCGGCAAGTGGGGATTGGGTGGTGTTTTAAAAGATGAGCCGAACCCGGTGCTAAATTCGGGACACCCGAATAAGCAGGGCTTTGATCATTTTTTTGGCTACCTCGACCAGCGCAAGGCACATAATTATTATCCCGATCATCTGTGGCGAAATAGCGAGTTTGTGAAGTTAGATAATCCAGGGGGAGCGTGGGGAAAAGGGAACAACGACTATAGCCACGATTTGATGACGGAAGAGGCCATTCGTTGGATTACGAATAATCAGGAGAAGCCAATGTTTCTCTATCTGGCTTACTGTATTCCGCACACGCACTGGCAAGTCCCGGACCTTGGAGCGTATGCTGATAAAGACTGGCCGGAGGAGAGATTTGCTATTCAGGCAGCAATGGTTTCGCGCATGGATCGGGATATCGGACGGATTAAACGCCTACTCGAAGAGTTAGGCCTAGCCGAGGATACGCTGATCCTGTTTAACTCCGATAACGGGGCGCATGGGCGAGGTGGAACGCGTGAGTTTTTTGATACGACCGCTGGGTTAAACGGTAAAAAGCGGATGATGACGGAAGGGGGAGTGCGCTCGCCGATGATAGCGTATTGGCCTGGTAAAATTGCGGCGGGATCCCATTCGGATCATCTCTCGGCTTTCTGGGACTTCATGCCGACAATGGCGGAGTTAACCGGAGAAAAAATGAAGACGAGAACGGATGGGATATCGATGCTGCCGACTCTACTGGGGGCATCGGAAAAACAGCGTAAGCATGACTATCTCTATTGGGAGCTTTATGAAGGCCGACCCAATTGCGGCGTGCGGATGGGAAAATGGAAAGGCATTGTGCGAGACCGCCGACAAGGGATGGATATAGAGTTGTATGATCTGGAAGCGGATGAGTTTGAAGAGGTAAACGTAGCGGCTCTGCACCCAGAAATGGTCGAATGTATTCTGAATGCCATGCTCGAATCCCATGAGCCGAGCCCGTTTTGGGATAAAGCTAATAAGCCGCTCTACCATGCAGCCGCTGCCACTGAATTGAATGGGGTGGAGCCGCTCCCGAGGAAGAGTAAAAGTGCTGAAAAGACTAAATAAAATGCGAGTAGTGAAGCTGTTTTTTGGAGGGGTTCAGAGCGGTTGATTATCTTTCAACAGATTATTTGCTTTGGTACTCTTGACACCATGTGCAGACGGAACATGCAGCTATATATCGGAGCGGGCCTGCTGTTGATGTGTATGCTGCCGGAGAAAGCGGATACAAAAGAGACGGTTCATACCCCTGTTTTGAATCAGCGTGAGTCGCCATACGAGTCTGAAAATCGTCGAAGCAAAAAGATTTTGCCTTCGCGTATCCGACAGTTAAAAGCTGAAAAAGAATATCTTCTGCAGCAGATTTCCACACTCCCACAGCACAATCCCAATGCTCTTTCGGGGCGTCTTGGATATCATTCTATTCCGATTACCGAGACGATGGCTGGAACCAACCAGCAGATTAATGTGAAGTTTGCATTCTATTCCAAACTCGACTCTATTGCCCTTATGCCAGCGCTGGTCTCGGGGAGCGCGGGGCTGGAATCGTATGCGTTCCCAAAGCGTTTCTCTATCGAGGTGTTGGAAAGGCGAGGGAAGTGGATTGGTGGAAATCCGGGACGCTGGGAAGAGCGAAGGGAACTCGCGGAGTGGGTCGAGGTTGTAAACTGGCTGGATCAGGATTTTCCTGATCCGGGACCGTATCCGGTGTTTTTTGAATGCTCAGGAGAGCAGATGTATCAGGTGCGGATATCTTTCCCGGATGGTGACGAGTTGTCGGCGGGTACGTTTCATGCGTTGGGTGAGCTGTTTCTCTTTCGTCGTGATGCGAATGGGCGCACGAGTGATAATATGATGGGGTGGGGAAAAGATGTAACAATAGAGGCCTCTGATACGCTTTCGAAACCCCTACTATGGGATGTGCAGTATCTCAAAGATGGATTTGCTGGGCTGGGACTGCCTTTAAGTGAGGGTACAGCAGATGTGGATGATCTGATGATTAGCTGGGAGGCGGGTGAACCAGAAGAGCCGGTTCAGATTATAATGGATTTAGGTGAAATACGACAGGTGGGGGGGGTTCGCCTTTGGCCGACGGAAGCGCCGTATGGCATGCTCGTATCCCTTTTCGGGTTTCCTGGAACAGTTCAGCTTGAGTTGTCGCCAGATCCGGATTTCAACGAGGTTAGAAAAGAGATTGTCCATCATGCTCGGGAAGAGATGTATGGGGATAATTTTTTGATTTTGGCGACGGGTGCATATGATGCCCGCTACGTGCGTATTACGCTGGATGATTTTTCTGAATATCAACAGCGCCGTATTCTGGGGCTAGGTGAAATTCAAGTGGTTGAATATAACGAAATTTTTTCTGAGGGGTGTGATATTTCAGCGAATGGACTTCCTGCGAATGCCACGGAGCAGTTGCCACGGCTGGTCGATGGGTTTAGCCGACACCGGCGTATTTTATCTGTATCGGAGCAGATTAAGGGATTGGCGATGCGGCGGCCATTAGATCAACGATTAACGATTTTAGAACAGGAACTGCGCGCAACAGAGGAGTTATGGGAATCCCTGCAACTTCGTCTTAGTATATCGGGTGGCGGTCTGCTGCTACTGGTTCTTTTTCTGGGATGGCGCTTTCAGCGTCGCCAGCGCAAGCATGAAGTCAGCAAGTTAAAGGTGCGCATTACCCGAGATCTTCATGATGAAGTGGGAAGTAGTCTGGGAGGCATCTCCATGATGTCGGAAGAGTTGGTTAGCATGGCAACAGATGAGCGGATGCGGGAGGAGTTGGACGAGCTCTCTCTGATGGCTCGAGAAGCATGCTCGTCGTTGCGGGAAGTAGTCTGGGTAACAGATCAGGTGGTTATTCTGCTGCCAGCGTTAGTGGAAAAAATGGTAGAGCGCGCCGAGCGTACTTTACGAGGCGTTCAACTGCGCGCAGAGATTGCAACAAATTTGCCAGCGATTGAAGTGGCGCTTACGGTGAAACGGCATTTACTCATGTTTTTTCGTGAGGCGGTGCACAATTGCGCTCGGCATGCTGGGGCAACCGAAGTGAAAATTGGCGCATGTGTCGAGCAATCCCAGCTTATCCTTTCTATTGAAGACAACGGCTGTGGTTTTCAGGTGGAAAAAAAACACGCTGGATGGGGGGTGGAGAGCATGAAGAAAAGAGCCCAGGAAATCGGGGGTCTGCTTCGGATCGATTCGACACAGGATCAAGGTACTTGCGTGCAGTTGATCGTTCCTCTGGCGAAATTGTCGGTGGAGCCTACGACAGCCTATCAAACATCTAACGAATGTGATGAATAAGGAGAAGCGGCGATGATTCCGATTACGTTATGGATTGTGGAAGATGATACAACCTATCGAAGAACGCTCCAGCGGATGTTGAGTCGCGAAAAAAATATCACGTGCGAAAGGGTTTTTCCATCGTGTGTAGAGTTGCTTGATGCCGTGGCTGTCGATAAGCATCCGGATTTGGTACTAATGGATTTGGGGCTGCCTGAAATGGGAGGTGTGGAGGGTATCCGCCGGTTAGCTCGTCTGGCTCCAAATGTGACGGTGTTGGTATTAACGGTTTTTCAGGATAAAGAGAATGTGCTTAGAGCCCTTGATGCGGGTGCTGCAGGCTACCTTTTGAAAACAGCACAGAGCCGGGACATAGTGAAGGGGATTAACGATATTTTTATGGGGCAGGCCGCTCTAAGCCCTTCTGTTGCTAAAATTGTGCTAGAAGAGATGCGGCAGCCAATGCCGATTGAAAATTTCAATCTTTCGGATCGAGAGATCGAAGTACTCGAGCAATTGGCGACGGGTTTGAATGTGCAGGAGATTGCAGATGCACTCGATATCACCGTTCGAACCGTTAATTTTCATCTAGGTAATACCTACAAGAAGCTGGAAGTGCAGTCGCAGTCAGCCGCCGTAGCTAAGGCGTTGCGTTCTCGTATTATATAGCAACAGCATCCGGTAGTCGCTTCACCTGTAAATTCTGACAGTTGTGAGCAGGTGCACCCATACAGTAAGTTCTTTCGATTATCGTAATCAGGGTTACTGCTTGTCGTTCTATTGCTCGTGACCAGAGGTTATGTCGAGAGAAATGGTAGATGTGGAGTGCGTGTTAGCACTTATTATAGGAGAGATAGTGATGAAAAAAAATGTAGTAGGAACACTTATTGTCCTTTCAAATATGGCTGTTTATGCAGCGACATTAGGCTGGGTTCCATCTGATCCTTTTGTGTGGAGAAATGGTGATACCAATTGGAAAACAGGTGGAACCGGTGGCACACCCGGTGCTGCATGGGACAACAGCAATAATGACGTTGCTGATTTTGGTGGGGGCAAGGTAAATGTTGAGTTGGGTAGTGATATTGCGGCAAGTCGAATAGTGAAAAACTGGTGGCATGCTACATCTGTTTTTGATCTGAAAAGTTATGCCTTAACACTCAGTGGTACGGGTAATCAACTTCAGTTTAACAAAGCTAATGGAACATTAACTATGTTGAATGGATCACTGGTCTTTGGATCCGCTAGCCAATTTTCAGTGGGCCATAGTGGGGGTACCGTAACGATTCAGTCACCGATTTCAGGTTCAACAAATGTATTGGTTAAAACGGGCCCCGGCACACTATCGCTCGAAGGAGTTGGGAACGTGTTTGGGGGTACGACTGTCAATGAAGGAACCATGAGGGTGGCCGCTGGTTCTTCCTTGGGGGTCTCCAATGTTACGGTGAATAGTGGTGGCACTCTTCATTTGCAAACCAGCACAGCTATTCATGATGGGGCGGATTTGGTTTTATCGGCTACCGACACAGCTCTTAGTCTTGATTTTACGGGGGCTGAAGTGGTGAATGGAATGTCGATTAACGGATCGGATTTGCCATCGGGAACCTACACAGCAACGGATCTTACTGGTTTGTTATTTGGGGGTGTGTTTTCGGGCGACGGTGCGATAGAGGTTTCTTCGGGAGAGCAGGTTGCGTCGGCGGTAACGAACTATATTAACAGTGCATCGGGCTCTGATACAAATGATGGGTTATCGCCTGAAACTGCTTGGGCGACTCTGGAGCGGGCAAGTGAAACGAATATCGTCTGGAATCCTGGAGATGCCATTCTGTTGGCACGGGGACAAACACACAGTGGTCAATTGTTGCTGAATGCTCAGGGTGCAGAATTACGACCCATTCGGATTGGAGCCTATGGAGATACGAATGCTGCGAATCCGGTGATCGACGGTTCCTCTGTTTCCAATGCGATTACACTGACATTCCCTCGTGATATTGTCGTGCAGGATGTAGGATTCACGGGTGGTGGGATCAAAGCGCAATCGTTCTGGACAACAGGTACGTCGACCTATCAGCGTGTTAGGTTCAAAGACCTGAGTTTTACAAATATCGCTGGCACGGCGATAGCGATGAGCACTTCGGCGACCAACCTTAGCGCTACTGTTTTTAGTGATGTGGTGATTGAGGGGTGCGTCATTGATACGGTGAGTGAAGCGGGGATTACCGTTAATAAATGGGATATCGATGGTTCCTATTTCCATGAGGGAATCGTGATCAGTAATAACACGATCTCAAATTGTGGGGGATCAGGTATCCAAGTGGGCAAGCTGGGGGACAACAGCGTAATGGTCGATAATACGGTGAATAATACAGGCGGCTCTTGGCTTTGGGGTTCAAAAAATGTGCGGGTGGAGGGTAATACCTTTGCAGGCTCAACGGGCAGTACTGATGCGACAGGTATTTGGCTCGATAGAGGCAACACGGGCTGTGTGATCCAGCGAAACCTAAGTATCAATAATGAAGGTGGATTTGTTGAGATTCTGGGTAACAGCAGCAATAATGTTTACCGGTATAATATCAGTATCAATGATGGTGCTCGTGAAGCGGGTGTAAATGGTGCAACGCAAGATGGAAGAATCTTCTGGTTGGGTGGATATACCGGCACTGGAACCGCACCTGTCGGGGCGTATAATAACTATGTATATAATAATACGGTATACACCAGGTCAGATATGGTGGCTCGGTATCAGGCGGATCAAACAACTTCAGGTGCTCTAATTGCGAATAATATCATCTACGTCGAGGGCGCGGCAGAGACGTTCAGCAGTTCGGCAGAAAATGTGCTGTTTAAACACAATCTGGTTTATAATAACAAGATTCCAACGACGCCTTTCATCGCAAGCAACACCATTGAAGCCGATCCATCTTTTGCTAACGTGGGGGGATTGACGGCGTTGGATTATGTTCCAGCAAATGGTAGCGCTATTATAGATGCAGGAATGGTCATATCCAATTTGGTGAACGATAGCATGGGACTGGTTGGTGGGTTTGAGGTGTTCGATTACTTGGGCAATCCGGTTTTAGGTGAGCCAGATGTGGGTGCTTTTGAGCTTTCGCGCGATCAGTTTCTTGTCGGCTGGCACACCTTTAGTACGGCTAATGGAAATACGAACGCCACGGGATTTGAACTGCCGGATTATTTGCTTGAAGGTGTTGGCGCAACGATGGGCACGAATGTAGCACTAGGGGGCGGCTTCCGACGAGTGGACGGTCAGGATGGTGGTTTATCTTACGGTGCGAAATGGGTCGGTTATACGAATGTGAATGCGACGGTATCCAACTCTTTAGCGTTAGCTACCTGGAACCAAGAGGTGCGTGCATTAGATTTTTCCATCACCAACAATAGTGGAAAATTGATGACAATTTCATCGATACATTTCGATGCGACGATGTGGTATGGTGATACCAATGAATTTGCCACGGTTACCTTGTCACATTTGTCAGACGCAAGTGACTTGGATGACCTCCCGGTGGAAGATTATGCAATCATGGCTTCTAAAACGATTAACTTTGGTTGGAACGATCTGAATACGGTGAATGCTGAATTAGGTGAAGCGATGGATCGAACCCTAGCACCCGGGGAAGTGGCGGCCTTTCGAATCGGATTGAAAACTCCTCTTTCAGGTGTAGGAACAGCACTCCGTTTGGATAATATTGGTGTAGGGGGTTATATCTCTGTTGTATCCCCCTTAGAGGGCTATGAGGCTTGGGCCAGTATCTATGGAGTAGACTTAAGCGATCTTTCGGCGGACTACGATGATGATGGTTGGAACAACCTGCTTGAATATGCGCTGGGAGGCGACCCAACCAATAGCTTGGTTGTCGGGCACACACCCGCGCATGGAAAGACTGGGAACGCAATGGAGTATCGCTTCATGCAACGGGTCGGTGATACCAACTTGACGTATCAATTAGAGACCAATAGTGATTTGGTTTATGGTACGTGGTCGAATGCGGGATATACGGTTGAAGGCACTGCGGCTGCGGATGGGTTGTTTAGTGAAGTGACGAATAGCGTCCCGATGACAGCACCGAAGATGTTTATGCGTCTGAAAATTGAGCGGAATTAAAATTCGTGGAATATAGGAGAATGCAATAGAACCACCTATTCAGTTAGGTGGTTCATTGTGTTGATGATCGGATGAGTGGAAAGAGAGCAGATGAAACAGTGGTTAAGGGGGCGTTGCGTTGGGTTGCAACCCATCAACTTGAATGGAGAGGCGTTGGGAATATGAGGCGTATGAGCATTATGATTTTTTTCTGGTTGGCGGGATGGATAGCCGCCGCCAGCACTCCGAATCTGATTGTCATTCTGACAGATGACCACGGGTATGCGGATGTTGGCTTTAATGGTTGTAACGATATTCCCACCCCTCACATAGACTCGATTGCAGAAAACGGTGTGCGTTTTACCAATGGTTATGTTTCGTTTCCGGTATGTGGTCCAAGCCGTGCGGGCTTGTTGACGGGGCGCTATCAGGATCGTTTCGGTTTCACGACCAATCCGTCGGTTGACCCGGGGAACCCCGTGGCTGGCTTGCCGCAATCGGAAGAAAATATGGCCGAGGTACTTTCCAAAGTGGGATATAAAAGTGCCATTATCGGCAAATGGCATATGGGATCGCATCCGATTCATCACCCCTTGAACCGTGGCTTTGACTATTTCTATGGGTTTCTTACTGGGGGGCATAACTATTATCCGGATCAGTTGACCTTGAACGATCTGTCGGAAGTTACGCGCAGATGGCAGTGGTATCGTACGCGGATTATGGAAAACCATGAGCGGGTGGATACAGATGATTACCTAACCGATGAGCTGTCGGATGCGGCGGTTCGGTTTATTGAAGAGCAGGATAGTGGAGAGCAACCGTTTTTTGTCTATCTCGCTTATAACGCTCCTCATACGCCACTACAGGCGACCGAAAAATATCTTTCGCGGTTTCCAGACATTCAAGATGAGAATCGGCGAACATATGCGGCGATGGTCAGTGCTGTTGACGATGGAGTGGGTCGGGTATTGGCTACTCTGCGAAAGAAGGGACTGGAAGAGAACACCCTGGTCTTTTTCCTGTCGGACAATGGGGGAGCGAGTAATAACTCATCTGAGAATGGAGAGCTTCGCGGGGTGAAGAGCGATCTGTTCGAAGGAGGTATTCGGGTGCCGTTTGCGATGCAGTGGAGAGGGACTGTGCCAAGCGGCATGGATTATGAGGAACCGATCATTTCGCTCGATATCATGGGTACGATAGCGGAGTTGACCGGTGTGGAGATTGCGAAGGAGCGTCCGCTGGATGGTATAAATCTGATTCCCTTTTTGACGGGGATGGCAGAAGGAGCACCGCACGATCGACTTTTCTGGCGAAAGTGGGAGCAGCAGGCCATGGCCATCCGTGCTGGCGACAGCAAACTTGTCTCTAACGGGCAACGAAAACAAAAGAGACCGAATCTATATGACCTGAACACGGATATGGGAGAACAAAATAATCTGCGGGCTATGTCTCCGGAAAAAGTAACTCAGTTGCAACAAGAGTGGGATGAGTGGAATAGCCAACTGAAACCATGTATTTTTCCGAACTTGAGGGAAGACAAGTGGTGGGAGAAATGACGGCGCAAATCTGAGATCATGGCAAACGGTTAATTTTTTGAATTAGTCGAGTATATTATAAAAGAGACAGTATTGATCTGTGTAGGCAAATACGAATGAAACATAAAGAAAAGATTACATATAGAGGCTTGGCGTGGATGGTGATCTGTGTCGGTTCTGCTCTAGCAGAAGCACCGCTGGCTGACCGGATGCTGATCAATTTTGATGCTGGATTCCAGCAGCAGCAACTGACGGTTGAAGAGGGCCATGCCGACATCGTGAATGTGAATGGAAACCGTGTGTTATCACTTCGGGCTGATGCGGGAGAACGGGTAAAAGTTCGCCTGCGACCGGCTGGTGGCATGTGGAACTTGAAAGCGTTCGTGAATCTGGCGATGGATTTTGAAAACCGGGCTGATCATGAAGCGTGGCTTCGCATCTTGATAAAGGACAACACGACGAAAAGCGAAACGTGGTATCGACCGAACTTATCGCATAATGCGTGGGTAAAAGCGGGGGAAACGCGCGCATTTCCCGCGTTGCTAGTTCGGCATAAATATAAGAACAAAGCCGTTCGACCAGCGTATATGGATCGCTTTCCGAAAATGCACGGACTGCCCCATGGGCAGATGCTGGTTTGGTTTGGTGTAGACGTTACGCAGATCACAGAAGTGGTTGTCAGCCTAGAACCCAAAGATCATGCCCAATCGGTGTGGATTGATAATCTGCGCGGAAACCGTCGAGCTTCACCCGTTTTGCTGGAGACCGACCCGGATTCATTTTTCCCGTTCATTGATGTGTATGGTCAGTACATGCACGAAGACTGGCCGGGTAAGATCTACTGTGACGAAGATCTTGTGAAAGCCCGTCAGGCGGAAATAAAAGAGCTGCGTGAGCATCCCCGTCCGAAAAGTTATAACCGCTTCGGGGGTTGGGCTAATGGACCAAGTTTTAAAGCGACTGGGCATTTTAGGACGGAAAAAGTGTATGGGAAATGGTGGTTTATTGATCCCGAAGGAAAGCTGTTCTGGTCGTATGGAAGTACGGGTATCGGGTTGCAGGAGATGCGACTAGACCTGAGTGTGAAACGGCATTTTTATGAGGGCTTGCCGGACAGGAGCGATCCTGTATTGGGTCGTTTTTATCGAAAAGGTGGAAACGATTATAATTCCATGAGCACCGTTCTATATAAAAAATTCGGGCCCGATTTTGAAACGATCTATAAAAGCTGGGCCTTACGGCGTGCGCAGTCGTGGTCTTTAAACACGTTAGGCGGATGGTCAAAGGCTTCGGTTGGGCAACCGGAAGGGCTGCGGACTCCCTACACACGAGTTCTTTGGGTAAGTGGTAAGCGATTGAAGCCTTTTGGAAAAATTACGGATCCTTTCGCTCCAGATTTCGAGCAGGGGTTGATCGATGCGATTAACCATCGTCGTGAAATGATTTCAGACCCTTATTGCATCGGTTATTTCTGCAACAATGAAATTCATTGGGGCAAGGACCCGGTTGAGTTAGTTCGTCAGATTCTGAAGGAAAACAGTGATGAGGTTTATGCGAAGCAGGTGTTGTTGCGATTTATTGAAGAGGCGGGTAACGATGACGATGAAACGCTTCTGCGCTACTATCGCCATCTACTTGATACGTATTATCGAAAGTGCCGCGATGCTATCAAGTCAGTTGCTCCGGATAAGCTCTATTTGGGGAGTCGTATTCACGATGGTGCATTTCGGAAAGAAGTTCCCAGTGCCGCAGCAAAATATTGTGATGTGGTTAGCTTTAATTCGTATGAAAAAGATCTGAATCAGTTCAATGTGCGTGACGAACGGGATTTGCCATTCTTTCCGGAGGACAAGCCGTTTATCATAGGGGAGTTTGATTTTGGGGCATTGGATCGCGGAAAATTTTTTAGCGGCATTGGTTTTGCAGCGGATCAGCGCAACCGAGGCGAAGCCTTTCTGCACTATATCAAAAGTGGACTCCGCAATCCGCGCTGTGTCGGAGCGCATTGGTTTCATTATATTGATTCGGCGACAGGTGCGCGCTATCAGGATGCAGAAAATGCTAATGCGGGTCTGATCGATTCAACGGATACACCCTATCCAGAATTAATCAAGGCGCTTCGGAGGGTAGGGCCGAAGATGTATTCTATTCGTTTTTCTGATCAAGGTTCTCTGTAAATCAACTACGTGCCTGATCATGATAAGCCATCATCAAAACGATCGATTGAGTTGCAGATGCCTGTTCATTCATACAGCTTTTTGTATCTGCTGTAGCAATATATGATAGGTATAAGTGGAAAGTATAAGGAACAACATTATGACATTGGTAAAGACATCTTTTTTATTAGCGGCAGCTTCAACGGCTACAGCCGTTGAGTGGAATGACCTAACGATACTTCAGGTCAATCGCGAGGCTCCGCGGGCTACGATGATGGTTTATCCGTCGAAAAAAGCGGCGATGGCTTATGATCGAACCACATCTCCATGGTTTCAATCGTTGAACGGAGATTGGAAATTTAACTGGGTTCGTTCGCCGAAAGAGCGGCCGGTTGATTTCTATCGGGTCGGTTTTGATGATCGTGAATGGGATAGCATACCGGTGCCGTCCAATTGGGAGATGGAAGGGTATGGACAGAAAATCTATACCAACATCAAATATCCCTTTGAAATGAATCCACCTCATGCGCCGACGGAGTGGAATCCAGTGGGATCCTATCGTCGCGAATTTAACGTTTCTAACGAGTGGGATGGGCGCGAAACGTATCTTGTTTTTGACGGTGTTCAGGCTGCATTCTACTTGTGGATCAATGGTCAAAAAGTCGGTTATTCACAGGGGAGCCGAACTCCGGCTGAATTTAATATTTCGAAATATCTGAAGAGGGGTAAAAATGTCATGGCAGTTGAGGTGTATCGCTGGTGCGATGGTTCATACCTCGAAGATCAGGATTTTTGGCGACTCTCAGGCATTTATCGCGATGTCTATCTTTGGAGTACGGACGCCTCTCATATTCGGGATTTTAAAGTGGAAACAGATCTCGATGAGTACTATCGAGATGCTGTGTTGAAGGTTGAAGCCGAGGTCTTGAATCCGGTGGGGGATGTTGAGGTTGTGCTGTTGAATGCCTCAGGAGATGAAGTAGGGCGTTCGCGTACCGTTGCTGCTGAGACGGTGGCATTGGAAATTGCCCTAAAAAATCCAGTAAAATGGACGGCAGAAACACCCCAGCTCTACATGGCACTCATGACACTGAGCAACGCACAAGGAGAGGTTGTTGAGGTGATTCCCCAGCGCGTGGGGTTCAGGGAGGTAGAGATTAAAAATAGTCGGTTCTGTCTGAACGGAGTCCCTATTTTGTTGAAAGGGGTGAATCGTCATGAACACGATGCGAATACCGGTCACGTGGTGGGACGCGAAGCGATGATTCGTGATATTCAATTGCTGAAAGAAAATAACTTCAATGCGGTTCGCACCGCGCACTATCCGAATATGCCCATGTGGTATGACTTGTGTGATGAATATGGTATTCTGGTTTGGGATGAAGCAAATATTGAATCACATGGCGTGGGATACAAAGAGGAGTGTTTGGCAAAACAGCCTGAATGGGAGGCGGCTCACTTGGATCGCGTTCAGCGAGTCGTGGAACGTGATAAAAACCATGCCAGTGTGATTACCTGGTCGATGGGAAATGAAGCGGGCGATGGGGCAAACTTTGCGGCCTGTTATGCCTGGATTAAAGGAGCGGATACTACGCGTCCGGTTCACTATGAGTGCACGGAGAAAAAAAATATCCCATCTACAAAGAATACGGATATTGTGAACCGGATGTATCATGCCTCGGATGATATTCAGGCTTATCTGGAGGGGGATAATACCAAGCCGTATATCATCTGTGAATATATGCATGCGATGGGGAACTCCAATGGCGGAGCAAAGGCTTATTGGGATATTTTTTATGCTGATAATCGCGCGCAAGGTGGCTTTGTTTGGGACTGGATGGATCAGGGGTTACGTGAGCCGGTACCCGATGCATTCAAAGCTAATGTGGGTGTGGGGCCGGTGAAAGATACATTTTTTGCCTATGGAGGCTGGTTTGAAGATCCGGCGGGCATTCGGCATGATGGTAATTTCTGTATGAATGGATTGATTGATGCCGGGCAACAGCCGAAGCCGGGTGTGTTTGCGATGAAATATCTTCAGCGCAATGTTCATGTTGAGCCTGTGGATCTGAAGGCGGGAACATTCCTAGTTCGCAATTGGTTTGATTTTTCTACCGTTGATTCGCTGCTCGACGGCCGTTGGGTGATTGAGGCAGATGGTGATCAGATAGCGGAGGGCGATCTTTCAGCTCTTCACATAGCGCCTCATTCAGATGAATTGATTACGATTGATATGCCAGCTGATCTGGATCGTTTCGGGGAATCTATTTTTATCACGTTCGAATTTCGTGCACGGGAAGATTTTCATCCGCTGGTGAAGAGCGGGCACCTGCTGGCTTGGGACCAATTTGAGTTAACAGGAACACCAGCTGTGGGGCAGAACATACAAGGTGCTGTTACGGTTCAGGAGTCTGGGGAGGATATCGCCGTAGTTGGAGAGGGGTTCCGCGTTCGCTTTGATAAAGGCACGGGGACGCTGGCTTCATTTTTGGTTGAAGGTGTGGAGCTGCTGAGAGAAGGCGGTCGTCCTGATCTGTCGCGCGCACAAACGGATAATGAGCGGCGCCAGTCGGTGAAACCCTTTGCTGGGCTGGATACGGTTTATGATACGGCAGCGGTTGAATCCATTGCCGTTGATGAGAAGGGGGGCGTAGCTAAAATTAGCATCGTGAAAGTTCTACCTTCTGTTCGAGGGGGGATGGCAGCGGTTTATACGGTCTTCCCGACGGGAGAAGTTGCAGTTGAAGTGGCGTTTGATTTTGGAGCAACCCCTGCATTCGCTTGCCCGCCTCTGCGCGTCGGAATGGTCTGGCAGCTCAATCCTGAATTAGATCAGCTGCGGTGGTATGGGCGGCGCGGTGAGACCTATTTGGATCGAAATTATGAGCCTATCGGACTATACACTGGATCAGTGGATGATCAATGGGTTGATTATCCGCGTCCGCAAGAGAACGGAAATAAAACCGACGTTCGGTGGGCGGCATTAACGGATGCGAAAGGGCATGGCCTATTCATTGCAGCCGAGGGTTCCCCTTTGGGAGTGGGAGCTCGTTTTTATAGTACGGAGACGATGCGCCGTTCAAAGTACAGCTTTGAGATGCAGCGCTCGGATGCTATCCATCTGAATATCGATGCGGGCCAGAGTGGTGTTGGGGGTATTAATTCGTGGTCAGCGGCCCCGTTGGAAGAGCATCGGTTAAACGAAAAAGTGTATGAATACGCTTACCGTCTGATTCCGTTCGAGGGTCATGTGGAGAAAGCCTTGGCGAACCGATCTGAGCTCGTGCCTTCTGATGTGAGGCAGCTGGCTCAACCGGATAGAGAGAAATTGCCCAAACTGGAACCTCCGAAATGGAGAAAGAGAAAATGATGATGCAAAAAAAGAACATTCTTTTGGTAGCTGGATGTATGGCAGCCTGTACGGTTTATGTTGCGGCGCATCCGGTGCAGGTGGCGGAGAAACCGAATGTGGTGATCATTTATGGCGATGATGTCGGGTATGGCGATGTGGGTGCGTATGGCGCGAAGCTGATTCCGACTCCGCATATTGATCGTCTGGCAGCAGGTGGTATTCGTTTTACGGATGGGCACTGTTCCGCTGCTACCTGTACCCCTTCACGGTTTTCAATGCTAACGGGTGTTCACGGTTTTCGCTATAATGCTCGCGTGCTCCCGCCGAATGCTCCGTTGCTGATTCCGACAGATATTCTCACGTTGCCTAAGTTGTTTAATAGCGCCGGTTATCATACGGGAGTGGTGGGAAAATGGCATTTGGGTATTGGGGATGGAAAAACACCGGTCGAATGGAATGGAATCGTGAAACCGGGACCGCTGGAAGTTGGCTTCAAGAGTTCCTTTTTGCTCCCCTCTACAAATGATCGTGTGCCGTGTGCGTATGTGCGCGATCATCGGATAGTCAACCTCGATCCGAACGATCCACTGTATGTTGGGAACTCGCCGAAGGAAGTGAATAAGGCGGGGAGTACGGTGTATCCAGATGGCAGGGCGGATCGATCAGCGATGAGCTATTATCAAAGTACGCACGGTCATAATAACAGTGTAATCAATGGGATTGGTCGGATTGGATATCAGTCGGGCGGTAAGTCCGCACTCTGGGATGATGAAACCATGGCGGATGTTTTCGTGGAGGAGGCTAAGGCTTATATTGAGAAGCACAAGGATGAACCTTTTTTGCTCTATTTTGCATCGCAAGATATTCATGTGCCCCGGGCCCCGCATCCCCGTTTTCAAGGACGCACGTCACTGGGATATCGAGGGGATGCAATGGTGCAGCTAGATGAAGCCGTGGGCGAAATTCTGGATGCATTAGATCGGTACGGACTCACCGAAAATACGATCGTGATTTTTTCCAGTGATAATGGGCCCGTCTACGATGATGGATATGACGATGGAACAACGGTGCATTGTTCGAGTGAAGAGGGAGAACAGGGGCATGACGGTTCCGGTATCTGGCGTGGCGGGAAATATCAGATATATGAAGGTGGCACGCGGGTGCCGTTTATTGTGCGTTGGCCCGCACGTATACAGCCGGGCACATCGGATGCGCTGGTTAATCAAATTGATTTGATCGCTTCCTTTGCGGAGTTGCTGGCCATTGAATTGGCTACTGATGAGGCGGTCGATAGTCGGACTTCTCTGGGTGCTTTTCTCGGTCATGATGCGGTGGGGCAGAGCGTGATGATTGAAGAGTCGTTTGGATTGGCCCTTCGCAAAGGAGAGTGGAAGTTTATTCAACCCTCTAAACCGTTGTGGCCCAGTGGGCGGCCACCGATGAAGCGTTCGCTCTATAATCTTGAAAGCGATCCTTCTGAAACAACCAATATCATTGAAAAGCATCCTGAACGGGCAGCGGAAATGGAGCAGCAATTATCTGTGATGATGGAGGCTCGGGGGTTGCGTAGTCTCCAGTAAAGAAAGCTTGGGCGTTTACGGATGTAAGCGCTAGGTTTTATACTGCGCAAAAAATCATCTCGGGGACGCTTATCTCCGAACGGCACAGGATGGCTGGCCGTGTATCGCCCGTCCGATGATAATGACCAGGCAGTGATTCGGTCGATCTATGCGAGTTGCTAATGCGTGAAGATATAATTTGAAATTTATCTTAGGGTAGATGGTGAAACGGACTATATTGATTCGTCGTGTTGTGCTAGTTTTTTGAACGAATGGGTTCAGGACAGGATTCGGTGGTTATAGAGCTGGACCAGCCCGCAGGTAACCCGTCTTGAACGTGGATAACGGATTTAGTGGATCGGATAGAGTAGAAAAGAGATGACGTGGTATAGGAAGCATATCGTTTTGGGGATGGCACTGCTCTGTTGTGCGGCGTTTTCTTACGGAGGTTCGCAAACACCGGATCAGCCGAATATTCTTTTCATTTTTTCCGATGATCAATGTTGGAATACCATCGGTCGGGTGGGGGGCGATGTTCAGACACCAGCTCTTGATCGGCTCGTGGATGAGGGTACGTTTTTTAGTCATACCTATAATCAAGGGGCATGGCAGGGTGCTGTTTGTATTGCCAGCCGTACGATGCTGATGACCGGTCTAGATGTGTGGAAAGCGGGTGTCTACAGCAGCGCGGATGCGCAGAATCCTGCTGATTTCTGGAGTACTCGGTTTAAGGAGGCGGGCTACAAAACCTATTTTGCTGGAAAGTGGCATGTGATGAAAATTAGCCCGAATACGATTTATGATGTAACGGGTACCATCCAGCCGGGCATGCCGGCCTATGAAGATCCGTCCATGGGCGGGGAGATTTCCTGGAAGGTCCGTGCGGCCGGCTATTTCCGGCCAGAGGCTCCGGGAATCGATAACTGGGACCCCAGTGATCCGCAGTTTGGAGGTTTCTGGAAGGGGGGGAAACACTGGAGCGAAGTGCTGGGCGATGAAGGGGTTGGATTTATTGAAGAGGCGGCCACATCCAAGCAGCCCTTTTTTATGCAGCTGGCCTTTAATGCTCCGCATGATCCGCGGCAGGCACCGAAAAAATATGTGGATATGTATCCGTTGGAGTCGATTGAAGTGCCGGAAAACTTTATGCCGGAAAATCCACATATGGACGCGATGGAGGTGGGCAGAGGTCTGCGGGATGAGGATCTCGCTCCATTCCCTCGCAGCGAGCATGCCATTAAAACCCATCGGCAGGAATATTTTGCGATTATCACGCACATGGATGAGCAGATCGCACGGATTATTCGGGCCTTAGAAGAGACCGGGCAGCGAGACAATACCATTATCGTTTTTACTTCGGATCACGGTCTTGCTGTGGGCCAGCACGGGCTGCTAGGAAAGCAGAATATGTTTGAGCATAGTCTGAAGCCGCCACTGCTATTTGTTGGCAACGGTATTCCTCGGGGTAAAACGATTGATACGCCGGTCTATATGCAGGACCTCATGCCCACAACCTTGGAAATGGCTGGCATTGAGATTCCGGAAAGTGTGGACTTTAAGAGTCTGTTGCCGGTGCTAGAAGGCCGTGATGACGAACAAGACCGAGTGATGTATGGTGCTTATAAGAACAAACAACGGATGGTACTCAAGCAGGGTAAAAAGCTGATCTGGTATCCGACTTCCAATACCTACCTGCTGTTTGACATTATTGAAGATCCCCTTGAGATGAATGATCTCTATGCGAATCCTGCGTATGCGGCGGTTGCCATGGAGTTAATGCAAGAACTGAAAAACCAACAGGCATTGCTGAACGACCCCATGCTGACAGGGGCAGCGGTGACGGAAGACGGTGTGGTTCACTAATGAAGTCTATCGCGATGTGGTTGACAGTAGGGTGTCTGATGCAGTCGTTCAGTGGAGCGGCTCAGTCCCCCAATATTATTATAGTGATGACCGATGATCAGGGCTACCCCAACCTGAGTTGTGTAGGGCACCCGCTCTTGGAAACCCCGAGTGTCGACAAACTGTATGACAATGGTGTTCGCCTGACCGATTTCCACGTAGACCCCTCGTGCGCACCAACCCGAAGCGCGCTGATGACGGGGCGCTATTCGGGGCGAAATGGTGTATGGCACACCGTCATGGGACGCAATCTACTGCGCCAACGGGAAGTCACCATGGCCGATATGTTTGCTGCTTCGGGCTATGCGACCGGACTTTTTGGAAAGTGGCATTTGGGCGATGTCTATCCCTACCGCCCGGAAGACCGTGGGTTTCAGCAAACGGTAGTGCATGGGGCTGGCGGTGTCGGGCAGACGCCGGACTATTGGGGCAATGATTACTTTGATGATGCGTATCGAGTGAATGGAACGATGAGATCATTTGAAGGGTTTTGCACCGATGTGTTTTTTACGGAAGCGATGCAGTTTATGGAGCAGTCGGTCAGGCAGCAGCGACCCTTTTTTGCCTTCATCACCCCGAACGCACCCCATTGGCCTTATTATGCACCGGAAGAGAGTATAGCACGGGTGGTTAAACGTGCCGAAGAGCGTGGTATCGAATTAACTGAAGAGATGGCTGCCTACTATGGCATGATCGAAAACATTGATGATAATTTTGGTAGGTTGCAGGCACTCTTGCAGCGAGAGGGAGTGGAGGAAAACACGATCCTTGTTTTCTGTTCGGATAATGGCCCGGTCATTCGTGAATCGATACAGCTGTTTAACGCTGAGCTACGCGGAGGAAAGGTCAGTCATTACGACGGTGGGCATCGGGTACCTTGGTTTATGCGTTGGCCGGCAGGTGGCTTGGATCATGCGGTGGATGTCGATCGTGTCACGGCTCATGTTGATATATTGCCCACGCTGCTTGAGCTGTGCGGCCTACAGGCACCTCCGGTGGAACTGGATGGAATGAGCCTTGTTCCGCTGTTGCGAGATGCCCATGCGCTGTGGCCAGATAGGCAGCTGATGGTGGAAAATCAGCGGCTGGTAGACCCGCTGAAATATCGAAACTTTGCTGTGATGAGCGATTGTTGGCGATTGGTTGGAACGAAGGGCGGTACCGATCTGCAGCTATACGACATGCGAACAGACCGCAGTCAACGGAGCGATCGGGCGAAGACGCATCCGGATGTGTTGGCACAGCTTCTCAGTGCCTACGATGCGTTCTGGGCGGATGTTTCGCAGGAGCATGGATTGATCAGCCGCATGAAGGTCGGCTCGGTTCATCAAAATCCGGTCTGCCTGACGGCGCATGATTGGCTCGGGAGTTCGCTGTGGAACCAGACGCATGTTGCGGACCCCGCCACGGGACGCTTTGGGCCGCCGCGCGGATTTTGGGCGGTCGATGTGGATGCTGATGGATGGTATCAGATTTCGCTACGTCGCTGGCCTGCGGAAGCGGATCGGGCGATTAATGATCCGTATGTGGGCGTTAGCTATGATGTGGATACCGTAACGCTTACAGTGCAAGGACAGACGCTAAAGCAGGCGGTTCCGGTCGGTGCAAAGGAAGTTACTTTTCGGGTCAAGCTGAAGAGTGGGGAGGCTAAGTTGGACACACTCTTCACGGGTGCCGGTGAATCGATTAGTGCTTTTTATGCCTATATCCTGCGGGAGAACGGAACGGTTTCAGCGGCGTGGAAAACCCGCGAAGGGTTGGGCCTGCCACTGGCGCAGTGGCCAGAAGAACACGGCGTGGAGCCGGAAAAAATGTACGCGAGTGAGGTCGAACCCAGAGGAGAAAATGATGAATAAATTTCAACGGACGATAGCTACCGGTTTGAGTGTAGCTTCATTGCTAGAGTGCATTGATCTGCAGGCAGCGCAGCAGGTAGGAACCCGTCAGATCCATTTGGACTTCCATACCTCCGAGCATATTCCAGACATTGGAGCAGCGTTTTCCAAGGAACAGTTCCAGCAGGCGTTGAAGGTGGCGAACGTGAATGCCATAAACATTTTTGCGAAGGGTCACCACAGCTGGAGTTACTATCCGACCCAAGTGGGTCAAATGCATCCGCATCTGGATTTTGACTTGCTGGGGGCTCAGGTGGAAGCTTGTCACGAGATCGGGGTGCTCTGCCCGTTTTATTTTACGTTCGGCTGGTCGCATAATGATGCGGTTGAGCATCCGGAGTGGTGCGCGCGCGATAGAAAGGGGAACATTCGTTCCACCTCACGCTATAATCTTGATGCAAAGCCGGAGGATCCCAAGCCGAACTATCACTGGATGTTCATGTGTGTGAACTCTTCCTATCACGATCATATTATGGCTCAGATCGAGGAGCTTTGTATGTTGTATGATGTGGATGGCTTCTGGTTCGATATCTATCAAACGGTTAATCCGTGCTTCTGCGACACCTGCCGTAAAATGATGAAGGAACAGGGCTATGATGCGGCAAAGGATTCCGAGGCGGAGGCTTTCTATGGAACATCCTTCAAACGACACTTTCGTGCGCTCAAAGAACTGATTCACAGCCACCATCCGGATGCCAGTGTCTATTTTAACGGGACGACCACGCTGAAGCGCGGTCCGGCAAACTTTAATCTGAAGATGTATGAAGAAAATACCGTCCAAGATCTCGAGGATCTGCCGACTATGTGGGGGGGATATGACAAATTACCGATTCAGGCCAAGCTCTATCTAAAAGCCGGATATACCGCTACGGCTATGAGCGGAAAATTTCATAAAGCCTGGGGTGAGTTCGGTGGATTCAAACATCCCAATGCGCTGAAATATGAAGCATCATCCATGATCTCGTGGGGGGTAAACTGCAACTTCGGCGACCAGCTCCATCCCAATGGAAAGATGGATATGGATACCTATAAAAATATCGGTGTCGCCTATGAGTATGTGGAGAAAATCGAAGACTACGGAGTAGGGGGGCTGCCCGAAGCTCGCGTGGGGCTTTGGCGCAGTTTTAATGCTCAGCACGATGAGGGAGTCTCCCGTATGTTGTTAGAATCGCACGTCAACTTTAACATCGCTAACATTGGCGACGACGGTCTTAGTGCGTTTGATGTCATCATTGTTCCCGGTGTTCCCTGCATCAATGAAGAAGAGGCCGTCCGGTTGAATCAGTATGTTGCAGACGGAGGCAAACTACTGGTGATTGGCGAGGGTGCCTTGGATGCGAAGCGAGAAAAATTGCGGCTAGCTATTGGGGCGGAGTATGTGGGGAGCGGTACGGTGGATCAGGATTATTTTGTTGTGGGTGATCCGATAGCGGAGAAGATGGTTCGTAGTCCGGTTATTTGCTATGAACCTGCCCTTCGCATAAAACCCGCCGCCGGAACAGAAGTCCTTGCCGCCATCCGTGAGCCCTATTTTAACCGGACCTACGGTAGGTTCTCTTCCCACCTCAATACCCCCTACAAACTGGAGGATGCGGAACACCCGGCTATGATTCGAAAAGGGAATGTGGTCTTTATAGCGCACGAACTAGATAAACTCTATTATGTCCATGGTGCGCAGCAGCATCGACAACTCTTTGCCAATGCACTCAATTTGTTGCACGAGCGCCCGATGATAGAGACGAAATTGCCGAGTGCCGGGCGAATGAACCTGCTGCATCAGAAGGATCAGAAGCGTTATGTCGCTCATCTCCTCTATGGTCCGCCAATCACGCGCGGTGAGTGTGAGGTAATTGAAGATTTGCCGACGCTCTATGACGTTCCGATCACATTTGATCTGCCCGTTGCAGTTAAAAAGGCGGTGCTGGTGCCTGCTATGCAAGAGCTGGAGATCATGGAACAGGGTGGAAAGCGCTCGGTCACGGTGCCGGAATTTTCGTGTCACTGCGCTGTTTCATTTGAGTATGACTGATGAACATGGGGTTGTTTGTATGGGATTCGCCCGTTGAAGTATACAATCCGGCTGATAGGGCTTTGTTCTGTGGTGCGTCATGGTAATCGGTCGGGATAGATTGTGCAGCTTGACTTGAACGTAAAAATCACCTCTTTTGATACAGCACTAGCCTGATGTGTGCACATATCTGATCGCATGTGCTCGGGTGAAGGATAATCAAAATTGTATTCTTAAATCGGTTAATTAACAATAATGTATTTATATGTGCTGGGTCGCATGCGACGTGAGCATTTAAGTTGAAGTTCATTATAATATAATTTTTATTATATACCTCCCCAAATAGAACCCTGAAGTGAAAGTCCGTTCCCACCTTAATGATTAGATGGCACACCTGATGCACTCTGCTCACGTTAAGGATGTGGTAGATGAATTTTGAGGGGTATGAAACCGAAGGGTTCTTCGATGAGCTGATTGATAATCAGGGACGGGCGCGCGATAGTGCCAAGTTACTTATAGATGCCATCGATTCACTACCAGAAGGCGATCTGCGAAACCGGCAGGATGCAAGTGAACGGGCGATGCGAAATATGGGCATCACCTTTAATGTCTACGGCTCGGGGGAGGGAACTGAACGAACGATTCCGTTCGATATCGTTCCCCGAATCATAGACGGCGGTGAGTGGGATGTTGTTGAAGCCGGATTGAAACAGCGGATCAAAGCCGTTAACCGGTTCATCGACGATATTTACCACGACCGCAAGATCATCACCGATGGCGTTGTGCCCGAATGGTTGTTCAGCTCATCCAAGGGCTATCTTCCGCAGTGCCAAGGGCTAAACCCACCGAAGGGTGTTTGGGCGCACGTAACCGGAACCGATCTGGTGCGGGATGAAAACGGAACCTTCTTCGTACTGGAAGATAATCTGCGCGTTCCCTCCGGCGTTTCCTACGTTCTGCTCAACCGCACGCTCATGAAGCGAAACTTCCCAGAAGTTTTTCATAAAAGTCGCGTACGTCGTGTGGTCGATTACCCAGACCAGTTTATGAAAATGCTCCACCACGTTGCGCCGGACGGAGTGGAGCGTCCAACGGTGGCGGTGCTTACACCGGGCGTCTACAACGCGGCCTATTTCGAACACGCTTTTCTTGCGCAGCAGATGGGTGCATTACTCGTTGAAGGTCATGATTTGGTGTACGATGGAAAATATATCTGCGCCCGAACCGTTGAAGGTCTTGTGCGTATCGATGTGATTTACCGCCGGATCGACGATGAATTTCTCGATCCCGACGTTTTCCGAGAAGACTCTTATCTCGGTTGCACTGGCATGATGAAGGCCTTTCGCGAAGGAACAGTCACCTTGGCCAATGCCCCGGGCACCGGGGTGGCCGATGACAAAGTAGTGTATGCCTTCGTGCCGGACATGATTAAATACTACCTCGGCGAAGATCCGTTGCTGCCCAATGTTCCGACCCATTTATGCTGTGAAGCTGAAGCGCTGGAATACACGCTCGATAATCTCGACAAATTGGTGGTCAAACCCGCCAGCGAATCGGGTGGATACGGCATGCTCATCGGTACCAAATCGACAAGAAAAGAACGCAACGCGTTCGCCAAAGAACTTCGCGCCGACCCGCGCAACTACATTTCACAGCCCACCCTCTCGCTCTCCAGAGCTCCCGTTGTGGTCGATGGCCACTTTGAGGGGCGGCATCTTGACCTACGCCCGTTTATTCTGCATCGGGGCGACGACTCCTATGTCCTTCCCGGTGGTTTGACCCGTGTGGCTCTTAAAAAGGATTCATTGATGGTCAACTCTTCCCAAGGCGGCGGCACCAAGGACACCTGGGTTGTTGATCGCACCGCAACAAAAGAGGATGTGTCATGCTCCTGAGCCGAGTTGCTGATAATATCTACTGGATGAGCCGCTATATCGAACGGGCTTCCAACCTTGCACGATTCCTTGAGGTGAGCTACCAACTCAATCTTGACCAGTCATCACTAGACGACGAACAATGGGCACCGCTCATTGAGATTACAGGTGATATGAAGTTGTTTACTGCGCGTTATGGTGAAATGACGCGAGACAACGCGATGC
>OZSS01000126.1_pt1 | contig 33634 bp, 40 predicted proteins | sample 1779911 | NCBI WGS metagenome assembly OZSS01 (sample SAMEA2603589, study PRJEB24840) | metagenome | biome: Water; feature: Photic zone; material: Seawater sample | place: Mediterranean Sea | collected 2013-11-12 | depth 10 m
ATCAGGAAGTGGGAAGTCAACCATTCTCAAATCTATTGCAGGACTTCTGAGCACTAAAAATGGATCAATAAATTTCAAAAAAACTATTTCACTTTCAAGTGATGTTAGAAATAGAACAAACAGTCAGTTACGAGCTATACAATTAATTTTTCAAAATCCCGATGAATCTCTTAACCCAAGTCATACAGTAGAGGAGATTTTATCTCAGCCTCTAAAACTATATTTTCAATTGAGTGGAGATAAGCTTATAGAAAATATAATTGACCTTTTAAAAAAAGTAAGATTAACCGAAAATTATTTATATAGATTTCCGAGACAACTTTCAGGAGGTGAAAAACAAAGGATTGCAGTTGCAAGAGCATTTGCAGCAAAACCAGATATAATTTTATGTGATGAAGTGACTTCAGCACTGGACGTGTCTGTGCAAGCTGCTGTTTTAAAACTTTTACAGGATTTAAAAAATGATATGGGTACTACTTATATCTTTGTATCTCATGATCTTGCAGTTGTGAGAGCAATAAGTGATAAAGTTGCAGTTTTATATCAGGGCAGACTATGCGAATTTGGTCCATCATCAGAAGTTTATAAATTTCCCTCTCACCCATATACAGAAGTTTTGCTTGGTGCGGTTTTAGAGCCAGATCCTGATTTGAAGCCTGTGTTGACAGCTGAAGATGGAGTGGAGGAAAGCCCTCCTGAGATAGGTTGTAGTTTTCAAAGTAGGTGCCCAAGGGTCTTGGGCAAAAAATGTTTCACAGAAACTCCACCTTGGCAAATTTCAAAAAATGGAAATGCCATTAGATGTCACATAAAAATTGAAAACTTATTTAAACAACAAACTTCAGAAAATTGATTTATTTTTATTGATATAACTTTGACCTTTAAGCAACAAATCTGAGTATGATTTGTGGTCAATATTTGCACCACACATTAAAAGTCCAACATTCTTGTTTTTTAGTTTATTTTTTAACGGTCCTATATACGCTGATAAAGTGGCAGCAGCTGCAGGCTCAACTGCTAACTTACTTTCCTCTTGCAAAATCACCATAGAAGCAAAAATTTCTTCATCACTAACTGTAACAATTTCATCAATATACTTTTTACAAACTGCATAACTAAATGGTAGTGTCATAGGTGGAGACAAACTATCAACTTCTGAATCTATTGTTACATTTTTTATTGGTTTGCCAGTTGAGAAGCTTTTTAACATTGTGGCTGCCCCTTTTGGTTCAACACCAAAAATTTTACAATTTTCATTAACTTGCTTTATTGCAGAAGCTACACCACTTATTAATCCACCTCCCCCGATTGAAACAATAACAGCATCAAGTGTTGGAATACTTTTTATAAATTCTAATCCTATGCCTGCTGTTCCTAGAGAGGTACTTAACCCTTCAAAAGGATGTATAAAAGTTCTGTGTTCCTCATCAACTAGCTTTTTTGCTATTTTGAATAATTCATCTAAATTATCAGTAATTATAATTTCTGCTCCTTCATTTTTAACTTGTTTTAATCGATAAGGGTTAGCAGTTGACCTCATAACTACTTTGGCTGACATTTCTAACTTTTTTGCAGCCCAAGAAGCAGCAATTGCATGATTGCCAGCACTAGCTGCAGTTATTCCAAATTTTCTTTTATTTTTATTAATTTGGCTGGCTGCCGATAAAGCACCTCGAGCTTTAAATGTCCCAGTATGTTGGAATAATTCTAATTTCATGAAAATTTCAGTATTAGGATTTATTTTTTTCAAAAATGAAGAATTAAATTTTATAGTAGGCGTCTCTATAATATGATCTTTTAATTTTTCTTTAGTTTGAATTATTGATTTTAAGTTAAGCCTTAATATTTCATTTCTCAAATTTTCCATATTCTTGATCTTTATTTATTTTGTAATCAAAAGATGCATTGTATTGATTTTTTTACCATCAAAACTTTTGCTTTCTAATCTATCTAAACTAAAAATTTTCAAATTTAAACTTTGGTTTATTCCACTTATTTCACTTTCACCATAGTAACTATAATACCTACCCAGAGTATCCCTTATTTCTTTATTTCCTTCATGAATGCCAATATAAAAAAAACCTGTCTCTTGGAGAGAATTTTTTAATATTTTTAAAGCAGGTTTGAAATCACTTTTTGGCAGGTGTTGTAATGAAAAACTCGCCCAGATACCATCAAAAATTTTTTTACTTTTAAAATTTAATATTTATGATTTACATTATTTAGAAAGAAATTAATAAGGAATGAATCTAAAATAGAAGATTCATTCCAGATTTAGCATTAGTTTTATCTAGATTTAAATTTTATAATTAATCTCCTCTGGTGGACTGTCAATCATTAGATCCCTCCTATTCAACAAGTTAAACCTACGCCTTACTTATTAAGAATGTAAATCAGTAAAAATGCTGATTTATAATTTTCTAAAATGTTTGAATTAAAGAAGCCAATTCTGGTGCATCTAATAAAAGTGCAAAAAATGTAAGCACAACTAATAAAAATATGGAAAAGTAGAATTGAATCATGCTTCAAAATTACTTAAAAAGAATTTTTTAAGTTGTATAAAATAATGCTTTGTTTACATAATTAAATATCTCTATCTAAAGAAGTTTAATCAGAGAATAATTAAGATGCTTCAGGTGAAAATATCGTCCTATTTTTTTGCCAATACTCACAGCCTTTAAGTAAATGATCACCCTGTGGTATGCGTTTTTCGTATTTTGGACAGATCAAAATAGTAGCAAAAGTTTCTGTAGTGCTGTAGCGAAAGTGATTGCAAGTAATACAAATCTTTGTTCGTTTTCGTTTTAGGGTAGATTCTTTTAGATATTCCCATTTTGACGGATTTACCTTGATCATGATTACTGGAATTTATTAGTAACAATTTGCCAACCTCCTGAAATTAATTCATTCCATGTTTCACAAGCACACTCAATAGAATGAAGTCTTGAATTTTTAATTTGGGCTGGTTCACCTAATTCATTTGCATAGAAAAGATGAGTATATACTTTTAAGTTATTAGATACAGATTTCTTATAACTCTCAAAAAAAATTAATAAACCACTTTTTTTGTTAAACAACCAGCCAGTTGGGGGGTCAATAAGGCTGCCACGATAAAAATAAGTCCGAACATTAGCAACTCCTGAAGTCATGAAAATAATACGGTTGTACTATTAATATAAATGTACTACTCGTAGACGTCAAGTATTCCTCCGGTATTTATTTAAAAACTAAAATTACTTTCAAGAAATAATCAGCTGTAAACTTCTTATTTGGTAATAGTGAATACAAGTAACTCCTTGAAAAGGAAAATATCATTTAAAGAGTATCTCCAAAAGAATGCAATGTATCGAAATCCCTTCTATTTAGGATGGAACAAAGGTTGGTCTTTTTTATTTTTTTTAGAGGGTGGCATTGCAAAAATTGAAGCAAAAGGTTTTGGTATTTCTATTACAACAAAAGTTGAGAAAGGAGAATCACTCCTAGAATCTGCGGATAGATTAGTCTCAAAAGAGCAAAGGATTAGAAAATCAAGATATTATTCTTGGGTTAAATCTATTAATGAAAAAACAATAAATTAACCAATCCTAAAATTTCTAAAGTAATTTGTTGACAGTCAATTTAAAATAGAAAATAGTCATTTATTTTTCGTGTCCAATAAATTTTATGAATGGTGGAAAAACCATAGAAAAGTTGTAACCTATGGGGCTTTTATCATCTTGTTTGGTTTTTATTTATCTCCTGTTGTCAAAGAAGCAAAATACAAAAACCAATGTATTAAGTACTCTACTAAAGGAGCTTTAACTAAATTTAATAAGGACGATATAGGAGAAACTTTACTAGAAGAAACAGGTTTGAATATTGATGAACTAGCAAAGATTGAAGGTTATAAGAATTGCATTAATTAAAAAGTTCGCAAAAATTACGCTAAGTTTTTAAATGATACAAGGTATGTTTAAACTTATTTTATTAATATTATTATTTGGATTTATATCAATAAGTCCAAAAACAAGATATTTGGTTGGCATAACTCTAAAAGAAATTTCTTCATTTCTTTTATGGACTGTTAAATATGAAGATAGAGAAAAATGGATTATAGATAAACCAAGTTGGATACCTGACCAAAAACTTAAGCCATCGTATTAAATGAAGACTTATTTAGAAGAACGAATTGAATGGTATGACGATAATTATAGAAATGGTAATGCTTTAATCTCTGATAAGCAGTTCGACCAACTTGAAAAAAATTTATTAAGAACAAACCCAAATTGTGATTACTTTAAAAAGAAAAATAAACTAGTTTTACCGTCATTAGAAAAGGATTCGATAGATGAATTTTTGAAAGGATTATTAGTAGATACCAGATTATTAATTGAACCAAAAATTGATGGTTGTGCTGTTGCTTTGCAATATAGGGATGGAACCTTGGAGAAAGCAATTTCAAGAAAAGGGGCAGACGTTACTAGTAAACTTATTAAAGTCCAAGACATTCCCAATAATCTCCCTTTACGAGGAGTTCTTCAAGTTAGAGGTGAATTATATGCACCCAACCAAAGTCCAAATATCTCCCAGAGAATCGCTTCTGGATTTCTAAGAGCTAAAGAAGGATTTTCTGAAAGTCTTAGCTTCTGCGCATTTCAAATACTTAATTCAACACTTAACCAATATGAGTCCAAAAAAAGTCTTTCAAAGCTTGGCTTCACGATCCCTCAGGATATTTCATGCAACTTTACGAGCCAAGTTGAAGTATTTAGAAAACAATGGCTAGAAGGGAAGCTTTTTAGTAAATATCCAACAGATGGAATAGTAGTAAAAATAAATTCTAGAAAATTACAATTGATTAGAGAAAAATCAAATTTAGATTATCCTTATTGGCAAGTGGCAATAAAACGTTAATGGAATTAATACACCAGATTTTTCCTACTTGGCATATTTACTTGGATATGTTTTTGGTTGGCTTTGCAACTTACGGTTTTCTGAGAATTAAGAAAAAAATAAAAACTAAATAAAGTTTTTAAATCATCCTTGGTCCTTAAGCATGGATTTAAGTTGTTCGGTATCTAATTGTTCAAGATAATTTCTCATTGCCAACCAAGATCTTCTGCTTTCTAACTTTCCACTTTGTTTAAATAAATTTGCGGAAACTTGATCTATCAATTCTTTATGAGTCATATTTATATTCTTCATCAAGTTCAATGACAACACCATTAAAAAATTCTGCTAATAATTTTGATGGGTCTTGCATAGATATCTTTCTATCTACTTTTGATAATTTCTTTTTGATTGGATTTAAGTTAGTCATACAGATTCAGGTAATTCAAGTTCTTCAAAAGTCCAACCTTCTAATTGAAGGTCATGCCATTTATCCCAAGCATTATCCAAATACATTTGAGTGGATGATTTAATTGCCATTGGCTCACCAAGATCATTTGCATAATATGTATGAGCAAAAATTCTCATACTATTTCTTGGAGATTTTTTATTCCTTATAAATAAAATTAATCTGCTGCGGTCTGGGCTAAGCAACCAACCACTTGGGGACTCATTACGATAACCGTAAGAAAAATTAGTCCAAACATTAGCTCCTCCTAAAGTCATTAATTAGTAATACATGTGTACTACTAATATAAATACATTAGAAATGGATCGTCAAGTATTTTGGCAAATAAATTATTTACACTGATAGAGAATAAAAACAGCTCAGTTATTCCAAAAAAATAAAATACCCACCAAAAGCCTGTTTTAGCAAGCATTTTGATAGGTAACACCGGATCCCCGTCAGTTCTCTGCTGCATCGACCTGGAAATGCCAGAAGAGGATTCAAAGTGGGCTTTCGTTTCCGATTACAAGATCGGTTTACTACCGCATCACGACAGTCTCCTCATGTCGAAAGAGAGTCAGATCAGAGCACATAAAGAAGAACTTAACCAAAGATCCAGTAATCTAACTCTAACTTATTTTTTTATGCATTTGGAGATGGCCAAATGTCTCTTACCATAGTTAATAAAATTTGAGCTTCATCATATCTTTCTGAATGCGTTTTACCATTTAATAAAAATGTGATGTGAGCCATTTTTCTTCCCAGAATTTCGCGAGATTTGCCATAACAATGAATATTAGAACCCTCAATTTCAGATAACATTTTAATTCTGGTTTCCATTGAAATTGGGAAATTCTTTTTTAATCCCAGTAGATTTATCATAATTGCCCCTTCACAGTTCATTTTAATTTCAGGTGGCATTATCCCAGAAGAAATGCAAACATATTGATCAAACTGACTTGAAGTACAAGCTTCAATAGAGAAATGAGCTGAGTTATGTGTTCTAGGAGCTATTTCATTAATTAAAAGACCATTATCTCCATAGAAGAATTCAATAGCTAAAACTCCAACGTAATTAAGTTCATTGACTATTGAAGAGAAAATATTTATTGCAAATAAGTTCAAATCATATTCATTTGTTCCAGGTGCAAGAACCCAATCACAAACATGGTTTGATTGGAATGTCTCAACTATTGGAAAGAATCTTATCTTACCGGTCCTATCTCTCGAACCAACAAGAGCCAGTTCTTTTTCATACTCTATCCATTCTTCTATTAACCATTCATCAGAATTATTCTCTGTTAAAAAAGAATCTAAATCTTCTTTCGTCTTTATTTTTCTGTTCCCTTTGCCGTCATATCCACCTTTATTTGATTTTGCCATTAGAGGAAAAGTCCAATTATTGATTTCCTCATCCGAGAGATTTTTAAAATCTTCAATACTTATCCATTTTGGGCAGGGAATATTCATTCTTTCTATTAATTTTTTTTGAGAAAACCTATCTACTAAGGGCTTTATTGCATTAAGGCTTGGAACAAAAATATCTTTATTGTCAATTAAATTTAATTTATCAATTTTTATCCATTCATTTTCAAAAATTATTTTTTCGCACTCATTGATTAATGATTTATTACCTCTTATCTTTAAAGGATCAGCTTCTATGACATGATCTGCTTTTGAACCAGCAGGATCATCACAAGATTTTGTTTGCACACATACTTCTAAATCTCTTTTTTTTGCTGCCTCGGTTAACATCAAAGCCAGTTGACCACCTCCAATTATTCCTAGGGAATAATTTTTCTTAATATCGTTTATATTTTTTTTAAAACTCATAGCATGATTTTATTACCATTTCTAATTCTTAACAACTGAATTTTTAAGGATCTAGAGCTTAGATTTTGCTAATATATAAAGTATTTAATACCAAATATTTATAAATTTTAACTAGGTAATCAATTGTGAATAAGAGAAAGATATTAGTCCCATTAGGTGATAAGTCGTACGAAGTAACTCTAGAAGCAGGGATACTGAATAATATCAGCGAAGAACTTTTAAAAATTGGAATAACAAAGAATAGAAAAATACTTGTGATTTCTAATGAAGAAATATCAAATTTGTATGGAGAAAAATTTTTAAGTAATTTAAAAGATAATAAATTTCAGGCTAAAATGTTCCTTATCAAGTCTGGAGAATCATATAAAAACTTAAAAACCTTAAGTGAAATATATGATGCTGCATTTGAATTTGGCTTAGATAGAAATTCAATAATTATTGCCCTTGGAGGAGGGATTGTTGGAGACTTAAGTGGTTTTGCTGCTGCTACTTGGCTGAGAGGTATCGAATATATTCAGATTCCAACAACATTATTATCAATGGTTGATTCATCTGTGGGAGGGAAAACAGGAGTAAATCATCCAAAAGGTAAGAATTTAATTGGAGCTTTCAATCAACCTAGAGCAGTTTTTATTGATCCAGAAACTTTAAAAAGTTTGCCTAAAAGAGAATTTAATGCAGGCATGGCCGAAGTAATAAAATACGGAGTAATAAGAGATAAAGAACTTTTCGAATACTTAGAAATTGAAAAAAACAAAAATGAACTTATAAATCTCAAAAATGAATATCTAATTAAAATAATTAATAGTTCAATTAAAACAAAGTCTAATGTTGTTTCTCAAGACGAACATGAAAATGGTGTTAGAGCAATATTGAATTATGGTCATTCTTTTGGTCACGTTATTGAAAATTTATGTGGATACGGCAAATTTCTGCATGGTGAGGCAATATCAATTGGTATGAATATTGCGGGGAAAATAGCAATTGAAAAAGGGTTATGGTCTAAAGAAGAATTAGAGAGACAGCGAATTCTCTTAGAGAGTTATGATCTTCCTACCGAGATCCCCAAAATAAATAAAGAAGACGTTCTAAAAATACTTATGGGTGATAAAAAAGTTCGTGATGGCAAAATGAGATTTATATTACCGAAAGAAATTGGTGCTGTTGATATATATGATGACGTAGAAGATTCATTATTTTTAAAGTTTTTTTCTTAACGCAAACAGGTTGAATTTATATTCATTTTCTTCTCATTAAACTTTTTAAAAACAAACCACTTAAAATCACCTAAACAAACAGGATCTACGAGTCTAAGTAATGCCTCTCTTCTTAAAAGAGCATTTGATAAATTCTCCTTAAATTCTTTCTGAATCCCATAAAGTCTCTCAGCCAATCCAAGCGCCAATAAAGCCTCTCCTTGTTTTGTTATTCCAACAGTATCAAATCCAAGAGTCTCAGCATCATTAATTAAAGTTTCTATGCACACATGAGATGTTAAATCGCAATTTCCAGGAGAATCTAGGACATTATTCTTCATTTTTTGATTTTCATATGAAACTATAGTCCCATCAGAATTCTTAGAGTTATAGTATTTTTTAGCTTCTTTAGCGTAATCAATTATCAATAAAATACCATTATTGATTTTCCCATTAATAGCTTCTAACCATTTTGAGTTATCTACATGCCATTCTGTCGTCCATCCTTCAAGAGCATCTTCAGGCGGAATAGTTATTCCCAACTCACTTTTAGCAAGTTCAAAACTTTTTTCCAATTCACGTGTAATTGGCATTTTATCAAAAAATAATTTATGAGATTTTTTGTCTATAGAAACTGCTTGTCGAATTAGTTTTCCCTTTGAGAAGGTTATTCTTTCTACTGGCAAAGCATCCAAAACTTCATTTGCTAGAACTATTCCATTTATATTATTTTCCTCTACTTCATCCAAACCTTTCCATAAAATATCAATACCTAAGTTCAAAAATTCCTCCAATTTATTTTTTTGTTTTTCTACCATCCCTTCATTAGGTTCAATAATTACAAAAGAAATACCTTCTAAAAAATTCTTGCTGTTTTCTAAAAAGTATTTAATTAATCCACTCATAAAGCTTCCATCTCCAGCTCCAAATTCAGTTACAGATAATGTCTCATTAGATAAAAAACTACTTTTGAACTGAATCAACCAATCCTCTATTTGTTTACCAACTAAAAAAGCAAAATCGTCAGATAAAGATGGTGATGTGACAAAATCTCCTCGAACGCCTAACTCAGCTTTACCGCTGCCGTAATAACCATTAATAGGATCATTTAATGCAAAATTCATAAAGTCATAAAAACTTATAGTCCCACCCATTTTTATTATTTTTTTTACTAACCAATCTGGATTATTCGCGGGTAAGCTATTCATCGGCGAAAATATAAAGAGACAAAACTTATTTATGCCTTCAAAGATTAACTATTTATTAGGAATATTTCTATCTATATTAGTTTTAATTTCACATAAACCCGTTTTCGCTATAAATAATCCAAATCTCCTACCAGAAGAAAAAACACCAGTAATTGATTTAGCTAAAACATTAAGCCCTAATCAGAAAAAATCTTTAGAGGAAAAGCTAAACAATCTAGAAATTGAAAGTGGGTGGAAAATTAAATATTTATCTCAGTTTGAAAGTTCTCCTGGTAGTGCAATAAAGGACTATTGGGATTTAGATGAGACAAGTTTGTTGATAGTTGCGGATCCTAGAGGGGGAAATTTGCTGAACTTTAACGTTGGAGAGGCTTATTTTAATTTTATGCCAAGGTTATTTTGGGTTGAACTTCAAACAAGATTTGGCAACCAATACTATGTTAAAGATCATGGTGAGGATGGTGCAGTATTAGATGCAATTGATTCAGTAAAGATTTGCCTCGAAAGAGGAGGATGCCAAGTAGTCCCTGGCCTACCCAAAGAGCAATATATATGGACTTTATGTACATCGATTCTTGGAGGTTTAGTAGCAGGTTTCGCATCTGCCCCAAGAAAAGAAGGTCAAGTCATATCAATTGGATTTTTAGCTCTTCTTTCTCCTTTATGGGGAATGTTATTTGGAATTTTTGGTTTGGCACCGATAATATCCAGAACAAATGATTTATTACCTTTATTTAAAAATGGTTTAGCTTTTACAGCCGCAGGAATTGCGGGTTATATCTTATCTCAAACATTATTTTCAAGATATGAAAAGCCCAAAAATACTTAAAATATGATCAGAGATATTTAATCCTAAAAAAATTTATCTTCTTCACGAATTACACCAGACTCTGAATACCATCGATGAGAAACATGCCTTAATTCCTTATTTTCAAACTCAATCCATGAAAAGTTAATTAGCAATTTTCCATCTTCATCAGTTTTATATCTTGGTACCACAGCAGTGTTGAAATAAATCGTTCCTTTGCTATCAATTTCAAACATCTCTCTTAAACCAAGATTTCTTTTAAGCCGGTTGTGCATATGACCAAAAATTACAAGATCAACTTTTCTTCTCTTTTGTATTTGAGAAATAGCAACAGACAAATCTCTATCTCCCCAATCTAAAGAGGGTAATTTCCAGTCTTTCCCACAAATGCTTTTAGGTTCTGAACCTAAACCTGAAGGGCCAGCATGAGACATAATTATTAGAGGTATTTCTTCAACAGTCTCTTCTGAACATTTGATAATTTTATTTATTGAATCTTGTTCGGTTATAGGTCCATAAACACCTTTAACTTCTTTTGAAAGATAATAGCCTCCGCCAGAACTACATGGTCTAGCAGACAATAAATTTATTTGATTATTAAAAACTTTCAAATCCCATGCACAATATTTTTCACCAAGAACACGTATCTGCTTTGAGAGAGTTTCGCCTGTAGAATCTTTTCCTCTATCATGATTTCCTAAAATCACAAAAGTAGGAATTTTGATCTCATTGATTTTTTTAATTATTTTGACACTTCCATCAGAAATATCACCAACAAATAAAACAATATTTGGTTTGATAATCGATAAAACTTTCAAGTCTAATTCAGACCATTGACCATGACAGTCACCAACAATAGCAATTTTTAAATTTGTCAGAATTTTTTCTGTTTAAAGGCATATAATCTATTTAGAGATATTCTAAATCCTGACCAGTATAACTTCTACTGCAAAACAGAAATCAGTTCAAAACGAAGAGGATTTGATTTCTGAAATAAAGGAGCGTTGCAAAAAAGCTAATGCAATTATTCTTGCGCACTATTATCAAGCTCCAGAGATTCAGGAAATTGCAGATTTTATTGGCGATTCATTAGATCTATCTAGGAAAGCTGCAAATAATGACGCAGATATAATAATTTTTTGCGGTGTGCACTTTATGGCCGAAACCGCAAAAATACTTAGCCCTAATAAAACAGTCCTATTACCAGATATTGACGCAGGATGCTCATTAGCAGACGATTGTCCTTCAGATAAATTTCAAAAATTCAGGGAAGAAAATCCAGATCACTATGTCGTAAGTTATATAAATTGCACTGCAGAAGTAAAAGCTCAAAGTGATCTGATATGTACAAGCAGTAATGCAGTCTCATTAATTAAAAAGATACCTGAAGATAAAAAGATAATATTTGCGCCAGATCAGAACCTTGGGAGATGGGTACAGAAAAATTCAGGAAGAGATCTTAAATTATGGCCTGGCAGCTGCATTGTTCATGAATCATTTAGTGAAGAAGCACTTCTAAAATTAAAATATCAAAATCCAGGATCAAAAGTAATTGCTCATCCTGAATGTAGTCAAAATTTACTAATTCTCTCAGACTTTATTGGATCAACAAGTAAACTACTTGATTTCGTAAGTAAAGATCCATCTAAAACTTACATGGTACTAACTGAACCTGGAATAATTCATCAAATGAAAAAGAAAGAACCTAATAAAATTTTTATTGAAGTCCCAGATGTAGAAGGTTGTAAATGTAACGAGTGTCCATATATGAAATTAAATACTTTAGAAAAAATTCTTGATTGTTTGAAAAATAATTCCCCGTCTATCGAACTAGACCCAGAAATAATAAGAAGAGCCTATGTGCCAATAAAGAGAATGCTGGATATGAGTAATTAATTTAATGAAAATACTTTATCTTCCTTATTAATTTTTAGGAATGCATTAAGGTTTGTGGTGTCGGGCTTAAATTCGCTTATCTGATTCTTTCTATTAATTATATTTATTAGCTCTTTTTCACCAGCTCTATATTGTTTATCTTTTCTAGTTCCTATCTCTCTTTGAAGTATAGGGTTTATATTCATTCTTACTTCTATGTCTGGAATAATTCCAGATTTGTTTATATCAGTGCCGTTCGGAGTTAAATACTTAGCGACTGTAACAGTTAGACCTGAACCATCAACTAATGTTCTCATAGATTGAACTAGACCTTTACCAAATGTTTTCTTCCCAACTAATTTTCCTCTTTTGTTATCTTTTATTGCACCAGAAACTATTTCACTAGCACTAGCAGAACCCTCATTAACTAAGACAACTAAGGGCTTTTTTGTTAGAGCTTGACCGTTTCCTTTTTTTGTTTCTTTTAAACCATCTTTACTTACTGTACTTACTATTACTCCTTTGTTAATGAAGTGCCTTGAGATATCAATGCTTGATTCTAATAAACCTCCAGGATTACTTCTCAAGTCAAGAACATATCCTGCGACTTTTTTTATTTCTAAATCCTTAATAGCATCTCTAGTTTCTTTGGATGCATTTGCATTAAATTGTTTAATTCTTACATAGCCAATTGATAAGCCATTTTTGGTTTGATTGACTTTACTTGATACAGATTTTATTTCAATTTTTTCTCTTGATAAAGTCTTAAAAAAGGATTGAGAACCTCTAAGAATTTCAAGCTTTACTTTAGTACCTCTTTGTCCTCTTATTAATTTCACGGCATCCTCAATATTCATACCTTCAGTAGAAATATCATCTATGGATAATATTTTATCTCTAGCTTTAATTCCAGCATCAAATGCAGGGGTGCCCTCTATGGGAGAAATAATTATTAAATCATCAGATTCTTTATCTTTAACTATTTGGATACCAACTCCAGTTAATTCGCCAGAGGTATCAATTCTCATTTGATTAAATTCCTTAGGTTCTAAAAATCTTGTATAAGAATCATCTAAATTAGAAAGCATATCTCTAATCGCATCATATGCTTCATTGCTGTCTGAATATGTTTTTGATAAAACTTCTTTTCTTAGATTAATCCAATTAGACTTTTGGAATTTGCCGTTTGAATCAAGAAAATCTCTATATACAATTTGCCAAACATGATCAATTACTTCTTTATAACTATTATTTAAAACTGTTGCCTCTGCAAAATTATTTAAAAATAACCCAGAAAAGGATGTCGCAAACAGAAATATATATTTTTTTTTAAGCAATTTTTTTATCTTCAAATAATTCGATCTTTTTTATTATAAAAAGAATTTATTTATAATTCAAAAATTTGACAAATCCTTAAGGATCAATCCACTTCCCATCATCCTTAATAAGTTGGATTAAAGCATTAACACCCTCATCTTCAGGTACTCTTTTTATCTCTTCTTTTCTTCTATATAAGGCAATAGTTCCTTTACCTTTTCCAACATAACCATAATCAGCATCTGCCATTTCTCCTGGCCCATTAACAATACATCCCATTATTGCTATATCTAGCCCCGTCAAATGTGAGGTAGCGTTCCTAACTTTATCTACAACTTCTTCTAGATTGAAAAGTGTTCTACCACAACTGGGGCAACTGATGTATTCAACCATTGTTTTTCTTAATCCTAAAGATTGCAAAATTGAATAGCATACTGGTATTTCCTTTTCTGGAGCTTCTGTTAAGGAAACCCTGATGGTATCTCCTAATCCCTCTGCTAAAAGTGTTCCAATTCCAGCAGTACTTTTAATCCTTCCATAATCACCATCACCAGCTTCGGTCACTCCTAAATGTAAGGGATAGTTATATCCTTCTGAGTCAAGCCTATCTGCAATCATTCTGTAAGCTGCCATCATGACCGGAGCCCTAGAAGCTTTCATAGAAATAATTATGTTATGAAAATCAAGCTCATCACAAATTTTGACGAACTCCATCGCAGATTCTGTCATTCCTAATGGCGTATCTCCATAAGTAAAAAGCATCCTCTCAGATAGAGACCCATGATTAACTCCAATCCTTAGAGCTTTGTTTTCAGCCTTTAAAACTTCAACTAAAGGGGTAAATCTTTTAAGTATTGTTTGCTTAATAGTTTCAAATTCCTCATCTGTATATTCAGTTCTTGTAGGGTCTGATTTTTCAAAAACAAACAATCCAGGATTAATTCTTACTTTATCAACATGTTTTGCAACTTCCATTGCAATTTTCATACCATTATGGTGAACATCAGCCACCAAGGGGGTATTGATATTATTTTCTAGTAATTTTGCCTTTATATCTCCTACTGCTTTGGCATGTGCTAAGGAAGGGACAGTTAACCTTACTATTTCACAACCCACATCATGAAGTCTTTTGATAGCTAAGTAAGCATTTTCGACATCCATAGTATCTTCATTTATCATCGATTGAACTCTTACTGGATAATCACTTCCAATAGCTATATCACCCACCATTACTGTTCTAGTTATCCTTCTCTCAATATGAGTTGAATATCTTTTGGAGAGACTATTAACCTCTTTAGATTGAGTTAATGACATTAAAATTCTTGATATTCAAAAAGGATTTCACTAAATTATACGGCATATAGTTTACCACTTACATTCTCTAGGTCTTTCAAAGTTAGATGGTAAGGTTTATTGATTTCTTTTGAAGGAAATCTCAACAAATAAGATGGATGAAAAATTACCATAATTTCTCTCCCATCTTTTTTAATCCATTGACCTCTTAAATTACTTATAGGATCTTTAACTTCTAAAATAGCTCTCATAGCAGTAGAACCAGTAAGTAATATAAATTTTGGATCGACTAACTTTATTTGCTGTAATAACCAAGGTTTATGAATATTAATTTCTCTAGCAGTGGGTTTTCTATTATTTGGTGGACGACATTTAATTACATTACAAAAATAAACATCCTTCTTATAATCAATTCCAGCTTGTATTAATAATTCGTTTAATAACTTACCAGATTTACCTACATAAGGTTTTCCTTCTAAATCTTCCTGGGCTCCAGGTGCCTCACCAATTACTAACAAATCTGCAAATACACTTCCTCTCCCAATTACTAACCTTTTCACCGAAAATAAAACTTTAAATATTTTTATCTTAAGAACTCAAAACATGAAAATAAAATAGATTAAGAAAATGAACTAAATTAAACCATAGTGTGATAGTTTTATTTATTCTTAATTTATGCATTTGTCATTATTAAAAGTCATATTTGAAAAGTCATAAGTCAATGAGTCAAGTTAATTTATCTGATCGGGCACTTTCAATTGAGCCTTCTCTTACATTGCAGATAAGTGCTAAAGCAAATCAATTATCTGCAGAAGGAGTAGATATTTGCAATTTAAGTGCAGGTGAACCTGATTTTGATGCCCCAAAAGAAGTTATAGAGGCTACAAGTAAAGCTATATTTGATGGATTTACAAAGTACGGGCCCGCAGCGGGGAATTTAGATCTCCGAAAAGCAATTGCAAATAAACTTCAAATTCAAAACGATTTAAATTATGAATTTGAAAATGTAATGGTCACAAATGGTGCTAAGCAAGCAATATATAATCTTTTCCAAGTATTGTTAAATACTGGAGACGAAGTTATTATTCCTTCTCCATATTGGTTAAGTTATCCCCAGATGGTTAGATTGGCGGGTGGGAAGCCAATTTTTACAAATTCTTCTGCAGAAGATGGATTCAAAATAAATATAGAAGATTTGAAGTCTAAAATCTCTTCAAAAACTAAATTTATAATTATCAATTCTCCTAATAACCCTACTGGAAGAGTTATGTCAAAGGAAGAATTATTACAAATTGCCGATTTAGCTAGAGAAAATCCAAATATCAATATTCTTTCTGATGAGATTTACGAACTAATCCTTAAAAAAGAATTTAAACACTACAGTTTATCTTCATTAGCAAATGACTTAAAAGATAGAATTTTTATAATAAATGGGTTTGCGAAAGGATGGGCTATGACTGGCTGGAGGATAGGTTATTTAGTAGGTCCCAAAGATGTAATCAAAGCATCCTCAGCATTACAAAGTCAAAGTACAAGTAATGTTTGCTCTTTTGTTCAAAAAGGTGCTTTAGAGGCTTTAAAAATTAATAATGAGTTTTTCTCAATGATAAATAGCCATTATGATCAAAGACGAAGACTTCTCTATAAGGGCCTTAATAATATAAATGGGATTTATATTGAAGAACCTAACGGAGCATTTTACGCATTTCCAAAATTACCCAACTCCTCAATTACTTCTGTTGATTTCTGCAATAAAGCTCTTCAAGATTACGGATTAGTTGTTGTACCTGGAAAAGCTTTTGGAGCTGATCAATGTATAAGAATATCTTGTGCAGCTTCAGAGATTAAAATAAAAGATGGACTACAGAGGATTGAAAAAGCAATCTCTGAATACTATTAATTTAACTAAGCTATGCTTAATTTAAAGAATTTCCTAGTAAGTTCATCTCTATTATTTTCTGTTTTTTCATCACCTGTATTTTCAAATCCCAAAGTTTTAAAAGTTGGAGCAATACCTGATCAAAACCAAGATGTTTTGGACAAAAGATTTAATTTATTTTCAAAAGAATTATCCAAACAACTTGATGTAGAAGTTAAATACATTCCTGTTATTAATTATGTTGCAGCAGTAACTGGATTTAGAACTAAAGATTTAGATTTAGTTTGGTTTGGCGGTTTATCAGGAGTTCAAGCAAGATTACAAACACCTAATTCAATTGTCATAGCTCAAAGAGATATCGATAAGGAATTTAAAAGTGTTTTTATAGTAAACAAAAATTTAGAACTTAACTCAATTTCAAACATTAAAGGACTTAAAAAACTAAAGAATTTAAGATTTACTTTTGGCTCTGAAAACTCAACTTCTGGAAGATTAATGCCAGAATATTTTTTAAATCAAGCAGGGGTAGAAATTAAACATTTTAAAGGAAAAAAAGCAGGTTTTAGTGGGAGTCATGATGCCACTATAGCTTTAGTTAATAGTGGGGCATTTGATGCTGGAGCTTTAAATAAACAGGTTTGGGAAAACAATCTTAAAAATAATCCCAAAAGAACAAGTAATTTAGAATTATTCTGGATCACACCAGAATATGTTGACTATCATTGGGTAGCTCAAGGTGATCTTGAAAATAGATTCGGGGAAGGGTTTACAAAAGAACTTAAATCAGTAATTCTAAATTTAGATATAAAGCAAAAATCACATAAACAGATATTAGATATGTTCAATGCAAAAAGATTTATAAAGGCAGAATCAAAACAATATAAAAATATAGAGGAAATCGGGAGGAAATTAAATAAAATTAGATGAATAATACTGTCTTAGAATTAGAAAATATATCTTATAAATACAAAAATGATCTGATCCTAAATAAAATAAATTTAAAAATAAATTCTGGGGAAAAAATTGCACTTTTAGGTAAAAGCGGTTCAGGAAAAACTACACTTATATCAGTACTTAATGGCACTATAAAGCCAACTCAAGGTGAGGTTAAATTATTCAATGAAAGTTTCGAGGAATTAGATAGAAAGCAGAAAAGTAAAATAACAACTATATGGCAAGATTTAAGATTAATAGAAGATCTCTCTGCAGAACAAAATGTTAATTGTGGACTACTAGCGGAAAACAATTTTTATTTCGCTTTTAAAAATTTACTAAATATAAGTTCTTTTAAGAAGGCGCATAAATATATGAAATTATGTAGACTTCATAACTCTATTTACGACAAAAAAATCAGAAAACTATCTGGGGGGCAAAAACAAAGGGTGGCTATAGCTAGATCATTAATTCAAGAATCAAATATATTACTTGCAGATGAGCCTTTTAATAATCTAGATCCCAAATTGATAACAACAATTAAAAACCTTCTGCTAGAAAATGTAGATAAAAATAATACAAAAAAATCCCCAAAGACGGCATTAGTTGCATTACATAGATTAGATTTGCTGAACGATTTCGATAAAGTTATTGGAATAAGGGATGGTAAAATTTTTTTCAATATCAAAAGAAATAACTTAAAGAAGATTCATTTAGAGAAAATATATTAATTAGTTGAACAAATTAAAATTAAACTATACCTCATTATCTTTTCTTCCAATTTTGGTATGCATACCTCTAGGGTATCAATTAATAAACAATATTCATTTTGGAGGATTTAAATTATTCCAAGAATTCTTAATTTCTGCATTTAATCCCAAGATCGATAATGAAATTATTATTACCGTAATTAAGCGATTAAATGAAACTATTTTAATTGGTTTTTTTAGTTGGTTAGTAAGTATTATTTTTGGAGCAATTTTTGGAATAATTTCCTCAAATATTTTTTATAAAATCTTTAATATTCCAAATTTTTTCTACCGCATAATAAGGTTTTTTCTAACAATAATTAGATCTATACACGAAGTGGTTTGGGGAATAATATTAATGCAAATATATGGAATAAATTTTTCGATAGGAATAATAGCTATATGTATACCTTATATTGCTGTAAATTCAAAAGTTTTTGCTGAACAATTAGAAACTATTGACTACAAAAGTTTTGAATCTATAAATCAAATAAATGCACCTAAATTTTCTTCTTTACTAACTTTAATATGGAATCCAATAATAAATACATTTAAAAACTTTGGTTTATATCGATTAGAGTGTTCAATAAGAAGTACTGTGATTTTAGGACTTTTTGGGATTGGAGGAATAGGTACCAGTATTTTTTTATCTTTCCAAACTTTGAATTTTAGAGAGTTATGGACTTATTTATGGTCCTTAGCAATTTTGATAATTCTTTCTGGATTAATATTCAAAAAAATAAAATTTAATACTACAAATAAAATCCTATCTATTTTTTTTATTGCAGTTTTTTTCATAACAATTTTATTTTCTTTTTCATATTTTCTTTATTTTATTTTTAATAATAATTTTGAAAATTTTAATTCCGTTAGTTCTCTTTTTAAATCAAGCTCAGATTTAGGATTATTTGATTTCTTAAAACTTATATTAGAAACAATAATTTTAAGTCTTTTATCAACAGGAATCGCAATTAGTTTACCTCCATTAGTAATAGGAATTTTTAACAACAATAGTTCTAAAATTTTTATAAAAATTTTTGCATTTTTATTACGTTTAATACCTACACCTGTAATACTTCTAGCTCTATTAACTTTTAATAATCCTTCTTTATCTTTAGCAGCTTTAACATTAGGTCTCCACAACGCTGGTATTACTAGCAAATTACTTTTTACAAATCTAGATAGCCAAGACAAGAGAAATTATATTGCAATGAAATCTCTAGGAATCTCAAAAAAGACTAGTTGGCTTTTAGGTTTATTTTCTCAACAAGCAAAAAGTTACTTAGCATATTGCGCTTATAGATCTGACATCATTATTAGAGAAACTGCAATTGTTGGGGTTATTGGAAGTGTTGGTCTAGGTTGGCAATTGCAAGAATCACTAAGTTCCTTCGCATGGCAAGAAGTCACCATAGTTTTGATAGCTTATAGCTCCATCGCAATAGTTGGAGAATTAATAAATGGTAAAATCAAAAATAGTTTAACTTGATTTGTAAGAATAATTTGTTAAATCAAGTAATTATTTTTTTCCGGTTATAGTGATTAGTTTACCAAAACAGCTTGTTGTAATTGGAGATAGCTCAGTTTATGGATGGGGAGATAATGAGGGTGGTGGATGGTGTGAGAGGCTTAGAAAAGATTGGGGTAATAACCAAAATGGGCCAGTTATTTATCAACTTGGCGTTAGGGGAGATGGGATAGAAAAAGTTTCATCTAGATGGGAAAAAGAATGGTCATCTAGAGGAGAAACGAGAAGAAATAAACCTAAAGCAATCCTACTAAATGTAGGTCTTAACGACACTGCAGCAATTGGTCAGATAAATGGAAGACATCAATTAGATATAGATGGATTTGAATATGGATTAGAGAGGCTAATTAATGAAATGAACTCTCAAACAAATGTATTTGTTATTGGTTTGACACCAGTTGACGAAAGCAAAATGCCGTTCGCAGGATGTCTATGGTACTCAAATGATTTTTGTAATTCTTATGAAAGGAGAATGGAGGAAGTATGCCTCAATCAGAATGTCCCATTTCTTCCTACTTTTAGAGAAATGTACTCTGATAAAAGGAGTAAAAATTGGATTACGCATGATGGAATTCATCTAAATTCCGAAGGTCATTTCTGGCTTTTCCAAAGACTTAAAAGCTGGGAGATTCTTTCAAAATGGAAGGGATCTTAGGTCTTTTCAAATATTATTAATTTAAAAAATATGAATATAAAATAAGAGCAAAGATAGCAAAAACAGAAGCAATACTTGTCTGAATAGCATTTACCAATTCATTACTTAATTTATATTTGTTTTGAAATTTAGCACCAATAATACTTTCGGAAAGTGTTGCCAAGAATCCAGAAACTACAACAACTATAAAATGATATTTTGTAGAAATAATTGATAGACGAAGCATTATAAAAGCCATAAATATTGATCCCAAAACACTAGCTAATGTTCCTTCTATACTTATTCCTCCCTCAGTTCCCCTATCCACCTTTTTAAGTGAAGTAATTAAGTATGTGTCTTTACCAAATCTTTTTCCAATTTCGCTACCAAAAGTATCCGCCAACTTTGCAGCAAAACTTGCAGCAAAACCTACTTTAAACATCACTACATTGGCAGCATTAAATTTGGTCATAATGGCAAGAAATAATCCTGTAGCTGCTGAGCCCCATACATTCTCAGGACCTCTCCTCCCGCCTCTTTTTTCAGCAATTCCTTGTGCTTTTTTAAATTTAAAACCTATTTTGGTAACGAGGGATCCAAATAATAAATAAATTACAACTGACATCCATCCCTGCCAAGACAAACATCCCCACAAAATTGTGCCTAAGATGCCTGCACTTACCCAACCACTTTTCGTCATCAAAGGAATCCTGCAAAATATATAAATCAAAATAAAATTAATGCAAAAACCTATAAAAAATTGATTTCTAATTAAATCCATATTTATCTAATTCTTTAATTTCAAATCAATTCTCCACTGATTTAGAATTGATGATGCGTTAATACTAGCCGTTGAAGTTCTCAAGATAGTGTCGGAAAGCTTAACAAAGGTAATATTATTTTTTTTAAAAAAATCAATTTCTTTAGCGGACCAACCTCCTTCAGGACCAATTACATTCCAAAAAATACCTCCTTTTTTATTTCCAAATTCTTGTTGTTTTCTTAACCATTGATTTAAGTCATATAGTGTTTCTTCTCTAGTTATAGAAATTGAAACTCTTTCTTGATTATCTCTACTTTTTAGCCATTCAATAATATCCATTCCATTTAAAATAGATGGTTTCCATAATCTCTCACTTTGCTCAACAGCTTCATTGATAATTAAATTCCATCTCAAAAGTTTTCTAGAAAAATTTAAATTTTTGTTTACCTGTCTTTCTGAAAATAATGGCTGTATATAATCAATTCCTATTTCAGTACACATTTTTAAAATATCCTCAAAACCACTTTTTGGTATAACAACAGCTATTCCTAATAAGTGAATTTCTTGTTCTTGAAATAAGTAAGGTTTTTTTGATTTAATTATTTCTAAGCAATCATTTTTAACTTTTATAGCTTTCCATAATGAACCCTCTCCGTTAGCTATAAATATTTTTTTACCATTTTTTATCCTCATTACTTTATTTAAATAATGAGCCTCTTCTTTAGAAAGTTCTAAATTATTGTTCTTAATATTTTCAATTCTTTCATGGGAAATAATTAATCTTGTTAAGTCTTCCATCTAAAACACTTAATCTTTGAAAACTAAATCTTCATGTTCTTCAACTGACCAATCATTATTTTCACCCCCAATAATTAACTCTTCAATTTTTACATAATTATTTGATATCTCATTCAAAGAATTAATTAATATATCTATTGAAATGGAGTCTGAAGTTCCAAAATCAACCCAACATCTTCCCCAAAGATTTTGATATTCCATAATTCCTAAATTATGCATTAAGGCTGGAAGAGATGCATTTTTTTGGTCATTATCATAGGACATCCAACTTAGATCGGAACCCTCTTCATGAGTTTGCAAATTTTCAGAATTAAATCCACCTAACCTTCCTAAAACGTACCAACTATCAAAAACACCATCTAAATAATTTTTTTCGTCTTGAGTTGGTGATTCTGAAAACCTGATCCATATCCAACAATTAAAAGGATCAACTTCCCTAAAAATAATATTCATATTGACTAATATCTTTTAGATCTAAAGCTATTATAAGTAAGTTATTACTAGATTCAAATTCATACCTATAACTTAATTAATAATGCTTGATTTAAAAGAAATATCTTATCAACCCCAAACTGGTGAAAGAAAAATAATAGACAATTTAAATTTAAAAGTTCATGAAAATGAAATCATTTTAATTTGCGGCAATAGTGGTTCTGGGAAAACAACACTACTCGAAATAATTAGCGGATTAACAGATCCGCAAAAGGGAAAAATTACTTGGAAGAATAAAATTTTGTCTTCTAGACAAAGAAGATGGTTTTGTGGAGTAGTATTCCAATTTCCTGAAAGATACTTCATAGGTACAACCATTGGTAAAGAATTAAAAATAGGCCATAAATCTTTAAGAGAAAAAAATATAGAAATAGTTTTAAATAAAGTTGGTTTGAAAAAAATTAATCTGACTCAACCACCAGAACAGCTAAGTGGCGGACAACAAAGGCGGTTAGCTGTAGCAGTTCAACTACTTAGAAACCCTTCAATTCTTTTACTTGATGAACCAACTGCTGGATTAGACTATTCAATGAGAAATGATGTGAAGAATTTAATTCTTGATTTAAAAAATAAAAATACAATTATTATTGTTACTCATGAACCTGCCTTATTTGAGGGAATTCCTTCTAGGATATTATTCTTGGAAAAAGGGAAAATCAAAAATTTTATGAAAGAAAATCATGCAGGATAGGATAGTTCGGGCTACTGCAGCCAATGGAGGAATAAGATTAGTTGCGGTCTTAACAACAGAATCTTCTTTAGAAGCAAAAAAAAGACACGGCCTTTCTTACTTAACCACCTGTATCTTAGGCAGAGCATTTAGTGCTTCACTGCTTTTAGCAAGCTCGATGAAAATAATGCATGGGAGAGTCACTTTAAGAGTTAGATCTGACGGACCTTTAAAGGGATTACTAGTTGATGCAGGTAGAGACGGGAAAGTTAGGGGTTATGTAGGGAATCCTAATTTAGAATTGGACCTAGTCAAAATAGATAATAATAAATATTCTTTTGATTTCACAAAAGCATTAGGTACAGGATATTTAAATGTAATTAGAGATAGTGGATTTGGAGAACCCTTTACAAGCACTGTTGAATTAGTAAATGGGAATATTGCTGAAGACTTAGCTTCATATTTATATCATTCAGAGCAAACTCCCTCTGCTGTATTTATTGGAGAAAAAATTCAAAATAAAAGTGTTATTTGTAGTGGTGGCTTATTAGCTCAAGTTTTACCAAAAAAAGATACTGACCCTCTGCTAGTCTCACTACTTGAAGAAAGATGCAAAGAAATTAATTATTTCAGCGAAGATCTATTTAAGTCAAAAGATAATCTTCTTGAGTTAATTAGAAATATATTTCCCGATATTGACGATAAATCAATCTCTGAAAAAGCTCGTTCTCAAGAAGTGAGTTTTAAATGCAAGTGTTCCAAACAAAGAAGTTTAAATGCGATGAAAATGCTTGATAAGAGCGAGTTAGAGGACATCCTCAAGAAAGATGGCAAAGCAGAGTTGGTTTGTGAATTTTGTAAAAATAAATATCTTATAAATTATGAAGAAATTAAATCTATGATAGAAAATCAATCATAAAAAAATTACGCCTAGCCATAAAATAACCATGGCCGGAATACTTTGAATTTTTTGTATTGATAAAGAGTTGTTTGATACTTCCTGAATGAAAGAATTATTTTCAAGCAATCCACCAAATATTAATCCTATTGAGAGAAAGGTAACACTCCAACCCAGAGAACCTATAAATCTTTTCCCTGATTTAATTTGAGTATAGGTAAGTATTAATGTTGAGATAGAGAGTAAAAGTCTATTATTAGAGTCTGGACTGATAAATAACAAAATTAAAAATAATAGCCCAACAGATATTTTTATTGAAAGATTATCAAATGAGGGGGTAGTTATTTTTGGCAGACTATACTGACTTGAATTGTTAGAGTTATTATTTAAATTTTTTATCTTAGAAAGAAGTGGGAAGTTATTATTGGTAAATTGATTAATTTGTTTTTCTTTTTTTGAGGCACTCACAGCCTCATAGCTTACATTTCCTGATTGCCTGGCTTTCAAACTACCCATGAGTAATTGATCAAAGGAAGATTCTATTTTCGCTTTTAAAATTAAGTCTTCACCAGCCTCTTTAACTTTAATATCTCTAGCCTTCTGAATATCCTCAAAAGCAGCACCTTCTTTTACACCTAAAATTTCATAAGGTGATTTTTCGTTATTATTTTTATTACTGTTTGAATCCAAAATTTTTTACCAATACTAACAGATTAACTAATTTTATAATCCATTAAGACTTTATAAAACAATTGGTTCGACTCCACTAACAACGGGCGCAACTTTGTTTAAATTTAATTGATTATTGTCTTCAACAAACTGATTTAGATTCCACTCATTTTTGAAAAGAATAACTGGCCTATTCCAACAATCTTTAACTATTTTACAGTTGAATATTCTGCCTAGTTTTTCAATGGCTGGCCATCCATCAGAAATCCATCTAGCCAATTGATATGGCATTGCTTCAAGATTTGCATCTACACCATATTCACTTTTTAATCTGTGAGTTACTACCTCCAGCTGCAATTGACCAACGGCTGCGAGTATAGGATCTCTTTTACTCTCATCAAAGTCATAAAGAATCTGAACAGCTCCTTCTTCTCGAAGTTCATTAACACCCTTTCTAAAGTTTTTAAATGCTGAGGGATTTGGATTTCTTAACCAGCTGAATATTTCAGGACTAAAGGATGGTATGCCCTCATATTCCAGATGAGCACCCGTATAAAGAGTATCTCCAATAGAAAACATCCCCGGATTATTTAAACCAATAACATCTCCAGGATAGGCATCATCAACTACTTCTCTATCTTGCCCAAATATTTTTTGTGGTCTTGATAATCTAATTGTTTTCCCAGTTCTTGAATGTTTAACTGACATATCCTTTTCAAATTTGCCACTACAAACTCTTATAAAAGCAACCCTATCTCTGTGCTTTGGATCCATATTTGCCTGAAGCTTAAAAACAAACCCACTAAATTCATCGCTTGCAGGTTCAATATCACCTTTGTTACTATTTCTTGAAGTTGGTTTTTGTGCCATTTTTAAAAAACTATCTAAAAATGGCCTTACGCCAAAATTAGTCATGGCAGATCCAAAGAAAACTGGGGTTAAAGAGCCATTAAAAACTTTTTCTTTTTCAAATTTAGATCCTGCCTCATCAAGAACCTCCAATTCTTCAAGTGAGTTTTCAAGTAAATCTCTCTCTACATATTTTGATAGCTCTTTATCTTCAAGACTTAATCTTTTCTCATTCGATTGTTTCCCTCTCACTGCTTTATCAAATAAAATCACCTCTCTCGAAAATCTATCAATAACCCCTCTAAATTCCTCGCCACTCCCAATTGGCCAGTTTATAGGTAGGGTATTTAATCCAAGTTCTGATTCAATTTCATCAAGTAAAGAAAATGGCTCTCTTCCTGGTCTATCCATTTTATTTATGAAAGTAAATATTGGTATTTTTCGCATCTTGCAAACTTCAAACAATTTTCTAGTTTGAGGTTCTAGTCCTTTAGCAGCATCTTCCAACATAACTGCATTATCAGCAGCAGCTAATGTTCTATAAGTATCTTCGGAGAAATCTTGGTGTCCTGGTGTATCTAATAGATTAATTACAGATCTTTCATATTCAAATTGCAATACAGTTGATGTAATAGAAATACCTCTTTGTTTCTCAAGTTCCATCCAGTCTGAGGTGGCTTTTCTCTGATTACCCCTAGCTTTTACTGCTCCTGCCTGTTGAATGGCACCTCCATACAAAAGAAGCTTCTCGGTAAGAGTCGTTTTCCCAGCATCTGGATGTGAAATAATAGCAAAATTTCTTCTTTTATTTACCGCATCCAGTATTTCTTTATTATTTAGAATTTTAGTATCTAAGCTCATTTATATAATATAAGGGCCTTTCACTTAGTTCTTAAACATTACCATAGACTACTAAATAATTTTCACCTTCCTCAAACACATCTAAAGAGGATAGATCATTCTCTAAGATGAAATTTTTTAACTCTTTAAAAGTATAAGAAGCTCTTAAAGAGGCATAATAATCATTAGTTAAAATCTCATTATATTTAGTTGAACATTGTGCTTTGAGTTCTAAAGCAGACTTTTCATCTAATGGCCTTTTTAAGTCCTTGTGAAAATTTACAGTAATTTTACTAGATAAAATTCTTATTGTGTTGAAAAAATCTTCAAGATTGGTAATGTGATGAATCAAACTGTTGCTTACAAGTAAACTAATTCTTTTTTTAAATAAAAAATTATTTGATTTAATGTCTTTGATGTCAGAACAAATGTAGCGTAAATTTTTTAATTTTTTTTGATTATTAGAAATACTCTTATTATATTCTGCTCTCAAAATCATCTCTTTAGAACCATCTATTCCTACGACTGCAGTATTAGGCCATTTTATTGCTAACTTCTCAGAAATATTTCCTGGGCCACATCCTAAATCAACTATTAAATCTTTTTCACCTAAAGAAATATTTTTTTTCAAAAGATATTGATTTATTTGATTAATTAGATTAACTTCCCCTTCTGAAAAATCAGCTTCGTCATAAGAAATGACCTGCTCTTTTTCTTCCATTAATTCAGGTTCGGGGACTCTTTCCATATCCTTTCTTGAAACAAAGATTTCATATTAAACATAATTCTACACAAACCGTTAAATAGTGGTAAGAATAGTTGCAGACGCCACAGGTAGAGTTATTCTTCCAGTACGGGTTATTTACATACGTTTTTTTTATCGTGACTGTTGCACCAAATAAAGCTTCTTCAGAGAGCAATTCCAATAATCTTAAAAAAGATGATTTTCCAAAGACTGCGCCAGCTGCTTACCCAGTTTTTTTCAGATCTTATAGTAGAAAAACTTCATCTGGCAAAAGGGAGAACTGGAGCGAAGTAGGCGAAAGGAATTTATCGGGATTAAAAGAATTAGGAAAACTTTCTGAAGAAGAATTAATCCTAATGAGAGAGATGCAAAGTAACCAAAAAGCTCAACCTTCAGGAAGATGGTTATGGATAGGCGGAACCCCTTGGATTAATAAGAACCAAAATTTCTCAGGAGCATACAACTGCACCTCAACAAACTTAATTGATTGGGAAGCCTTCGCATTAATGATGGACTTAGCAATGATGGGATGTGGAACAGGTGCAATAATTGAGCCTCATTTTATAAATAATCTACCTACGGTAATTAACAAAATAAATATTAAATCAGTCAGTGAAGTTGGAATAACTCCTAAAGATCAAAGAGAAGAAAAGTCATCATTAGAAATTAAAGGAAAAGATCTTCATATCAAAGTTGGAGATAGCAGAAGAGGATGGGTAGATAGCTATAAATATCTTCTTGAGGCATCAAGTAACGAGAGTCTTGAAAGAGAAATTGATGTTTATATTGATTTGGAAGATATTAGGCCTGCGGGAGAATCATTAAAAGGTTTTGGTGGTATGGCAAATCCTATCAAATTGAAAGATCTTTACTCTAGAGTCGCATCACTTCTTGGAAAGGCAATTGGTAGGAAATTAAGTACAGTAGAGTGTTGTTTATTAATTGATGAAGCTGCAGTAACCATAGTTGCTGGGAATATAAGAAGAAGTGCTGGAATGAGACAATTTGCTTCAGATGATAAGGAAGCCGCATCAGCAAAAGAAAATTTATGGAGTCAAGATGAGAATGGTAATTGGAGAATAGATCCTGAAAAAGATGCCCTCAGAATGGCCAATCATACTAGGGTTTACCATACAAAACCCACTTACCAAACTGTTTTGGATGCAGTAACAAAACAATTCCATTCAGGTGAGGGAGCCATTCAATTTGCACCAGAAGCAATCGCAAGGTCAAATGCAGATATTCTCAAAGATGATGAATTGAGAAAGGAATTTATTGAAATCTACTCAGAACAAGGCAAGGATGAAGCGAGAAATTGGATAAATAGTAGTTATGGTCCTTTTTCAGAAGAAGAGTTAGACCACAGGATGAGCCGATATGGACTTAACCCTTGTGGAGAGATCTTGGGAAATGATTTCCATTGCAATTTGGCTGAAGTTCATTTAAATCAGATTGATCCAGGAAATTTTGAAGAGCAAAAAAAAGCTTTTAAAGCAGCCGCTCTTTCTGTAGCATGCTTACTTAATCATGAATTTGAAGTTGAGCGTTACAGAAAAAGTAGGGAATATGATCCTATCGTAGGAGTAAGTTTCACTGGATTATTTGATTTTTGTGTCCATGCCTTTGGGACGCCATGGTTGAAATGGTGGGAAGCAGGAAGGCCAAATAGCGAAGAAGGGAAGGCCTTCAAAGAAAAGGAAGCTAAATTCTTAGATTCTTGGAGAAAAATAGTAAAAGAAACTGTATGGGAATATTGTGATAAGCATAATCTAAGGAGACCAAATAGATGCACAACAGTTCAGCCAGCTGGAACTAAAAGTCTTCTTACTGGAGCAGCTCCAGGTTGGCATCCTCCAAAGGCTCAAAGATTCATAAGAAGAATAACTTTCAGGAAAAATGACCCAATCGCGTTAGCTTGCATGGATTATGGTTACTCAGTTGTTCCATCTCAATCTGATAAAGATGAAAATGGTTGCTTGCTCGATAATCCATTTGATCCAAGATGTACAGAATGGTTAGTTGAAATCCCTACAGAAGTTAGTTGGGCAAATATAGAAGGAGCAGACCAAATAGATATCAATAATTTCTCAGCACTAGCTCAATTTGATTTTTACATGCAAGTGCAGAAATTTTACACAGAGCATAATACCTCTGCAACCGTAGAATTTAGAGAAAATGAAATCGAGGATTTAGCTAAGGCTATTCATAATGCAATAGAAAATAATGAGGGATATATTTCAGCGGCATTGCTAGCTAGATTTAGTGCTAATGCTACTTTTCCTAGATTACCCTTTGAACCAATAAGTAAAGAGGAATATACATCATTACAAAATAAAGTAATAGAAAGGAAAGTTAATAACGATTTCTTTGATGCTCTTAATAAATATGATGTAGGAGAACTATCTGAAGCAGGACCAGCGGGTTGTGATTCAGATAAGTGCTTACTTCCTCTGGCTAAACCAAAAGATTAATTTTTGAATTATTTGTAAATAAAAAATATAAATTAGTTTTTAAAAATTTAATTTATGGCTACCTCTTAAATAGGGACATAAATTATTTATGACATTAAGCCTAAATATTGGGAACTTATTTAATGATTCTTCTAGTAATGTATTAGTGGATGAGTTAAGAAAAAGAACATCAGAAGAGGATATCTTAGATTTTGAGGAAAAATTTAACTCCAAAAACGAAAAAAATCTACATGTTTATATATGTAGATTTCTAAAAAATAGATCAATATCTAGAGGTCTAGCCTCTAGATGGTTAATAACCATAATTGAAAACAAACAGTCAAAAATTCATTCTTTGCAAAAATTAAATAATTAGGTCAACCCTGATAGTTTCCATAAAGCAATTCCAAAAATTGAGAATCCCATAATAAAAGTAAAAGCCAAAGCATTTACCAATTGGACCTTATCATTCATTCTGTTTGCGAATGGTAATAATTGAGCAAATAATGGAGTCTCTTCAACTATTGCAGATTTTTTTACTGTAGGTTTTTTGCTTCTAGAAAACATAAAACAAATTTTATAATCTTAAAAATTTTACATTTAAAAGTTCATTAAATAAAAAATACTTCTCAAAAACGAACAAAATGTAACCTGTGAGAAATTAAGCCGGGATTATGATAAATATTTTTATAAGAAACCTAATCTATCAATAATATATTAAGTTTATTTATTAAAAACCTAGACAAATAATTTCAATGGATGTTATTATAAATTTGTAGCAACCGCTACCAAAACGTTCAACTTGCGTATAGCAAGCCGCAAATCGACTTAAGCCATGGAACGGGGACTTAAGCGAAACCGGAGCTAAAAAAATGACTCTAATTTACAGAGGACAAAAGTACGTCCAGAACAAAGAAGCAGCTAAAAAGCAGCACAATGAACTAACTTATAGAGGAAAAGCTTACACAAGCTAGTTTATTTAACCATTAGAAAAAAAAAGCCACTTTCAGTGGCTTTTTTATTATCCATTCTTAGACTAAACAATAACTTAATACTTCTCACAAGCATTAAAATAATATGATTCAATTGCATTTATATATTTAAATAACAATGGCAGACCAAAAACCTTTATTTAAAGCACCATATGACATAAAAGATGTTAGTGCTCTTTTCGCCATAGTTGCCTTCGTTTTAATAATCGCTGCCATAGTTGGGAATAACTTATTTGGTTTATTTCAGCAAAATGTCAACTTTGGGTGATTTTTTTTGTGGCCTAAATTTTTGGACTAAATGTGACCAATAATTGACTGTTATAACGACTTAACCCGTCATTTTTAAATAAAATTCCTCTCTCAGACAAGTTTCTTGAAATAAATTTTTAATCTTTGAATTTATAGACTATGACTAATTTCTTATGTTATAGTTTTGAAGTTCAACAAAACTGAATAGCCTCTGGAGGGGTGGTCGAGTGGTTTAAGGCTCTAGTCTTGAAAACTAGCGTGTCTGCAAGGGCACCGTGGGTTCGAATCCCACCCCCTCCGTTCAAATAAAGAGAACCGAATAATATAAACGCCTTTATGAAACGTTTTTGTTAGGATTAATCTTATTTAGATGTATGAGTAAAGGATTTGCCACAGATAATTTAGTATCCAAAAAATCAAAAAAAAAAGCTATTTCAAATGAACCGCAAGGAAGATTAATATCTTGGTCTCCTTGGCCACCTGCTAATTTTCAAACGCGATATCCTGCTTTCCCTTTTGTTCTTACAATATTGATTATAGTAATCGGGCAATGGTACATTTCTCTACTAAGGTGACCCTGAACTGCGTTTTTATTTAAATTAGGATGAATTAAGTTTGAGAATTTATTTTGTTTTTTTCAATTTTATTATTTGCCCACTTTCAAGCGGCAATCATTCCAATACTATTAGGTATTAGATCGTTCAATAAATTCAAACATATAAGCAAGAACAAATTGATACCTTTCGGTTTTATTTTTTTAGGATTGGCATCGATTTCTGAAATGATAGATCATACCCAAACATCTTGGATTTATGTAGATCATTCCTCTTTATTTAATTGGTTATTTTATTCTTTCCTATCTTTAGGTCTAACATGTTTATCGATATCAGTTATAAAAAATAAATTTATTCAAAAAACTAATTTTTGTATTTCTTTATGTTCAATAATCTCATATTTTTTATTTGATAAATCTATTGCTCTTCTTTTTCAAGTAATAATAAGTATCCTTCTAATTATTAATTGGCAAAGAGTTTTTAAAGATTGGCTTTTTATCCTTTACCCAATATTTGGTATTTTTTTTACGACTTTCTTTGGAACAAGGCTCTCAATTAGTGGCGATCAATTTTGGCATGTTTTAATAGGCCCATCTGGAACAATTAGCGTTCTTACCTTTTATTTAGTATTAAAGAGATCGGACAAAAAATTTACTTGAGATTCTTATGAAAATATTTGTATTTGTAAGTTTTATAACGTGCTTAGTCGGTATCATCTCTCCAGTTGAAATCTTTGCTGATACGGCACTTGATGTTTACATGAATGATTTTTATTCTAAATCGAATGAAGCTAGCCAGATTCTTAAAGAAATCGAAAATAACCTAAAAGAGGGATCAAGAAAAAAAGTATGCTCTAGGCAAAGAGAGGCCGCAAGATTAGGACTATTAGCTAATAAATCATTAATTAAAGCCTTTGAAATAGAGGGAGCTAATCCACCAATGCAAGCAATAAAGGCAAGTCAACAAAGATGGGAATCTATTCTGAATGAGTGCTGAAGAAAGTCAGTAAATCTATAAATCTTTTTAAATTTGCATTCTTACAGATTTACTAATTAAGGGAATTTCAGGTTCAACTCCATAAATACATTGAGAAATAGAATAAATAAAAATACTTAGTGTAAATATAAAAATTATTGAGCCTAATTCAACTATGGGAAATATTCTCAAGAGATATGAAATTATTATCAAAGCAATATCAATAAGTAATGCTTGGCATGCGTTATATCTAACGAAATAGGGAACATTTGGATTTCTTACTAATCCAGCGAACAAAATTATAAATAATAAAAAACTACCAAAAGGCAAAGATTTTTCAATTATTGCTATCGGGAAAGTTAGAAATAATAGTATTTTTAAAAATGAATATTTATAGAACAAATAATATCCAAAAGGTATTGATGCCTTTAATGGCAAAGTATACAAAAATACTGATGAGAGTCTCTGGAATATCTGATTCAATATATTATTGAAATTTCGTATTTGTATTTTAACCTAATTTTTTGAACTTAATAAAAAGACTTACTTTCGAAAAAATCAACTTTGGCAGATGGTTATTAAATATTAGATAATTGATTCAGGTTCATAATTCAAAATGCGTATCCTACATACAATGTTGAGGGTTGGAGATTTAGATAAATCCATTGATTTCTACGTCAATAGATTAGGAATGAATTTATTGCGAAAAAAGGATTACCCTCATGGAAAATTCACTTTGGCATTTGTTGGTTATGGCTCAGAAAAAGAAAACACAGTAATTGAATTAACTTATAACTGGGACAAAAAGTCTGAAGACTATGAGCTTGGAGATAAATATGGTCATATAGCTATTGGAGTAAAAGATATTCATCTAATTTGCCAAGGATTAGAAAATAATGGTTGTAAAATAACAACCAAACCTAAAACAATGAAAAACAGTACTACTGTCTTGGCTTTTGTTGAGGATCCTGATGGTTATAAAATTGAACTTATTGAAAGAGATTAAAAGCTCAGAAGTCTTTAACCTTTTTCTTCAAAAATTTTACTTGGCTTATAGCGTCCTCTTTATTCTTTATTTTTTTTTCTATTTCAAATAACTCTTCTTCAGAATTAATTAAAG